>OFEJ01000570.1_pt1 | contig 11478 bp, 19 predicted proteins | sample 1521051 | NCBI WGS metagenome assembly OFEJ01 (sample SAMN06268701, study PRJEB24108) | sediment metagenome | isolation source: Joseph's Coat, Yellowstone National Park, Wyoming, USA | place: USA:Joseph's Coat, Yellowstone National Park, Wyoming, USA | reverse complement strand
AGAAAAGATGGATTAATAATTTACCAAACAATTGAAACTATAAAATCTATTAGTAGAATTGTAAATAGTCGATTAAGTACCATATTAAGCCATTTAGGGGTAAATAAGGAATATAAATATTATAGTGAGGCATATAGAATTATTAGATCAATAATATATGGAAATTATATAATAACCGCACTATATAAGAATGGTTACATAGTTTATAATGACCCAGAAAGTTTAGGAAATTTCTATTATACACTTTATAAAGAATTAAGCTATGGTAAATTATCAAAAGAAGAATATTTAGAAATAACACATATTAATATAATAGATCCTTACACGGAAAAGGATTTTGAATTATTTTCTAATATAGTAGATAAATTAAGGCAAAAAATTGAAGTAAAAGCAATAAAAAGATGAGTGAGGGAGATATATTAATAGTAAAAGGTATTTTAGCGGAAAATACAATAATAGCCGGTAATCAAAATTATGAAAATGATGCAATATACTATATTTTAAAGGAAGATATCTTTAAAGCAATATTAAACGGATCTCTATATATTAGAAACACACCTTATATATATAAAGCGTATTCAATAAATAGCATATGGACTTATATAGAACCTAAAAAGGATAAGATCTTAAATGCATTATGGAAAGACCCTTATATTAAGAATGACCCTTATTTTAAAAAATATATATATTGGATTGAAAACGCAATGATCACAAGCCTATTTTTGCAAGAATTAGAAAATAAATTAGCTAAAAAACAATTAATAAGGCAAATAATAATTGATAATGAACCCTTAGCATTTGCTACATCTTATAGATATCTTAAAAAATATAGAGAAGGGGGTTTAATAAATTTAAATTTAAAAAAGAAAGAAGAAAAAGAAGATTTGGAAACAATATTAAGATTGTATAAAGCAATAAGCAAATATGACCTTACAAAACCAATAAATATTGGGGATATTTTCCGTGAATCATTAATGGCTATATTAAATAAAGATTACATCGATGTAAAAAATGAATTAGAAATGATAAAAAGATATACAATAATTAATAAAAAAGCAAAATTAAGAAAAAGAATAAAACAATTAAAGAAAGATATCGAAAGAATAAACAAACAAATAAAGATTCTTAAGGTGGCTGATCCATCAGATCCTAAAATAAAAGAATTAGAAAAGGAAAAAGAAGAGATAGAAAAAGAATTAGAAAAATTAACTAAAAAGAAAAAGATAATTAAAGAAAATATACAAAATGAGAATGAAAAGGCTAAAATAGAACCCAAAGAATTAGAAAACAAAAATGGACAGTGATCTGCCAGGTTCTGAAACCCCAGGGGCTATTTTAAATTATATTAAAGAATCAAAAGAAGAAGAAAAAACAGAGAATAAAGAAATAAATTTAAAAGAAATTAAGAAAAAGATATTTGAAACATTTGTAAGCGCAAAAAGAACAATAATAACTGAAGATGATGAAAACTTTGAAAGTAAGCAAATACAAATATTACAATATGATGATAGCATAACACAGGATATATATGAAACAATTAGATTAAGTGACCCCAGCAAAGTAAATGCATTTTATGCAAAATTATCAACAAAAAAAGAAACCGAATATATTGGTCCAATTACGGAAATTAAGGTAAAAGAAAACTATGAACCAGATCAATTTGTTGTTATATTAGGAAATGGAATAACGGCAACCTATGATAAAAAAGCTATAAGAAAAAGAGATGATAAAAAGAAAAAAATAGAGGAAATAGTTGAATATTTTGAAAAAGCAAAAAATAAAAAGATGCTATATATTAATCTTAAATTAAGAGAATACTATATAGGTCCAAAATTAATAAGAGAACCTGTTATAATAGATTATTATGAATGGGACCCCTGGAAAAAATATAAAAATTTAGTATTAGAAAAGAAAGAAAAATATGGGTTAACATTCTACGAATACTTTATAAGTGGTATGCTAGGTTTAAATCCCTTTAATTTAGAGGGAAAAGAAAAAGAATTATTTGATAATTTATATATACCTAGAATATTGGGATTATACTGGGTAAAAACACCAATATTACCGAATGATTTAGTACCACACACCCATATAATGCAATTTACACCCGCATCAACAGGAAAAACACAGTTTGCATTAACAATAAAGAATTATTTTAATGCCGATTATTATGACAAATTACCAACAAGGGCAAAATTAGTTTATCATGCCCAAGAAAATGTGCCAGGTGCTATATATAAACATGATTATATCTTTATTGATGAATTCACTAAAAAAGACATAGAAGCAATAAAAACCTTTATAGATATGGTTAGCACAGGTTTATCATCAGGCGAGTGGGTAGTAGAAAAAGGAAGCGATAAAAATAAGGGATTTTACAAACCTGTAGGTTTTGAAATATTTGGCAATCTATTAGGAAAAGATGAAATAAAAGACATAAATAAAATAGATGAATATTACGAAGGAATAGATTATAAAAGATTTGAAAATGCAAGAGAGGCAGCAAGATATATATTATATAAAGGTTCAAAAAAGCCAGATTATATGTCAACAATAAATACATTTATAGATAGATTCGCATTAATAAGTATTGTATTGAAACCTATAAATATTCCAATATTAAGTGTGCTTAATTTAGCGCCAAACCCATTAGAATTATATGCATTAAGGGATTTAATTCAGGAAAGAATAAATGAAATTGCAAAGGACCCAAATAAATATTTAGACATTGAAAAGATACAAAAGGAAAAATGGGAAGATGGGAGATTATATTCAAATGCTATAAAAATAGCAATAAAATTAATAGCTTTTGAAATAGATAAATATTTAGGAAAACCTGCTGAAGATTTAGCGATTGAAATGGTTAAAGGTTATTGGGGATGGAATCCTATATAAAAATGGAGGAGATACAATTATATGATCAAATATTTTTAATAAAGCCAGGAGATTATGAAAACAATAAAGTGAAATTCATAGATAAAGAAATACCAAATTATAGAGTATATTATAAGGGCAAATCATTGGGTACCATTAAGGAAATGTTATATAAATTAGATGAAAAAATAAAATTAGATGAAATAAGAAAAAATAAAGATGTTTATACTATTTTAATGACACACATATTAGCACAATATATTATAAGGAAAATTAAAAGAAGAGATGAGGAATATGCTAATTATCTAGAACAAAGGCGTGAGTTATTAGTAGAAGCTATATATAATAAAATATTGAAAGGATCTATGGAAAAATATAAATATTTGGGAAAAGTTTGGACAGATAATGAAATAAATGGCGCTTTAATGGACTATTTAGGCAAAAAAGTTCATGATCTTTTTAAATAGAATATTTTTTCATTTTTAATAAGAGCTTTTTATTAGTATTATGATAGAGTGGTATCATCAAAAAATATATAAAATTTGCCATAAAAAACCAGCCCCTAGTTGGACCCATATATATATATGGGTCAAACCGCCTACGGGTTGACCCCTATGGTTAAACCCGCCTACGGGTTTAAGTTAAGTCAAATAAAGGGCTGGTATATACTACCGAAAAGTAGATATAACCATAAAAAAGAAAAATTTAAAAAGATAAAAGAAAAATAAGATAATATTAGAGAAATAGATAGGACCGAGAGGAGGGAGGGGGGTGATATTTACATGATCTCCCCAATAATTCTCTCATTTTCTCTCTATTTTCTTTCTATCTCTTCTATTTTTTTCTATTTATTTTCTATTTCCTAAAATTCTCTCTCTATTTATTTATTTATTATTTGGGCTCACTTTTTCTAATATTTTCCTCCGATAATAAAACCCAGCAAACCTGGGTATCTCAAAACATCAAAACCACGCATAAAAATCATCACATTCCGCGGGTTCATGTTTTCCCCCGCGGCGTCCCCGGCGTGTATAACTTTACAACCCCCGCCTATTTCCTCGGATATTATATTATTCTTTTCCTTATTTAAAAATCTTTCTATTTTATGAAAACATATTATATAGCGTTATAATATTTGCATATAATTTATTATCAATTATTTTATAGTTTAGGTATGCTTATTTAATCTATGTTTTATGTATAATATTTATTTCTCGCATAAAAGGATAAAATTTTTAAATATCCGTTACAATGATAATATATGCCAGGATACCCATACTATTATATTGATATCGAAGGATCCCCGGATAATTATAGATTTGTATTAAAAGCCCCCAATGGTCAAATAGTGCATACTTTAGAAAATAGCAAACAAATAGCTCAAAAAATAAAAGATCAAGCTTATAATTTTGTATATCAATATTATGGGACCTTATCTTCAAAAATAAGCATTTTTGAAGATGCAAATACTCTAATTTATTCATTTTATAGGGTTGTTTATCCAATATTATTGGAGCAATCTTTAAGTGCTTTATATGAATCAAAAGGAATAAGAATTCAATACCCAAATATTAACTTTTATTTAGCCACATTATACAAATTCTATAAGATCTTATCAAATCCCAAAAGTACTTTAAACTTTCAAGAATTTGCTATGTTAATAAGCCCTTTAATTGGACGGGTAAATTGGAATAATTCTAGTTTTGATTTAATTACCTTATTTGTTACATTTGTTGATAATTATTATAAAGTAATAGACTATAAGAAAAAAGTACGTATCGGAATGAATCCTTTTATGAATCTAAACCCTTTTATTAAATAATCTATATTTTTACATAAGAAAACCTGGCCCCCTTCCCCTCCCCTGGGGCTTTCAACCCCTCCCTTTCCCCCCAAAAACCAGGTTTCCTTAAAATTTTAATTAAAAAAACCAATATTTCGCGATAATAATTTTATCCCTTAATAATTTTCCCATAATGCATTTCTTATTTCTCTAATAATTTGCTCTTTTGCTGATGCGACTCTATAATAATTTATCATATGTTTAAATGATGAGTAACCCATGTAAACCACTAATTTTTCCGGCTCAATTCCTTTTGAAATCATATAATTAATAAAAGCATATCTTAATGAATGTGGATTTATCTTTAAATTATTCTTAATAAAGTTATAATAGCTTTGCTTCCTTATATTTTTTAGTATTTCCCCATACTTTTTTAATTCATCATAATATTCTAATAATATTGGCGGTATAATAACCCATCTCTCTATTTTTGATTTTCCTGCGATAATATTAATTTCCTTTTCTTTTTTCTTAAGAAATATTTGTAATCCCTTAATAGCCTCCGTAGACCTTAACCCATTTGTTAATTGTAATAATGCTATGGAATAATAGAGAAACCTTTTAATATCTAATTTAGACTCGGTCCCACTTTCTAATTTTTTATATTGTATTTCCAAGTTTGTTTTTATTTTCCTTAATATATCATTAAAGTCCACATTTTTATACCAATGTCTTACCTCACTGCCTTGTGCCTTTATTCTATTTGCAATAATATCAAAATATTTAGTAAATTCCCCATCACTTTCTCCCATAATATTTTATATGTGATAACCTCTTTATAAAGTACACTTTTTTATGTACTTTTTTAAAAAGGTTAACCATGGGCAACCTGGCAATCTCATCAAATCTTTTTGTTTTCCTTTAATAAAGTACACATTTTTATTTACATCGGCCCCAAAGTACATGTTTGGCGGGACCAGGTTCCCGGTATATAATATATAGGGGTAATAATATTAAATTTATAAATCCTTTTAAATATAGATATATTATGGATGTTGGTACATATATAGCATTAAGTAATTTATTAATATCGATTTATCAATATCAACTTGGATTATTAGAAATTTTAACATTTGTCGTCGTAATATCTATATTATTTTCTATTTCATATGGTTTATTACTATCTGCTAAAATAGATAAACTATCTAAAAAAATTGAACAAAAAGATAATATTAGTAATTAGATACAAAAATAAAGGTCTAGGTTTTTCTTTTCTCACTTTCATATAATTGAATATTTACCAGAAAGAACAATAATTTTCATATTATAAAATTTATACTAATATAAGTATAAGGGTTTATCTCCCATCTTTGGATAAATAAATTTTTACCCCAAAAATAGGTAATATTTAAATTTAAAAGTTTAAACGCCGTTTAAACTTAAAAATTTAAAAATTTATACGACATATAAATTTATATGGAAGGCGTGATACCAAAAGATTTTGATGAAGTAAGCCAAATATTGGATAGAGTAATACAAGGATTACCAAAGGTAAAGGATGAGCTTATGAATAATAAAGATAATCCTAAAAAATTAAAAGAAATAGTTGATAATTTAGAAAATTTACAATTTGATTTGGATTCGGTAAAGGTTTTTGTTATGGCGCAAATATATTTAAATTCTGAATATGATGATGACTGAAGAACCCCCATATGGGACAACAGCTTGGTTTTTTTACGAAATAGATGAAAAACAAAGGCAAATATATGAATTAGTATTTGATATAGATCAAAAGATAGCAAAGATAAAAGATTTATTGAATGAGATAGATTTGTTAAGAGCTCAATTAGAAACTAATATTAATGTTGGAAAAATATGAATCCAATAGATCTATTTAGTATATTTACCCAACAAGTACCTTTTTTCTTAATTATGATAACAATTTATATAATTGCTACAATCTTTATTAAAGTATCAAAAAAAGATATATCAAAAGAATCTAGTCTTTTAATGTATGGAATAGCAAAAATATTAATAGTTTTAATAATACCCATGTTATTATTAACATATCTTTATGCACCAGTTATTATTTTAGGAATAGCAATTTTATTTATGGAAAGTGGAAAAAGTAAAATATCTTTATTAGCAAAAGATATTGAAAGTATAAATAATACAACTGTGGGAAAGATTACTACAAAATTATTAGAGATTTTACCATTAGCGCTATCTATAGTATTAGTATATAGTATTTTATTTTTAGCAATGTTTCCAGTAAATATAACACTAATAAATATAATACTAAATGTGATACAAATATATTTGATAGTAATAATAATGGAGATATCTTTTTATGTTACTATTATGATAATAAGAGATAATTTAAGGTTTATAAAAAATAAGGCAAATTATGAAAATATAATAAAAAATGAATAAACTCACAATTTGGATTGTATATGATAAAGATTATTCGGATTATAAATATACATTAGCTAAAATAGATGAAATAGCAGAAAATTGGAATATTGATAGATACCTATTAAGATACTTAATATTAAAGGAATTTGCAAATAATCAGAATTGGCAAAATGAATTAAAAGAAAAATTAGGAAAAAATGAATAATAAAGAATACATTCAGATACCAAAAGAAGATTTTGAAAAGAAGTATAAAACAGTAAATAAAGTAATGAAAATTTTAAAGAGAGATTACAATGACTTAAAAATTGCATATGATCTTTTAGGTAAACAATTAAATAATTTAGAAAACATACTTAATGAAAAGATTATAAAGGATCTAATAAAAGTAAAAACACATATAGGTGTAGTAACATTTTCATTAAGCTTTCATTATGTAGATTTAAAAGAAGATGTAAAAGCTATATTGAAAAAGGCTAAAAAGGAACAAATTGATAAAAAGCAAAATAATAATAGATAGGGAATTAAAAGCTCCCACTAGCCCCCCAACTCTTATTTATATTCCTCTTTATGCTCTTTTTTCTTTTTCTTTCCCATACTATATAGGTACCCTTTAAACTTTATAAGATTTATTTTATAAAGGATTATAAACAAAATAAATAATATGGTAGATACAAATTTAACATATAATGTTACAATGAATATAACTCCCGAAGGAATTACATCTTTATATTATTATCCGGTATTATTTTTATTTTTAATGATTTTGCCAATAATTATTATTTTTATAACATTAAAGCTTAAGCTATCTTCAAGGGTAAAAGTAATTATTTTCTTTTTAAATTTTGTATATTCTCTATTTTTACCCATTTTACTTACTGCAATATATATGAGTTTTCAAACATTAATTAATCTCTATGGTCAGCTAAATCTTTATAATCAAATAATCTTTAATATTATTACAATACAAAACTTTATGTTATTTAATTATCTTATTTCAACAATTTACCAGGGTTTGTGGTTGTTTGTTATAATGTATGCCTTTATTAATTTATTCCTTATGATAACACATATGATTAAGAATAATTAAAAAAATATATAAACCAATTAAAATATATTATATATTATGGATGGTATTGTACCAAAAAGGTTTTTATTTAGTACAGCAATTTGGGCATTTATAATAAGCTTTACATTAAGTCGTGCTATATTTTATATGTTACCAACTATGATAACGGCACCTTTATTATTTATTTTATTAATGTCAGGAGTATTCTATATTATTGCATTAACATGGTATCTTATGCATAGAGTAGATACATATAATCCATATAATGCATGGAAAGCATACATATTGCTAATAATATTTTATGGGATATTGGCTTTAATTATTAATTTTGCCTTTAAAATATAAATATGGTTGATGATAAAGAAAAAATAGATTATACTGACATAATAATAAAACATATAGAAGAAATAATTCAGAGAAGGCAAAATCTCTCTGTAGTTAATATTAACCCACAAGAATATGAAGTATCTAAAGTAATAAGGGAATCAATTAAAAGAAGTTATTATGTAAATGATGATAAGCAAAGAAATTTAGCTTATAGAATATCATCAATTGTAAATGATCTATATGATGAGGTTTTAAAATTACAAATGATATTAGATTCTGGAGAAGTAAAGGATGAACCCACTAAAAGATTATTAGCCCATGCAATTTGGTATTTATCCGCAAAAATATATTCATTAATAAATAAGTATGAAACAGTAACACAAGAAAATGCAACTATAAAGCTAAATATACCTATATCTACAAATGAAAATGTTCAAAAGCCTTCGGGCCTTACTTAAACCCAATACACTTTTTAATAGAATATATGTAATCTATTGGGAGCCACCAAATACTTATATTTCTGAGGCTCATCCTTTATTATTGGAAGTATTTAAAGGATTTATAGATAAATGGACTATAATAGATGAAAATGGGCAAGAAAAAGAAATAAATGCTATATTATTATTTTATGGTTTACCAATAACAAAATACCCAAAAAATGAATTAGATCCAAATTTAGAATATTTAGAAAAAGCAACTAGTAAGCATGCATATTATAGAAGTGCAATGATTTGGCTTTTAGAATATTTAGAAAATTTAGATTATAGCCAATTTAAAATGTTATTAGATTTAATGACTCCCAAAGTTAAAATACCAATTAAGGTTAAAGAATTAGAAGGTAAAAATTTAAATTTGTATACTGGTGTATTTAAAGGAAAATTAAATGACCTTTATATCTTAATACAGGAAGGTAAAAATATAGATATATCTGCACCAGGTGGCATAAGATGGTTTAGTATATTTGGACTATCCTATATATTTGGTATTTTAAAAGAAGCAATTAAAAGGGATCCTAGAATTGCATATTTTATAATGGTTGGTATATTTATGGCAATTTTAGCCGGAGCAGGTATATACTTTATGTTTAAGGCATTTGGTGTATTTAATCAAAATACCCAAAATCAAGGAATATTTAATTTAACTATTATAAATGGGACTGAGTGTATTATGATGAATGGACAATGTGTTTATTATGTAAAGCCAGCATTATCTTAATTTTATAAACCATTTTCTACAATTATTGGGTTTTCATATATTTTCTTAAAAACATAGATTTCTAATTCTTTAGTGAATAATTTTAAAGGTTTTTTAGTGTTATTATCATATTCTAAGATGATTGTACCCTTTATATATTTATTATTCCCGATAGTACTTTTGATCCTTATACCCAATTGGGATGCTAATTTAGATAAATCTCGTCTAAAATATTTTGGGATTTCAGGAATATTACTTCCAACCCCCGCATAAATATGTTCAATAAATTTCCTACTTGCAGGGTTTACGGGGGTTGTTATTTTTATTACTATTTCACCCATATATTTATATATTCCTTTAACATATATATAAATATATGGTAAAAGTATTTGATAAACCTCAAATTTTAGAAGAACAAACCATTATAGAATTTGATTTAGATAGCTTAAAACCAAACATATCAACAAAGTACTTATATAATGGGATTGAGGTAAATTATTCAAAATATTATTTATTACATTTGCAATTAAGGGAAATTATCTTTAATAAATTTATGGAATTGAGAGGAAAGGAAAGTGGGAAAAATCATGGTATAATTTTTACAGGTTTGCATATATTTAAAACATGGATAGAAAGAAATTTACATTTATTATATCAGGCTGATGTTGTAAAATTTGAAAAGACCGTAGATATACAAAGGGATGGTAACAAAATAAAAATAATTCTACATATGAAAGAGATATATCCTGAAAAATGGGAATTCAAACCAAAAGATATAGATAAAGAATTGGAAAAAGGCTTAATAGATTATATAACAAATAGATAAATATGGAAAATATTTATGCTATTCCTTATAACCCAAATGCTACAGATTTAAGACATTACATGTTACCAATGATTGCAAATTTAATAAATGAAATAGTTAATTATAAGGTCCCAATATCACGTAATTATGTTATTTTAGATAAAGAGTATATAGACAAAGTTAGTGAATTAATTTCTTTAGCAAGGTTATATATAGAGGCATCTATAGAAAAATCTGAGTATAAAAAAGCAAAGAAATTTTTAGAAGAAAGTAAAAAGAAATTATTAAGCTATGATTTATATATTAGATATGGCACAATTGATTATATAACAATTTCTGCAATTTTAGAAGATGTTATAGGAATAATAAATAGAGTAACGGGTTCATTCTCTGCAGGTAGTATTTATGAAGAATCTACTAATGAAAGTGAAAGAAATGTTAACATACCTAAAAGAATTGACTTAAGATGAAATATCTAGAGGAAAATTTTAGGAATATAGTTTTAAGCCATATGTTAGAATTTGAAATATCGTATAGTAAAGCAAAAACAAACTTAACAGTGGATATGATTCAGGATTTAAAGTCCAAACTTTTATTATTATTATTTGATTATTATACAATTATAGTATTATTTGAAAAAGACGATAAAATTAAAAATGAAAAATTTAATAGCATAAAACAATTTGAAGATACAATATTAAAATTACCAATTCATTGGGATTCTTTAGATGAAATGAAAGAAATTTATAATCAAGTTATAAAGCGTATTAGTGAATATATATTTAAGGAAAAAACATAATTAAATATATTAATATATTAATATATTTTTATAACAAATCTAATATACTCCTTATAACATAATATTTTTATGAACTGGTGGGCAGCAATGTTCGTAGATTTATTAATCGTTTTGTTAGTAGCAGGTATGTTAGCAGTACTAACAACCAACATTATGGGAGTATTTGGTACAGCATTACTACCAATGTCAGTACAGCAATTAGGTACAGGATTAA
>OFEJ01000566.1_pt1 | contig 11518 bp, 8 predicted proteins | sample 1521051 | NCBI WGS metagenome assembly OFEJ01 (sample SAMN06268701, study PRJEB24108) | sediment metagenome | isolation source: Joseph's Coat, Yellowstone National Park, Wyoming, USA | place: USA:Joseph's Coat, Yellowstone National Park, Wyoming, USA | reverse complement strand
GCGGGCCGGCTACAGTTACGCGTACGAGCTCCGCCCCGTGAACCTCGGGCTGCTCCCCGAGCGCGACGCGGAGGCGGTCCTCAACTCCTGGGCGGGGTTCCTGAACGCGCTCTCCTCGCCCGCCCAGTTCCGGATCGTGGAGCACTTCCGCGAGGCGGCCGTCGGGGAGGACGTCTACGAGCTGAGGCACATGCGCTACTTCCTGCTCACCGCGGAGCCAATCGAGGACGCGCTCAACGCGGCCGGGTTCGGCGGCGTGAGGGTCCCGCCCTCGGAGGTCCCCGAGCTCAGGATAGTCGCGAACCGGGGCCGCTTCGCGGTGGACGCGGACGGGAAGTTCGTGCGGTGCTACACGATGCTCAGGGTCCCGGCCGGCACCGCGCCGGGCTGGCTCACCGACCTCTACCCCTACGTGCACGAGGTCCGCATGGAGCTGGAGCCGCTGGAGAGCGGGCGCGACGAGGTGATGAAGCGCCTCCACTTCCTGGAGGCGGTCGCCGAGGCGCGGGCCCGCGAGGGGAGGCCGATCGACCCGGAGATGCAGCAGGAGATGGAGGCCGTGCGCGCGGCCGCGGACGCGATAGCGGCGGGCCGCGAGGAGCTCTTCCTGGCCCGCGTGCTTCTCGCGATCCGCGCGGACGACGCCAACGCCCTCGCGGAGGCGTCACGCGCGCTCCGCTCGCGCCTGCGCGGCGCGATCGACTCGCCGCTGTTCATGACGGAGCCCATGTGCACCGGGCGCGGCCCGGAGTGGGCGCTGGGCCGCCGGCTCCACATGACCACGGGCGCGCTCGTGGGCTTCTTCCCCTTCGCCGGCCTGGACATGATAGACCCCACGCCAACCGCGGTGGTGCTTGGCCAGAACCTGCTCACGGGGAACGCCGTGCTCTACGACGTCTACGAGAGGGAGAACTACAACATAGCGATATTCGGCCAGACGGGCTACGGGAAGTCCACACTCATAAAGGCGTGGGTCTCGCGCCTCGCGGAGGCGGACCCCGACGCCTACATATGGGTCTTCGACTCGATAGTCTCGCCGGAGTACGCCCTCGGCCCCTCCGGCAGGTACGAGGGGTCGTTCGCGGAGCTGATAGGCGCGAGGGTCCTGGACCTCTCGGAGCCGCAGGGCCTGAACCCGTACGACGTCTTCGAGACGCCGGCCGCGGCCTCCTCGTTCATAGCGGACCTCGCGGGGATAGTCGAGCCGGACCTCCGCGCGGAGCTGAACCTGATACAGGCGGGGGACGTGTACGAGCTGATCGATAAGGCGGAGGGATCCCTGAAGAAGAGGCTGGAGGCCGGCCTGAAGCCCTTCGAGAACCTGTGGGCCGCGAGGAGCGACCTCTACGGCCGCCAGGTGTTCGTCCTCAGCAACATAGCGAGCTCCACCGTGCGCGACGCGGCCGCCTACCTGGTGCTCGCGTGGATCTGGAGGACGGTGAAGAAGCTGCCGGTGCGCGAGCGCAAGATGATCGTGGTGGACGAGGGGTGGGCGTTCGTGGAGACGGACCCCCGCACCGGGAAGCCGTACTTCCCCGGGGCGGTCGGGTTCGTGCCCGAGATAGCGAGGACGGGCCGCCACTACAACGCGGCGTTCATCATAGCGACTCAGAGGGTCTCCGATATGATGTCCGGGCCGGGCCGCGTCGTGATGGAGAGCGCGGCCACCAAGATAGTCCTGAGGCAGGACTCCGCCGCCATCGACCTGCTGGCCGGGCCGCTCTCGCTCTCGCCCGAGGAGCAGAGGTTCATACTGGGCGCGCGGGTCGGCCAAGGCCTGCTCATATCGCCGCTGGGACACGTCCCGTTCCGCAACCTGCTCTCGAAGGGCGAGCTGGAGAGGTTCACCACGAAACCTAAGGAAGTCAGCCGTTAGAGGCGCGCGTATATTTGCGCAAGTATTACCAGCGCGGCCGGGCGGGAGCCCCCGCTGGGGAGCGGAGTGAAATGGGGGTCAGAAAAAAGGGGAAAGAGGGGGACTACTCGTCGCTCTCCCATGGCTCCTCATACTCCCACGCGTAATCACGGATTAACTTCGCTACCCTCTCACCAATTGTAGCGACATCGCCCACATGCGCTATTCTCGCCACGCGGGCGATGTCACGCGCGAAATCGTACGCATCCTTCAGTGGATCGACACAACGGTAGCAGTTGCTCCTACAACATAATACACTCTCTAACTTGTAACTGAGATCCAATAATATATCTCTAGTATCGATATCGATACTACCATCCAACTCAAGGTTATCTGCCAATACGCGTAGCTGGAAGAGTTGCGCCTCCACCACATGGCGGAGGTCTTCGATGCCCCATTCCCCCTCATACGTCTCTGTCTGTTCGGCCGTCATCGACCCCGCGTATGGCCACCCCTTTTAAGCCGGCCTAGCACGCGCGGACGTGAGGCGCCCCGCGCTCGCGAGCGCCGTTATGGCGATCGCGCTCGTCATGCTGGCGATGGCCGTGCTGATGGGCTCCTACTATGTGTACTACTCGGTCGCGCGCCTCCCCACGCCCGCGGCGGCCGGCCACCTGCGGACCCTCTACCTCGGGAACACGACCGCCGGCCAGGGGCCCGGCGCGGTGACCCTCGCGGAGATCGAGCTGGTGAACCCCGGGCCGCGCCCGGTCAACGTCACCGCCGTTGTGATCCTGCCGCGGGGCGGGCCCCCGCAGTACTACCGGTACGCGGCGGTCGTGCTCCCGGGGCAGAACGTCACGCTCTACGCGCCAGCGCAGCCCGGCGCGCGCTACGGCGTCGAGACGGATGCGGGCGTGGTCTGGGCGCGGCCGGCCGGCTAGCGCGCGTGCATACTTGCGCAGGTATTACCCGCGCGGCCGGGCGGAGCTCCCGCTGGGGAGCGGACGGGTGAGAAAAATGGAGTCAGGGAAGGGGGGAGGTCAGCGGCGGAGCGGCCACCTGTGCAGGAACTTTCCTTCATGGAGCCGGTAGCGATACCCGCCGAGGACCAGCCCCGTCTCGGCGGGCGCCGTCCGCACACGCTCCAGGAACTCCCGGAGCGGGGATCTGGCGAACGGCTCCGCTGGCTCGCCCGACGGGGCCATCGCTAAGATCCACTGCCCCTTGCCGTTCTTCGACTGCCGCCACTCCAGGGCCTCCAGGGCCCTAGAGAGGACCACATCGTCGTTCCCCGCATCCGGCCTCGGGGGCTCCATCCCCTGGGCCATGGGCGCGGCCGCCGCAGATGACGCATTGGACTTCGGCTCCGCCCGCCCGGCCATCTCCGGGCCGGGAAGGAGCTCCAGGGCGCGCGCAAGTATTGCAGCGCGCTCCTCGGGCGACGCCCGGGGCAGCGCGGCGATTATCGTCATACGCGCCGGAGCGACGATCTCATTCAGCCACCGCTCGATCGCCGCGGTCATGAAGGCCGACGCCTCCTCCCCCTTCGGCCCGGTCTTCTCGGGCATCTCCGGGCTCCCATGCGGCGGACCCCTTATAACGGCCGGCGAGCGCGCATGCGGCGAGGCGCGCCCTCAGGCGGCCCGGTACCGTTATCCTCCCGGAGCGCAGCCGCTCCCAGCACGTCGCAAGCGCCGCGAGGGGGCTAGGAACCAGAAGATGAGCCAGCTGCGGAGGATCGCCAGTCAAGGGAGCCCGGCCCGCGCTCCCGTCCGCCTAAGCCTCCGGCCAGCGCCACAGCGCCTCGATCTCCGAGGCGATCGCGTCCGCGCGCTCCCTCGCGGATGAGGGGGACAGGCTGCCCGAATCCAGGCCGCTCAGGACCTCACGCATTTGATCGAGCACGCGGCCCGCGTCCTTAGCGAGCGCCGTGGGCACCGTCGCAGTCATCGATGATAGCTCAGCGCACGCGCGCTTTATCGCGTCCAGATATGCCCGCTCTATGGAGGCCGCGCTGCGGCGTTTCACGCCCAGCCGCCGCGCCTCCTCCTCGGGGAACCCCATCGCGGCCGCCACCGGATTCTCGCTGGCCGCTTTGCGGAACGCCGAGAGGGCCGAGTAGAGATCCACGCAGCGCAGGAACGCGGCGTTGATGTCCCTGAGGACCGCCCTGAACCGCCCATAGTACTCCGAGAGGGCTCCGGCCAGCGCGGAGAGCGCGCCGGCGTCCGGGAACTCGAGCTCCACCTCGCCGATCCTCAGGCGGGTGCCGCTGGGCGTCGACCACCTGATGTCATCGAAGGGGATCTCAGTCGACCTGGCCCTCTTCCTCAGAGTCCCCTCGCTCCACTCGATCCTCAGCACGCCCCTCTCGGGATCCGGGAGCGCGGATCCATTCCTCCCGTTGACCTTCACCGCTATCCTCGGGCCCCCGCTCATCATCTGCACGCCTCCATGAGGTCCCTCAGCTCCGGGAGGCCGCCGTGTCCGGTCAGCGAGGCGAACTTGGCGGATTCATCGAGCAAATACCGATACCCGCATGGCAGCGCGCCGATCGACTCGAAGAGGACGAGCGCGTCCGGGAGGTCCTCGCCCGAGATTGCCCGGAAATAGACCGAGTTGGGCCTCGATTGCTTGAGCCTCGAGAGCATCGCCGACTGAAGCTCCTCCGGGCTCCAGGACCTCCCGACCGCGAGGACGTAGAAGATCGCGCCCGGATTGCGGCGCAGGAGGGGGAAGCGGTCCAGCACCGCGAGGGCGTTCTCGGCGCGCCCGAAGACCTCCCTGTCGGAGTTGTATAGGACGCTCGGGATCAGTATCCTCCTGGAGCCCGGCGGGTACTCGAGCCAGTCGGCGTGCGCGCCGCGCAACGCGAGGAGCGCGCCCCTCAGGGTCTCCAGCAGGTGGCCGCGGTCCACCCTGCGGCCGCGGTCGAGGACCGCCGCGCGGAAGTCGTCCGTGAGCGCCTCGTCCACGGCGACGCTCAGCCTGGACGCCCGCAGCAGCTTGGAGAGCGCCGCCGATGAGAAGTAGTGGGTGGCCGGATCCCTCGACTCGCCGGGTATCACGACTATCGAGTAGAGGTTGCCGCCCGCCATCCCGACCAGGCTCTCGACCACCGAGGCCCCGGCGTCCGGGGCGGACGTGATATCCGCCACGACGGACAGGAATCCGGCGTCCGCGGCGCCGATAGCCTCGAGCCACCCTTCGATCCCCTCCGCTTTCGATCCCCGGATCACCATCTCGCGCGGATCGCCGCCCGGCCCCGGCTCATCCCCGAAGAGCACGGCGTACTGCCCACCCGCGCGCACCCCTATGTCCACGAGGAGCGACTCGGGCGGCGCCAGCTCCGGCCGGGCGGTCGGCTCGAACTTCAGCCCTATGCTGGTCGTCTCCGGCATCTCGCTTCCTCCTCCTCAGGGACCTCCGGACCTCGCCGAACGGCATCGCCTTCTCCTCGTACGCGAACTCGTCCGGCCTCAGCGTCGCGATCACCCTCATCAGATATGCGGCGGCGTCCGCCGAGAGCGGGATGTCCTCCGGGCGGAGCTCGTCCCTCCCGTCCATCGCGTCGATGACCAGCCGCTCCAGCAGGCGATAGTTGCTCAGCACGCTCACCCTTATGCGATCGTCCCTTATCGCCCTCTCTATCCGGGGGACGAGCTCCCTGTACGCCGCCGCGGCGGCGAGGATGGATCCCCCATCGCTCCAGCCCCTGAGCGATTCGATCACCCCCTCGATGTCCGGGAGCACCTTCTCCGACTCTATGAGCGATGAATAGCCGTGCTCGAGCCTCACTATCTCGGAGAGCGTGGACCTCAGCGACAGCACGGCGTCCCTCCTCTCCTCGAGCTCGCGGGCCCTCTCCTCGGCCCACCTCTGGAGCTCCTCCACGAGCTTCGGGGCCTCGATGATGGTTATCCCGCATCCCACGCCGAGGTCGCTGCACGCCCGATCCCTGAAGGATTCGAAGAGCTCGCGCCTCCCCTCCAGCAGGGGCACCAGCCAGTAGTTGAGCATCGACTCCAGCCGGTCCAGCGACTCGGTGGGCTCGGCCTCCTCCGGGGGCGGGACCTCGCCGGGGAACAGCCTGTGCAGCGCCCCGGCGACGCTCGCGTAGATGGACAGCATGTCGCCGGAGAGCTTCCTGTAGAGGCCGTATGCGCTCCTGAAGGCCTGCGCCACGTCGGACACGGAGTAGTAGTCGACCGGCAGGGTCCCGGGCGGGCTCCTGCCGGTGAGCCCGGCGTAGCGCTCCGCCACGCCGTTGAACCTGAGCGCGGCCGAGCGCGCGTAATCGAGGATCTCCGCGATCATCCTGTTCCTCAGCTGTTCAGCCTGCCTCAGCAGCTCGCCCGCGGCTGCCCGGAGCCTCCTGAGGTTCTCCAGTCCCCCCTCCTCGACGGCCGACAGCACGCCGGCCATGTCCCTCTCGATCTGCGCCAGCGGCTCATCGTAGGGGAACGCCCTCTCCCTCACGGATTCCCTGATCACCCCCAGGTCCCTCCGCGCCTCCTTCAGCAGCTTCCCGAGCTCGATCGCGATCCCCTCTATCTCCTCGCGGAGGAGGATCTCCTCCGCCCTCCTGTAGACGTAGAACTCCCCGGCCGACACCGCTGCCCCGCCGGCTGCGACGGATCCCAGGGCGAGGGGCGCGAAGCCGGCGGAGAACCCGAGCGCGGTCGTGTAGCCCAGGGGCACCCCCATCTGGGAGGCGAAGTAGATGAAGAGCGACGAGAGCACCAGCGCGAACACGAGCGGCTCCAGCGCGACGAGGTGCTTGCCCAGCCCTCCCCTCTCCGGGCTCCGGAAGTAGGACTCCAGGAGGGAGGTCCCCTCGACGCTCAGCATGGAGGCCACCGCGAAGACTATCGCCATCAGCACCTGCATCGCGTAGTAAGTCACGATGTCGACGAACCCGCCGACCAGGCCCCTGAAGCCCCCCCTCATAGCATCCCCCAGATAGCGCCCGAACCCGTAGATCGCGTAGGACAGCTGGCTGAGGCTCGTGCTCGGGGCCGTGAGATAGATGGGATCCGGCAGCGAGCCGTGCACTATATGGGTTATTGTGGGAGCGGTGGCGCTGAGCGCGACGTACCCTATGGACATCGAGGGGAAGACCAGGGGCGCTTTGCCGGCATTGGCCAGGGAGGCCGCGACCACGAAAGGCTGGAGCATCAGGAGCGCGACCAGGAACGCGCCGGCCGGGCCGGCCAGCCTCCTCTGGTAGATCGAGACCGCTATCAGCAGGGCGAACCCCACGGGGAGGAGGCGCGGATCCACCATGAGCGCCCCCGCCAGGAACCCGCCGGCCACGGCTGATCCCGTGAAGGGGCTGAGCAGGGCGGGGAGGAAGACGAAGCCGAGCGAGATCAACAGCGCCTCGAACGGCCCGAAGGCGCCGCCCACTTTCGGGCTCATCGAGAGCGGGAGCACCTGCACGAGCGCGACGAATATCATGTAGTATGAGAGGAGGAACTTGGCCAGATTCGGGTGGCCGCGGACGTGCAGCAGGGCCATCGCGAGGCCAATGAAGATCGGCAGGACGAGGGCGCCCCCCATGGGGACGGAGGGTATTATGAGCACCGGGACCACCGCGGCGGCCACGTAGAGGGCCGCCGTCACGTAGAGGTCGGCTCTCCTCCAGATGTCGCTGGTTATCTCCGCCAGGCGCTGCGAGGAGCCAGCCCCGCTCATCCCTCCTCCACCCTGTAGGACCTGAACTGGAGCAGCTCCTCGGGCGAGTACGATAGCGCGTTCTGCCTTATCGTGTTGTGGATCTCCAGATCCTCGGGCCTCGCCTTGGACATCACCACGAGGAACTCGACCGTCCACGGCTCCACGGGATTTATCGGCCTGACGCTCACCCCCAGGCTCGCGCTGACCGAGAGGTACTGCGCCAGCTGGTTCTTCAGCTCCTCCTCGAGCTCGCTGTCCCAGATCCTGGGCGCCGAGACTATGACCCAGACGCTGTCGGTCCGGTAGTCCCCCCTGAGGCCGAAGAAGGAGGGCGAGCTGAAGATCCTCATCTTGCCCTTCAGATTGCCCTTGAAGCGCGGCATGTCGACTATCTCGTTCAGCGTCTCCGGCCTGCGGAGCTGATCCTCCTCGATGCCGGACAGCATGAGTGCTATTATCTTCAGCCTCTCCTCCTCGCTGAGGTCCAGCACGCTCTCGAAGAAGTGATCGGACCTGACGGCGTTGCTCAGCACCTCGTTGTACTCCTGGTCCAGCCTGACGTACCTGTTCAGGGCCTTCCAGTAGTTCCCGGTCACGTCGGCGTACTTCAGCATCGCGTCCACGCTGTCCAGCATCCTCTGCCACGAGTCGAGCTCGCCGCGCTTCGCCTCGAGCTCCGCCTGGGCCCTCGATATCTCCTCGTTGAGCCTGGACATCTCCCTCTCGAGCCTCTTCCTCCTGCCGCCCGAGAAGATCCCGGCGCGCTTCAGATCCCTCTTCACCTCCTCGAGCTCCGCGTTGTACCTGGCTATGCGCGCCTCTATCTGGTCCATCTCCATCCTCAGCCCGTTGACGCGCTCGGCTATCCGGCCCCTCACCGCCTGGAAGGACCCGGCGTACTGGGGCAGCGAGCTCCTCTCGTCCCGCGGCTTGGATATCGCCGTGGTGAGGTACCGTATTAGGGATGAGAGGTCCTCGTCCACTATCCTCCGGAACTCGGCCGCGCGCCCGGCGTCCTGCGTCGATATCCTCCTGGAGAGGTCCTCCAGGAGGTACCTGGTGAAGTAGAACTTCTGGAAGACCCGGACGAGCAGCATCGAGTAATCCATGAACGACGCTATCTGCTCCAGGAGCTCCACCTGCCTGGCCGTGAACCTGGCGCGCCTGATGGCGGCCTTGGCGTCCTCCACCATCCCACCGAATGCGCCGATGTCGAATTCCGGGGATGCCAGCTTATCCCTGAGGTACTCGAGGGACCCCACGATCCTGGAGAGCGTGAGCGCCTCGGAGGAGTCCTCCGGGAACCTCATGCTCCTCAGCAGCGGGGCGTAGCGATCTATGAAGTCGTCCGACAGGTAGCCGGTCAGCATCCTCATGACCTGCGAGACCTCCACCTCGTGCTTGGGGTTCGTCCTCACGATCTCCTCCGCCTTCCTGCCGGCGTCCTCGGGGCTCTCGCCGATCGATGCGAGGTGGCGCGCCAGCGCCTCGAGGCCGGCCCCCCGCAGGTAATCCAGGTAGGCCTCAGCGGACCTGAGGAGCGATGACTTCTCCCTGATCATTTCGCCGAGCAGCTGGAGCTCGTCCATGTAGATCTTGGACGCCCTTATGTAGTCCTCTATCGGATATCTCACCTTGAGGAACCCGATCACGTTCATGTACCTGTCCCTCAGGTTCCTGTTGGCCCCTATGTCCGCGAGCATGTCGGCCATGTCGAACGACGCCATCATCTTGATCACGCCCAGCATCTCCTCGTCTATCTGCGACTTGGCGGAGTTCAGGGTGCCGTCCTTCGTCTCCGTCACGGCCACCTGGAGGGGCAGGAAGAACATCGCAGTGAACGGGTTTTCCTGCTCCCTCGCCAGGTCGAAGATGCTCTTGTACTCCTCCAGCGTCATGTACGCCGAGGGCCCCTTCGCCAGGCTGTCGTCCGCGTTCGAGGGCAGCACGACGAGCCCCATTATCGGGATGCCGCCCCCGACCTTCCTCCTCACGTGCCGCGCCATGTCGTAGGCTATGCCGCTCCCGGTGCCGCCGCCCGCCCCGAATATCATCATGATGATCGGCTGCACGCCCGACGTTGAGACCCTGTTCAGGAACTCCTCCAGGACGTTGCCCAGCTGCGTGAAGTGATAGTAATTGAGCGCGTACACGGCCTTCGCCAGGCCCCTCATCCTGCCCACGCCGCCCGCCAGGTTGGGTATCCTCATCTTGCTGTCTATCCAGGGGCGGTAGTTGGCGATGTCCCGGCCCTCGCTGGTCTTCAGGTACTTCGGGTAGTTCTGCAGGAAGTCGAAAAGCACGTCCGGCGAGTTGAACTTTATCGTGACGGCCCTGAGGAACAGCTTGTCGCGCGGCACGCCGCGCTCCGACAGGCGCGCCACGACGGCATCGTACGTCTGCCTCAGCCTGTTCACGTCGCCGTCCGCGACGTCGACGGCCAGCATGTTGAGCCTGAGCTCCTGCCTGTTCAGGTAGAACGCCAGGAAGTCCTCGTTGGAGAGCATCTCCGTAAGGACGTTGCACCCGGTTCCGCCGAGCCCTATGAAATTCATCTGGGCGAATATCTCGCGCCCGGCCATCCCTCACTCCTCCCGGCTCCTGAGTTCCCTCAGCAGGTCCTCTATCTTCTGGGCGAGCGCGCGGTCGCACTTGCCGGCGGATGCCGAGATCCCGCTCAGCTCCACGATGGCCTTCCTTATGGCGTCCGCCCGGTCCTCGGACTCGCCCCTGGACCTCAGGTAGAGGAAGAAGCCCGCGGCGGCGAGGGCGAAGCCCGCGGCGGCGGCCCCGATGGCGGCGTACGCCAGCGTCGGGCTCGGGGGCGGGGGATAACTGGCGCCGAGCGCCGACCTCAGCAGATAGTTGGCCTGCGCGTACAGGCCATCGGACGCCAGCTGGGAGGCGCTCGCGTTGATGGCCCCCACGACGCTCGCGTAGTTCTGGGGTATCCTGGCGGCGGCTAGCTGGGCGCTCAGGTTCATGTACTGCAGCACCGAGGAGGTGACTATGGTGTATGTCAGGTCGCCCTCGTCCACGCCGCCCCACGTCACGGTCACGATGGGCGCCGTGAGGGGCTTCGTGACCGTGACCGTCGAGCCGCCGTAGCTGAGCGTCGAGCTGACGGCGGAGTCCGGCACGTAGAAGACCACGTTGAGCACCAGCTGGCCCGGTACCGCGTTGAAGGTTATCTCGCGCGAGTACAGCTGGGACGTGGTCTGGCTGGTTATCCCCGGATAATTGTTGCCGAGCCTGAAGAAAGGCGTGTATGAGTTGATCGGCTGGGCGTACGGCGGCAGCAGCACCGAGAACTGCTGCTGCGCGCCCGAGGGTATCTGCGGCACAGTTATCGTCAGCGTGAGATTATACACGGTGTCGGTCACCAAGTACTTCTGCTCGTATGGCTGAGGGCCCGTGAACGTGTAGCCGGTGAGCCATGAGCCAGTGGACTCCGCGCCGGCGGCGTGGGGCGCGAGCGCGGTGAACGATGCGAGTATTATTGCCAGAACTCCAATCAATATCAGCTGTTTCGATATTTTATGCAATCTCATGCCCTGGATCGACAGCTGCATATGCTAAGGTCTATAAATACTTTCAACCTCCCGGGGCGGCTCCGTTACCTCAAGCCCACCCCCTACCCGAGCGAGAAAATCTGGCGCGGCCCGTTCAGCCACCGCGGCATCCCCTCCTCTTTCCACCCGAGCGGGGGCCTCCCCAGGCCCCCGTTCTCGAACGCGAAGTCGTGCTTGGACATGAATGCGGAGAGCCAGTTATGCATGCGCTCGATCGCGCGCATCAGCCTGCGGTAGGCCCATAGGTTGGCGGTGAGCTTGTTGCCTATATCCTGCGCTATCTCGTAGGGATACCCGAGGTAGATCCTCGAGACTCCGAGCCCCCAGAGGCTCCTCACCAGGTGGCCGGCCATGTTCCTGTAGAGGTGAAGGAGGCGCGCTGGGGCGCTCACGGGCAGCTCGACAGGCC
>OFEJ01000564.1_pt1 | contig 11526 bp, 6 predicted proteins | sample 1521051 | NCBI WGS metagenome assembly OFEJ01 (sample SAMN06268701, study PRJEB24108) | sediment metagenome | isolation source: Joseph's Coat, Yellowstone National Park, Wyoming, USA | place: USA:Joseph's Coat, Yellowstone National Park, Wyoming, USA | reverse complement strand
CGCCTCAGAAACTCCCCGTAGACCCCTAAAACCTGCCTCACCGTAGTCTTCCGGAGGAGCAGAGCCGCCACAAGCACAGCCCAAGGATCCGAGGTGGTCCTCCAAGGCAGATCCTTATCGCCATGTAGACGGTACCACTCCACAATAACTTCCGCAAAGGCCAGAGGAGTCGAGGGGCGGCACTCCATGCAACTACGGCTATGCGCTCTATATAAACGTAAGAGCAGATTCGGTGCACGCATGCGGAAATTCCCTTTTTCCCGGATTATCCCAGAGAAATACTTTTAAAGCCGGAAATTTTCTTTAATTGTGGTGGAGAGAAAGAGACGGAGACTGGTGGACTATCCTCAGAATGACTTCATAACTACGGATCTCACATTTACCAAGGTTTGGCTTCATCTCGTTTCTGAAGACACATTGAAACTAATTATACAGGTTTATCTAAAAACAGGAAATTACTCTCTTGACTCTAAACTATACAGTCAATACATATCAAATATTGAGACTGTTGAAATCGTAAAAAAGCATAAAGAGTTGCAGAGAATCGCCGTGAAAAAAGCAGAATCAGTCTGGAAGGCTAATGTAACCTTCTTCGCTTTAGCAGACGTTCTGCAGAGATATATAGGGCTCTATCTGCCAGAGAAGAGCGACAACGCCATGAGTGCCTCAGCAGACATAGGCCAGCTATTTATTAAAATAAGAAACACAATCTACAATATTAATAAGGAAAACTTTGATGAAATTAATATAGAGTATCCAGTTGACGTGTATCTTTGGTTTCTCAATATGATAACTGAAAGTGAAGTAATGGAGCGCATCTTGGCAATGCTAAATACTATAGATACAATAGAAGGGTCGAGCAAGTTGTTAAGCTCATTTGTTAATCGCATAGAGCAGGAGTTTGCTCAACGTGTAGGAGAGGAACCTGAAGAAGAATACATAGAAGAGGAGACATATAAGGCGCTTCTCATGCGCGCTGCAGAGCTTAGAGGGCAGTATATTAACAAGTTGCGCAACGCCGTTATCGCAGTAACAGATATAGTTGCGGCAGAGAGGAAACGCCGAGGTGCAACACCATGGCGTGAAGTTATTCGCGATGTTATGCTCAGGAGAGCTGCGTACTACATTGGTGAGGTTCTGCACCTAGCAGGGAAGCCGCCGCTCTTCAGAGGATTCATAGGCAGGATTATCGATGAGAATGAAAGCTTCCAGGCTAGACAAATTAAAACTCTGCTACTCGCCTCGGCCATAATCCACAAGAAGCTTCAGAGGTGCGTAGCTACTCCAGCGGACATGTTCCTCTGGATCCTAAAGGCTAACAGCGGCTTTCACGCCTTGGAGAATGTGGCGGCGAGCATAGCCGAAGAAATTTGCGGCAAAGAAGAGCCGAGGGATGTTGTGGCCTCAGCCGTGATCGCAACAAACATTCTGCTGAACGTTCTGCCCTCAGGTTTATTCGACGTTGCAGCTGTAAGAGAGCACAAGTACGCAACCTTTGACGGCAGAACAAAGTTCGACAGCATATACATATACGATCGCAATAAAATTTTAGAACACATCAGACGTATACTAGTATGAAGCTCTCACCTGAGATAAAGCAAGACGATATTTCAAAGTTCTATAGTCAATTATACGACATCGCAAGCGGCAGGAAGAACTTCAGCGACTTAAGGTCATTTGCAGAGAAAGCCGTTAATGCTGGTGCTGGTAATCCTGTTTATGATGAAGTGAGAAGCGCGCTGATTTACCCCTCGCTATCAATAATTGTCGGCGCCCGCGGATCAGGAAAAACCACGTTGCTTGCGCTAGCTTCTTACGATCTCGAAGCTAATGGCTATCACGTCATTTACGTCACCCCCAATTATAGACAGATTGAGTGCACAAAGCTACAGCAAAGCGGAAAGATAGCGCTACTTCTCGACGACTTTGCCGAATACGACGACGCTCTACTTAACAACCTAAGGATATGCTTCGAAAAGCTAGAAGAAAATCCTTCCAGGTACAAAATAATCATCGCCACTCAGAGCGAGAAGAACCCTGTTGCCAGCATTGGGAAGATTGTCGATCTGCTTAATAGGCCGTGGATGTTTTTTGGTTATAGGTCCGCAGAAGAGATAAAAAATAGTTTAACAAACTACATAGCAACACTTCTGTACGTATCCGGAAAGTCATTTGAGCGACTAAGAGCGGCCTCAGTTGTGAGCCTAGATGCATTCTGGGCTAGGTATCGAAGCTTCGGCACGTTGAGTAGCTTAATTGATCTACTCCGTAGAATGACCGCGTTTTATGCCTATGGGATTTTTGGAAAGTCAGAGACAGCGAAGAAACTTACTGACGAAGCCGCAAGCCTCTTCGATGCGGTTGCTGTAGCGCTACTTGCGCGTCCGCCAGTTATAAGAAGCGAGGCGTCCTATGTCTTCATCTTGGAAACTGCGGATGAGGCTACACTTATGGAAGACATGACGGCGTATGAACTTAATGGACGTGGCGTTGTGCTCGCACTTGCAAATGCGTTTGAGAGCGCCTTTAGCGATACTGTTGAAAGAAGGAAATGGCTAGAGGAATACAAGCGTGTTGCTGAGAAAATAAAAGAACTAGAGGAAATTCAAGTAAGCTCACGCGAACTTGTAAATGCGATTCTCGAAGCGCTCAAATATTACAAGCAGATCAGGCGCCTGCCGATTGTTGACGTCTCTGAAAACTATCCTGTCGAGAAAATCTGCGGGCCTTTGAAAGCCAATGCCGAGACGCAGAAGAAGAGAAGGAGAGGTCCGGAATCGGGAGTCATTATCGTCCAAGGCCAATCAGGCACCCGTTATTATGTTATGCTCCAACATGCAGGTGAAACTTCAAACGGGAGGCTGAGCGGATACCAGTGTAAAAGGCTAGAAATTCTTTCAAAATGCGCCAATATAGTAGATAGGAAATTACTCTTCATAGTGTCGATGAATTCACAGTTAAATATAGCAAAATGTACGGATATTAACAAGCTTGAATCAGGTGTAGAAATCCTCTATGCAGACAGCCTTCAAAAAAGCAAGGAGGGGGGCCTGGTACGGGAGCTAAGCAACATACAAGACGAAGGCCTTAGGAAGATTCTTGCTGTGCTCTTTCTTAACAGTGTGCTCCTCAAAATAAGGGACAGGCACCGCATTCCTAAACTCGCCATCGCGGTGCTTGAAGGAAGAGCAGTATGACCGGGGTAAAAGAGCTTGCCAGGAAGCATGTCAGCCGGCTGGTATGTCCGGCATTTAGAGAGATAAGAGACAGCTACGTAGCATATGCCCGCCGAGATGCCACCCAACGCCACGATAACTTCCTAGAAGAAGTTGTTATTCCAGAAATTCCCAAATGGCTCGGATTAGACAGATGCGAGCGGGTAAACATCTTGATTGAAGAGAGGGAGATTAGGGGAAATATTGACGCTGTTCTTCGGTGCGGAGATACATATGTAGTTATTGAAGCGAAGAGCTATCCCTTTGCAGACATAGATGAGCAAAGGTACTGTGAAACTCAATGGACCCGCGCCTATGTTGCTGACTATGAGCAACTGGTTTTATACGCCTATGGAGTTCGGAAGAAGCTAGATGCCGGAGCAAAAGTCCGTGCGGTATTAGTATATAGAGGGTACGCGAAGAACAAGGACGCTCTCTTTATCATAGAGCCAAGCCTGGATGACAAGTCGATAGAAGGCCTTGTTGTTACTTCTACAAAAGGCGACGTCTATAAGCCCGGTCCCGAGTGCCTCAGATGCAGCAACGAAAAGTGTCCAGTCAGGGGAGAGACGCAAAGGCTCGTCGAAGAATTCAGCGGTGCAGAACGGCACTCTGACAAAGGTAGTGACCTAGAAAGGGCGTATCAGGAGCTTCTCCTGATGGAGTGGTGCTTAGCCAGACATGGAACTCGTTGCATAAGGTGCGGCCCCTTCTACTTTGCCCTGTCTCAAACTACAATTCATACAGATGATCTGCCGCTCACAAACTTGCACATCAAACACACCTTGCGGCGCATAAGCGACAAGAGCTCTTTGGAAAAGCCCAGCCCCGCGCCCGCCGGCTCCCAAGACCACGGCGACGGCGTGCTAATCGAAGAAGACTGTGACAGGTATCGCGTTGTCCTGAATAAGATCCAGAAAGTAGGGGATAACGTGCTTTTTGCCAAGGACGTCACGCGGCTTGACTACTTCCTGCTCATCGAGTTGCTCTCGCTGGCAGGGGAGCCCTACAGCGGCGTCAGCTCACTCGATGCGCTGAAAGAAACGCTGAAATGCTACAGGACTTATCACGGCAAAGTTGCTCAACTCCTTCGAAACGTTGCCGCCCTGCCCTCGGAAAGAAGGACTCTAGAGGGCTACTTCTTACCAGTTATAGTAGACCGCATCCCCACGCCAAAGGTAAAGGTTGATGAGGCCCTGAGGCAACTAGCAAAAGATACAAGCATTAATCGCGACCACCTTAAGCTCGTCCTAGGTTCTCTTCGGGATGAGAATGGAAGACAGATACAGGGATTAAATGACTTCCAGGTCGAGGCTGTAAAGAGGCTACTGAATCAGAGAGGCAACACGTTCACCATCATATCCGCACCACCGGGGGCCGGCAAGACGTTGGTGTTCATGATCTACGCCTTATACAGGGCGCTTGAAGAGCCCGATGGAAAAATTCTCATTATGTACCCTACGAAGAAGTTGGCAGTCCAGCAACTCCAGCAACTCTACTACACGCTTGAAGAGCTTAACGAAAAGCTGAAACAGAAGCAAAAAGGGGAGCTTAAACTCGCGGTGCTCGATGGAGACAGCCCACGGAGTGAACAATACATAGCGGACGGCAGAGAGGTTAGGTCGCTCAAATGTGGCAGTGGTGGTGTGTTGAAGTACAGAGGAAAGAAAGCCGTCTGTGAAGGCGCAAGCACTGCAGTAGTGGAGTGGTTTACCGAAACAGAGGAGGGAGCCTTTGATAAACAGATTATAATTACGAACCCCTACAAGCTTTCGTCACTTCTGCTAAAACCCACACAAGCCTCAATTGACGCACGTCAGATCAGCGCGATAATCATAGATGAAGCGCACACCGTCCTCGATGCCGAAACGCTCGACTTTTTAACCGCGCTTCTTCACCGAATATTGACTCTGCGGTGCGGTGACTTGCAGGCTTACGGAAGCGGCTCAAGCGACGCAGATCTAACAACCGGTACTCCCAGCGACTGCACGATACCTGCCTTGATTCTTTCTAGCGCAACGATCACAAGTTCTGGCCTCCCGCTTTCCAGCGTCCTCACTCAGCAAGTTGAAAACATAACGCTTAGAAGCATCGGCGCTTTAGAAAGAGTAGTGCCTGCACGTAACGAGACCTGGAATTTAGCTAATAAGCTAGCAGAGCTGTTGCTAGGCAACGGCTTAACCTATCAGCTGGATGCGATAGACTATTATGAGCTTCTTGGGAGCATAGAAGCCACGCAACGGAAGCTGGTTGCGTCGATGGTGCTCTTCACGATGCCAGAAAAGTCTTATACAGGTACTGTCCAAGAAGCCGCAGTAACCCTGGCACTTGCGGCAGGTGCACGCCATATCAGGCACAAATCGCAAAATGCACACCTGAAGCACTTCTCGTCTATCATCTTCATCGACAGCAAGGAGACAATAGCTGAAATAGAACACTACGTACTCAACCGCCTGTTAAAGCAGGAGATGTCGCCGGCAGATAAAACCCTAACGAAACCCCTCTTAGGCAACAACTGCCAATCCAAAGCGCCAGGGATGCACGGCTACGAAGAGCTGAGGAGATTGCTTACCGCTCCACAAGGTGCACGAGATATCGCCACCTATAACCACCTCCCGCTCTTCTGCACAAAACGCGACGAACTCGCTTCGGCGCTCGACACCGCTAGAAGTCTCTATTCTTGCGGAAAAGCAGACTTACCTCAGTGCTATAAACATGCATATGAAGTCGCAAGTAGGATGCTAAACGACGCGAGTGTCCAGCACAAAGACCGCAGTTATTTATTGATCCATCACGCAGATCTTAATAAGACGGAGCGCTACAGTATAGAGCGCAAGCTTGAGCAAGCTGGTGAGTGGGCTGTCGTACTTGCAACCTCTACGCTGGAACTTGGCGTGAACCTCAGCGGCGTAGCTGTGGTGGGACAGCTTGGCGTGCCTCTGCTTGCCGAAAGCATAATACAGAGATTCGGAAGAGGCGGAAGAAGTGCTGACACGCTTCATACCGCGCTGGGAGTGCTCTTCGCCAAACACACGGGTGAGGACGTTGCTATGATTAACGAGGACTATGCGGTCGCGCGACTCTTTGGATACAAGAGGACGCCGTTGCAGGTCAGAACAGATGAAAGGATAATAAGTATAGAACAACTAGTGGCTTATCAGTATCTAAGGACTGGAAGAGGATCTTGGTATGCCAAAAAAGCCGTAGAGACGTCTCTTGCCTGGCTTATGGGCCGAGATCAGCGCTGGCATGATGTACTCGACGAAGTTGACGCCCGCATAAATGTCATGGAGGAGTTAAAGTCGTACTTCGAGTCTGCTAGACGTACATTACCTCTGAAGGAATTAGTTGAATTACCACAACGTAGCTTAATAAATGTTTGTAAACTTATAAGTAATTGTACAAATATATCTGATGTAATTGTTAATATTTGCAAAAAAGTTAATGAAAGGATCAACAGCGCCGCGCCATATGATCAAGATATAGGAAGAATTGTATTACGCTATTTGTGGGAACTATACTTTGGGATAAGGCACCTCTTGGGCTCAAGCGCGATCCGGTGTAACGAAAAGCTACGTGATGAGCTAGTTAGGTTAGAAGAAAGATTGAAACAAATTATTGGAGCTCTTAGCATAGGCACAAGTAGAGAAAAGCTACTTACATATGCCCTTATACCCCCTATGCCAGATCCGCGTGTCATAAGGCCAACTATAAATGTATATCGCATAAGTACTGAAACAAGGAGAAAATCCGTCGAGATCTTTGAGGGATATATAACGGCTAGGCCGCTTAAGGTAGACAGGTACCGACTATGAAAGTGTATCTGCCTGCGTGGGGCTATACGTATTTTTACTTGGTAACTGGTAAAAAAGAGAATTCTGATGGGTGTTGCAGGTTCCAGCTGGTTGGTACTACACAAACAATTCAGACGCTTACAGGCGGCAAACAGCGCGGTGGTGCTCATACCCATAGTCCAGTTAAGCATCGTGAAGAAATCGTAGCTTTAGATATCGACTATCTAACCCGCCGCCTCTGCGGGCTTTTCAGCGGAGAAAGGAGAGACAATATTCGCGGCTATAGTGTAATCAAAGGTGCAAAAAGCAGTGGTGATGTGTGGGATACTTATGGCGTATTCTTCCTTTTCAGATGTGGACAAATAAACAGCAACCAGGTGGAGAAAGATCGGCGCTATTACGTTGCAATCACAAAAGTAGCGCCTTCCAGCGGTGGAGGTAGCGGTCAACAGCCGTCATTTAAGTGGCTTTTCCTAGTAGGCGGTAGCGAGCTTGACGGGTGTCGTTGTGTAGAACTTGAAGTCAGCTTGCAAGACGCTGGTAAGTCAAAAAGGTATTACACACTCAAGCATATATCTAAGGAGGTTGTCGTGGCGCCTCTGGACCGTCTTGTGACGTATCCTAGACTATACGTAGATGAAATCTCATATATACCAAGCGAAAATAGTTATAACCTTGCTGAAGCTGGATCGGCGATCGCAGAGGTCATCTATTCTGGCTCTCAGATACTTGTTAAACTAGATAAGGCATACGCTTTCTTGCCGGTTTTGATACACTACGATGTAAAGGGGGAGGATCCACCGCGGCATATGTTTCCGTCTGCACGCAGATATTCGTTGAGGCTCAGTTTGACTGTAGACGAAGTGTATAGAATGGTGAGGGAAACCATGCTGAAGAGTTGCAACTGGAATGCAGTGCTCAAGGTCTTGGTTCAGAACACAGTTGCGAAGAGCCTAGGGGGCTTGTGCAGATCATATAGAGGGTGGATATTTGAGCGGGAAATATCCACTAACATCTTTAACAGGACCATAGTATTCACCACGCCAATTCTGTGGAGGATCAAGATGCTCTATAGTAACATATATGTCCAGCGGGGAAAGGCATACGAGTGCAACGCGAATGGCTTGAAAAGCATACTTGCCAGGTGGCGTAACACAATTTTCCAGCTGAGGTATATCGATGAGAGTGAATGCCCGCACGCCAGAGATGACAGCTGGTTCAATCACTTTGCTGAATGTTTAGAGAACAGTACCTACACCAACTTCAAGACGTGCATCGAGAACAAAGCAGGCAGAAGTAATCCCGACGTTCGCGATGTGATCTTTGGCTTTTTTGAAACCTATGCAACGTGGGCGTTACTCTTAGGGGCACACGGGCTTTCCCACATACTTCTAAAGACCGTCGCAAGGGGCCGCCACAAGACTGGGTACGCAGAGAAAATAGAGCTACACCTGCCTTCTCACTTCTCTAGAGTGCTTAGAGTTCTGCCTATACAGCCTGGTAGCTCAAGAGCCGACGTAGATGTTGACGGAGTATTCCGAATAAAAGCGCATGGAGGCAAAGATATCGGCTTAGAGGTAAAAATCTTCGATCTTAGAGGGCTGAGTTCGCTCAGTACAGACGAACTGCTAAGGATATTGGAGGAACAAGTGAGCTCGAGCGATAGGTGCGACAAGGCATTTGAAGAGGAGAGGAGCAGGCTTGAAAGAGCATTTAGCATACTCAAGAACAGTTGTCAAGGGTCGACCGATAGCGACTGTCAAGCTCTCATCCAGTTTGACAGTTTCATGAAGGGGCTTCCTAAGGAGGCGGCACCGCCGCGGTTCATGTTCCGCTTCTTGTTGCCCCAGATAGAAAAGAAAGAGCTACAAGGCCATAGGTTACCTAGGAAGTTCTACCAGTACGTGTGGCCACGGTATGTACACAGTTGCGCAGACGGATGCCACCTCTGCGTCTTAGTCCCCGGCCACCTCTGCGCATACCCTCCATCTCAGATGGAATTTAAGACGTCGAAGACTTATGCCATGTATTTGGTAGACAAACTTCTAGAAGAGTTAAAGCATAGTGCCTAGCGGTTGCAACATTTTGACAGGCCCAAAGGCCTTTTTGACGTTCTCCTATCCATCAGAGAATCATTGCAGTTAGTGCCTTCTCCACAGCCTCTTCGCTGTGAGCTTCGGCTAGTTGCCAAAGGCGCTGGCTTTTGCACTCCTGGAGGGCCTCGGGCTCCGGCGGGCCCGATGCCGCCTCGCTGCCTCTGGATGCGGTAGCTGTCCGCCTCGGCCGTAAAGGGCGGGACGCAGGTATTCAGCCCTACGAGGAAGAGGGCTGGGAGGTCTGCGGCCCAAGGCGCCTCCGCTCCCAGCCGGAAAGGCTCAGCATGACTCCCCCACGCCGCGGGGCATCCGTCCTCCGCAGGCTCACTGGAGTCCCGCCGCGGTGGTGGGCGGAGGTGTTTTGCGGCGTCTTCAATTACGGCGAAGAAGAGGCCGCGGTTTCTGCAGACGCCGCCTCTACTTGCCGCAGACTGCCCTCCTCTCCGCGGCTTCTGCGCCACCTTGCAGAGGCGGTTGCGCAACCCGTCGGTGCCGCTCGCCGCAGACGCTACGCCATTAAGGGCCTTGACCACCTGGCCGCCCTCGACGTGGGCGTAGAAGCGGTTTTTGAAGGCACGGCGCCTGGCTACAAGCTTGAGAAGATGGCCCACGTCGACGAAACAGCCGACGCCGACGGAGGAGGGGCGGCGGGGTGGAGCGTCTTCTGGAGGAGGTGAGGAGGGAGTTTTCCGGCCTACCTTTCTACGTCGGCGTTGAGGACCGCCACGTCTATGTGAAGAGGACAGCGCCCATGGACAAGAGACAGTTCAGGAGATAGAGACGTGTAGGGCTGGGCTTCGACAGGTGGGGGGAGAGGTGGGTCAAGCCACTGGAGGAGCTGTAGCCATCTCCAGCGATATAAACCTGCATCAAACCCCACACAGACCCCCACAGGCCGGACACCCCTCATGGACAGGCTGGCGGAGGCGGTAGCCGCACACCTGTGCAGGCATAGGGCGTCGGCCTGCTCCGACTCACACTCGGCCTCACGCGGCGCAGGCTCGCCGAGATAGGCGCAGTGGAGGTCGTAAGCGGCGCCAGGCACAGAGACATAGCGGCGAAGAGGCGGCATACGCCCTCCGCCAGAGGGGGCTGGTCCAGGCGAGACGGAGACCGTCAACTGGACAGACCTGTTGATAAACTCCACATACGCCCCCCAAGCCCGGCGCTCGGCACTGCGAAGAACGGCGTACCTTTTCCGCCTTTTTCTCGTTTTTGTTTTGCGGAGCGCCGAAGAATGGCGTCTCGATTTTATCCAACGCCGTGTGAAATGAATGTAAAGCGTGGTTTCAAGCCGACCGCCGAACTTACAAAAAACCAAAGAAAAACTTAAAAACCCACAAGAACCAACCACATGAGCCGTTGAATCTCAAGAAGGGTTGAAACTTATAGAAAAAATTCTTTCTTTTAGGGGAGCGACGCCCCGTTGAATCTCAAGAAGGGTTGAAACCTCTTCCTCCTCGCCATGGCCCCTACGAGCTGAATGTTGAATCTCAAGAAGGGTTGAAACTGCATATGCACGCCTCGCCGCCGCCGCAGGTCTCGACTATGTCCGCGTTGAATCTCAAGAAGGGTTGAAACGCGATTCAGAGGCGCTTAGAGCAATCATCCGCTACTTCGCCGAAGTTGAATCTCAAGAAGGGTTGAAACATTTTCAACGGGCGCCCGCGGGCGTCGCGGCCGCCCATCTTGGGTTGAATCTCAAGAAGGGTTGAAACCGCTCCGGTAAGGGCTTCTTGCCCCCGCTCAAGGCCCACTCCGGTTGAATCTCAAGAAGGGTTGAAACACGCCACAGCTCCCACCAAGCCTCCCGCTCCGCCGCCCTCCGTTGAATCTCAAGAAGGGTTGAAACTGGAAGGTCTCCTCCACGGAGGCCGGCATGTTTAGGGTTGAGTCTCAAGAAGGGTTGAAACTAGAAAACCGCCTGTATTTTGGCTTCACTACCTTTAGTTGAATCTCAAGAAGGGTTGAAACGAAAACAGAAGCCTCAACCCTCATGGGCGTTGATGACATACTTCCCAGGTTGAATCTCAAGAAGGGTTGAAACGAACTGAACTCCCGCCACGCCTCGGCTGGTAGCGATCTGCAAGTTGAATCTCAAGAAGGGTTGAAACCTTTGCTAGACGGTGGTAAACGCTGACGCAACTCTACTAACGTTGAATCTCAAGAAGGGTTGAAACCTCTATCTATGAAGTACCGATTTATTATGACATCAATGTCAATGGGTTGAATCTCAAGAAGGGTTAAAACCAGTCTTCCCACGTCGAGTATATTTTTTGCCATCTATCTGCTAGAATCTCAAGAATGGTTGAAACTTAATCGGCAGAACCACGTAGCCACCATTTTTCTTCACAACCACTAGAATCTCAAAAGTTGAAACTGTCAACTAAGTGAGACGGCGTTGAATACGGCTCTCTGCTT
>OFEJ01000560.1_pt1 | contig 11561 bp, 12 predicted proteins | sample 1521051 | NCBI WGS metagenome assembly OFEJ01 (sample SAMN06268701, study PRJEB24108) | sediment metagenome | isolation source: Joseph's Coat, Yellowstone National Park, Wyoming, USA | place: USA:Joseph's Coat, Yellowstone National Park, Wyoming, USA | reverse complement strand
TGTCCAACTACCAAAGATTGGAGATAAGGTGCCAAAGCCATTTGCAGGATTTAGAAACCTCTACATTACAAATATGGCAATCGTTGGAGCAAAAGAGCGTCAATATGCTGTTGCACTATTTATCCTCTACATAGCCCTCGACAACGACGCAATAATTACACTAGTTAATGAGTGGGGATACGGACCCGTGAAGAATAGTGTAGCAGAGGACATAATACAGCACTCTAGTGAAAACCCACTATACCCAGTTATAATAGGCTTCTTCAGGCAGCTCGTAAACGCTGTACCAATGCCAAAAGACAAGAACATGCAGAGCGTGTGGGGAGCAGACACACCTCTAGGAGCCATTTGGCAAGCCTACGCTAATAAACTACAAGAGACGAAATCGGTTGATCAAGCCGTAGAAGCGGCTGTAAGTGTAGTTGATCAAGCATTAAGAGACGCATACAACCAAGTTGCGCCAAAAATTGAGAAATAGGGGATAATATGGCTGGAAAAAGTAAATCAAGTATTCTTTTTCCCACTCGTATAGCCCTCCTCCTCGTTCTCCCGAGTTTGATTCTATACTTATTCTTTAATACATGGCCCATGGTTTTCTCGATTGGAGTGGCACTGACAAATGCTAATCGCTATAATATATCACCCGACCCAGCTAAGATCAAGGGGTATGAAAACGCTATAGCGTGTGCAAAAATATTAAAGGAGACCCCTGAGTATAGAGATAAAGCTTCCACTCTCTTCGATAAATTAAGGATCTATTTCTTCAACTTATCACATGCCTTGTACAAATTAAATGAAATAATTAATCAAAGTATAGATGTCTCCAAAATACCTCGAGATATTAGAGATGAATTGGCTTACTCTACATCACAACTATACGGCTTACCTAGTGAAGTTAGGAGAGTCTTCAACTGCACTGAACTAAACTATACTACTAAAGAGGAGATTATTCCTGTAGTTCTACTAGATAAATTAGATAGCCTACTATCACTAAGTGGAACTATTAAAGATAGGCTTCAATATGCTCAATTGTTTCCAGAAGAAGTAAGTATCTCAGAGTTGAGAAATCTCACGAGCAAGGCCAACACGATCCTAAGCGAGATCGAGTCTGGATTCTCGAAATTAGCGGTTGGATATGATGAATACATGTCTGAGACAATAGAGAGGTTTCAGAAGGAGAGAGATGAACTAGAGCTTAGATTTGTTGGTGTAGAGAACTTTGCTAAGCTCTTTAATGACGTAAGGTTTTACAATGCCCTGTATAAAACACTATTATTTGTCGCAACTAGTGTTCCATTAAAAGTAGCTCTTGGAGTGTTACTCGCGGTGTTTTACTCCTCAAACTTGGTTCTAGGTAGGAAAGCTATTAGAGCTCTTCTACTAGTTCCATGGGCGATGCCATTCCTCCTATCGGCTTTATCGTGGAGAATACTGTTTAGACCTCAAGATGGGCCAGTAGCAGCGATTCTAGGACTTGACATGTATACTAATGAATGGCATGCCTTTCTAGTATATAACCTCTTCGAGGCATGGCTAGCATATCCATTCATAATGACTGTTACACAGGGTGCTCTCAGGGGGATATCTAAGGACGTTATAGAGGCTGCATATATTGATGGAGCATCTGTTTTCTATAGATTTAGGAGGATTATTCTCCCACTAGTGTCTAAACCACTAATGGTTGCAACTATATTGACGACTGGTGCATCGCTACAAGTATTCCTAATACCAATAGTCCTCAATGGCGCTGGCCCCACGGGGGCTATTTGTATTCCATTTATTGGCTGCACCTCGGGTCCATTGAATGAAATGTTGCTTATACTAGGTTATAATAAAGTGGCTTCGGGGACTGAGGGTGGAGAGTATGGATATGCTGCTGCGATTTACCTCGTAATAGTGTTAATTATACTCGCCTACGTAGCAGTTTGGTTTAAGATATCGAGGAAGACTGGTGGTTGAGTGTGAATAGTTCTTCGTTAACAATATTAAAATTGTTTGCCACAATAACTGGGGTGATTATTGCTGTTTCACTTGCATATCCATTGGTTTTCATTATAGCTCAGTCTATAATAGGTAAAGATACTATTATTCTACGCAGCCTGGATCAATTAATCCAATATGGGATATCAATAGAAAGCTTCATTAAGGTAGTTAGTAATGAGGGGTTTCAGACTTGCCTATTAAATACCTTACTCGTTGCAATCATCACTACAATACTGGCGATTTTCATAATTATACCGAGTGGTTACGCTTTCTCAAGGTTTGAGTTTCTAGGGAAGAATACACTATTATACTACTACCTCATTGTTAGCCAAGCTGGCGGGGGATTAGGCATTATAGCTGTCTTAGCCCTCTACATATTCTTCTATAGAATGGCAGCATATGGCGTAAACTTAATGCAGGTGTATGTTCTCCCATTTGTCTATGCATCGGGAATGGTACCGTTCCAGACATGGCTTGTAAAGAGCTACTTTGACCAATTACCGAGATCCCTTGATGAGGCAGCATTTATTGATGGTGCTAATTGGTTTGAAATCATATTTAGAGTTATATTCCCAGCTTCTAAAGCCGCATTTATTTTAGTGTTATTGTTTGGATTCATGGGTGCATGGGGAGAGTTCTTTTATTCACTCAAGCAATGGGTCAAGGCGGTTTACAAAATCCAGGTTTTTACGCAGCAGCATCAATCATGTACGCTACTCCGATCATTATATTATTCATAGTATCACAGAAATATATTGGAGAAGCATATAGGCTTGGATTAAAAGGCTAGGTATCTATATGTTTCACTATAATCGATACTTCAACCGGAAATGCAGAATACACTATGTGAAAGCTCATTATTTATTTGTAAGATGTTGATAATTAGGTAAATAAGTTATGGAGAAGAAGCTTTTCTACATTGGTGTAGATGAAGCTGGCCGTGGACCTGTTATTGGAGACATGGTGGTGGCTGGTGTACTCGTGCATGAAGAGGTAATTGAAAAACTTGTTGGAGAGGGTCTTGCAGACAGTAAGAAAATGAGCTCTACTGGTAGGGGTAGATTGTATTGGATGGCTTTGAGCAGTGGCGTTGTGTCAGTTGCTATATACATTCCCCCTTGGAGGATTGATAGGGAGAACATTAATGATGCCGAGGAGAGAGTAATTGGCGAGATCCTCAGGGTTCTCGGGGTAATTAGTAGAATCAATGGACTTAAGCAGGTTGTAGTAATAGTAGATGAAGTAAAGGGGAGGGATAAGAGGATCAGGGCTCGGGCTGAAGAGGTATTGAAGAGCATACTCCATGGATTTATAATGGAGAAGAAAGCTGATGCTAAGTATCCACCAGTTTCACTCGCCAGTGTAGCTGCTAAGGTTTCACGAGATACCAGTTTAATGGCTCTTCGAAGACTTGTAGGAGGCTTCGGCTCTGGGTATCCAGTAGATCCTGAGACAAAGAATTGGATTCTGCAGATTTATTCGCAGGGGCTCTCTCCGCCACTATTTCTCAGAAGGACCTGGAGGAATCTAAAGGATTTAGCGCCGTCATGGTATATAGTTAAGAAGAAGAGGAAGTCGGGGCAGAAGTCGATTCTAGACTATGCTAGGGGTAGGTAGAAATGCCAACGAATCTACCTGCTGAGGCTAAGGCTAAGTGGATTAAGGTCATGGAGGCTAAGACTCCTGAGGAGAAGATGAAAGCAATTGAGGAGTTTCTATCTGCTGTACCCAAGCACAAGGGTACAGAGAGACTTCGTGAATGGGCTACGAAGAGGCTTGCCGAGTTAAGAGAGGAGATCGAGGAGAGGAAGAGGAAGAGGGGTTCAAGAGTTTCATTCTTCATTGAGAAAGAAGGCGATATCCAGGTTGTCGTGGCCGGCCCACCAAATACTGGGAAAAGCTTATTGGTTAATAAGTTAACTGGTGCTAGAACAACTGTTGCTGACTACCCGTTTTCAACTACATACCCTGTTCCAGGGATGTTAAGGTATAATGATGTCTACTTTCAGCTCATTGACACTCCCCCGTTAACTCGTGGAGTCTACTTGAGAAAAGTTGTTGGATTAGTAAGAAACGCTGATGGGGTACTATTAGTTCTCGACGCAACAAGAGACTTTATATCGGATCTACGCGAGGTATTAGACCTATTAAGGGAGGAGGGAGTACTACTCGTTAAGCCTAGGGGGCGAGTTGTTTTAGATGTTTATAGAACCGGTAAAGAGGGAATTAGAGTAACATTAATGGGGAGAATATTAGATGGTACTATGGAGGATGTTAGGAAGATACTTGAAGGCTATAGGATCTTTAATGCACATGTAAAAATATATGGTGAAGTAACGCTAGATGATGTAGAGCAGTCAATATTTGAATCCACAGTCTACAAACCATTAGTTGTATTTATAAATAAAATCGATGCAGTGAAAGTAGATGATTTGGGAGTCAGGGAATTAGAGAAAATATTGCCAGGTTCACCTATTGTTACGGGCTCTGCACTAACTGGCTATGGATTAAATAATATTCCTCCAAGTCTATACAGCGCGCTAGAGATCATAAGAATATATACAAAAGCCCCTAACGCACCTCCATCCGAAAAACCACTAGTTTTAAGAAAATATGCAACTGTGAGAGATGTAGCTAGGAGTATACATAGAGACCTCTTAGAGAATTTTCAATATGCACGGGTTTGGGGCTCTTCTGTTAATTACCCCGGTGAGAGAGTGGGGTTGGATCACGTATTGTCGGATGGAGACATCGTAGAGATTCACTTTAAGGGCTAACACTCGATTATATCTACTGGAGCCCTGGTCATAAAGTCTGAAATCGACTTTAGATAACCACGCTCATCGCATAAGTAGACTATATCGGGTGCTACTGTACTGTATATTTTTAACGTAAATTCCTCGGGCTTCCTTCCATTGAAAACAATAATTCTCTCAGAGCTAATTTGACTTAACACGTTTGATTTTGCGAGGAGATCTGCGGATTTAGAGTCAGTTAATAGCCATGTGTTTGGGTATTTACTTATGATTTTCTCGATTTTTTCAGTTTCCTTGGTCTTTAATGAAACTATGATTAAAACCCTTAACGCAGTCTTCGTCAAAGAAATCACACTTTGTTAAATACCACTATTTATAATATCATATTTCGTATATATTGATACAGAGGTACAAATATTGCTTGATACATAGTGGTGAACGCTAATTGAGTATGCCGAGCGATCTGATGCTTTACCTAAAGAAGCTAGGTTATAGATTAGAGTATTCTAATGGAGAAATAAGAGTTCTTCACGAGGCTCTACCACTATACCTTAAAATAGAGTTTCAGGGTAGATTTGTGCATATGAGTATTAAACCAGGTGAGGGCTTTAAAGAAGCGATAGAAGACCTGAAAGACATGGGGGAAGATGTTGAGGAAATAGTGGAAAATGCTCTCTCATACCTCAATATAGCTTCATTAAAGGCACGTCAATGGATTGAAGAACATGGATTAATACCTGTATTTAAACTCCGAGAGGGTAGTATCGAGGTGTATGAAGCCCTTGAAGAGGTATTAGAGGAGGGGGAGGAATAGGTGTTGTCTCTGTGAATAGGTTGTTTGGTACTGATGGCGTGAGGGGATTGGTTGGCTCGGAACTCAACCCCCTCTTTATAGCGAGGCTTGCGCATGCTATTGGTTCTTATTTCGGAGAGGGTTCAAGGATTTTAATAGGCTCTGACTATAGATATGGGAACGATGCAATAAAAAGAATTGTTGAAGGATCGCTATTACTCGCTGGTTTAAAAGTATATGATGCAGGCTATGCTCCAACTCCCGCGATACAGTACGTTGTAAAGAGTCAGGGCTTTGATGGAGGAGTAGTGATTACGGCTAGTCATAATCCACCAGAATATAGTGGAATAAAAGTAATTGGTCCAACCGGTATAGAGATAGATAGAGATGAAGAGAGAGTTATAGAGGAGATCTACTGGTCTGAGAGATTCAGGTTTGCGAATTGGAGGAGCATTACTGATCGGGTTGAGGAGTATCCATATGTATTAGATATATATGTCGATGCAGTCGTAAGGGAAGTAGACTCCGAGAGAATCTCAAGAAGAGAGTTTAAAGTTCTAGTAGACCCTGCCAACAATGTTGGTTCATTAACAACTCCGAGAATTCTAAAAAGACTAGGGGCAAAGCCCATTGTTATAAATGGAAACCTAGACGCCTCTCCCGCTAGACACCCAGAGCCTACACCAGACACTCTCGTTGAAACAGCTAGATTAGTTAAGCTGTATGGGTGTGACATTGGAGTTGCTCACGATGGGGATGCAGATAGAGCAATAATTATTGATAATGAGGGGAGAGTTCAGTGGGGTGATAGAAGTGCTCCTTTGCTAATAAAACACTTGGTTTTAAACAGAGGTGAGAGAGGGAGGGTTTTTACCGGAGTTTCATCAAGCACTATTGTAGAGGAAGTATTGAAGCCTCTTGGTGTTGAGATTGTCTGGTTGAAGGTGGGAAGTGTGGATATTGCTCATGCCATGAGGAGGGCGGGTGATGCACTTTGTGGTTTTGAAGAGAACGGTGGATTTATGTATCCAAAACATCAATTTGTAAGGGATGGTGGGATGAGCACGGCGTTATTCCTGGAGTTACTAGCGTGGGAGAATAAGTCTGCATCCACGTTATTCAATGAGTTACCAAGACTCTACGTATTGAAAACAAAGTATAGAATGTCTAGGGATCAAGCGTTGAAAGTTGTAGAGTTTGTTAAAGAAGAATTTAAAGGCGAGAGAATGATCACTATAGATGGAGTTAAGGTCATTCACCACGACTACTGGGTTTTAGTAAGGCCTAGTGGGACTGAGCCATTATTGAGGGTTATGATCGAGGCTAAGAGCGAGGAATTAGTGAGAATAATCCTGGAGAGAGTAGAGAAATGCGTTAAACAGGTGGTTCCACAGTGATGAGGTATTGGGGCCTCGATGTATTAAAATGTGTTCACTGTAAGAGCTTTCCACTTGAAATATACGTGATCGAGTATGAGAGGCAGGATATAGACACCAGTGGTATTGAAAAACCATTTTGTAAAGTCTACTGTGGTTATTTAAGAGAAAGCATTCAGCAGGATAAGGAGTATCCATGTGGTGAATGCATTAAGATAGGTATAAAGACAGCTATACTCTACTGTCAAAGCTGTAAACACTGGTATCCCGTTAAAAACGGAATCGTTATAATGCTGACTGACAATAAGAGAAAACTCGAGAGAGACCTCGAATTTCTAAGGACGTACAAAGAAAAGATCCCGGAAAACATTCTACGCGAGGGTAAACCAGTAAATTTAGAGTCTGCTCCACACTAATACCACATAGAATGCGGTAAGTCTCATTCTCGAATCCATATTCTAATCTCACGTGGTCTAGATGGAACACCCTTGAGCGATTGAATCATTCCACGTATTGTGTTTTTAAAAATGTTCTTTACAAATGGGTTAATAGGGATTTCAACTCCATCGATTGATAAACTAATATCGCTAATTACTGGGCACCATGTATTCTCTCCCCTGAGGTAACTAAACAAGAATTTATGGCATGATTCAAATCCACATAGTCCACAATTAGAGCCTGGGAGTTGGCTAATGTAGTGCTTCAGAGCCCTCTCCTCAATAAACTCTGCGAGTTTTTCCTCTTCACCTGGCCTATATATTGGTAGATCGAGGTTGATCCGTGTATCAGGGTTATTTAAGTACACTGCTATAACACCCTTAACCAATTCGCGGAGTTTTAAGAATTCATTAATGTCTCTAGCAACAATTACAACGTCCCCAATTTTACTCTCCTTGAAGCCTTCAACGATAATTATTGGTTCAATTAAATATGGTAAACCAGCCTCTAACATATCTTCGTGTCCCCGTTTATACATTACTGCTAACCCGGTAGTAGAGAGAAGTACTGTGGATGCACCTGCATTCACGTATTTCTCACTGTCTTTGTCCTCTAAATTCACTCCACTAGCACAGTGTTTTACAACTCCCACTAAGTAGCCTTTCCTCGATAAATACTCTACAACTCTACTAGCTACGTGTGTCTTACCTGCACCAGAGGTTTGCGATACAAATCTCACAATGTACTTATCGGGCACCTCACACACCTCTAGAACCATAATTTAGCTTGTAATATTGCTAGAAATAAAGATATGATAAGCAGTATTACTGTGTAGTCGTAGGATCTATTGATAGCGATCATCTTCTTCACAGGTGTACGTAGCTTCCAATAAGAGTATTCATCTATAAATCTACCAACCTCTATTAAGCCTGCAACCGCAGGTGGGATTCTCTTAGTGAATGCCTCGTGTTTTAAACTCCCAACCATTAATGAATCCAGGAAGCTCCTCACACCAAGTGGAGTAGTTTTTGCAAGTAGTAGAGGGACTACTGCAATACTCCTCAAGCCTAGGAGGTATAATAAATTAAATAATTCTATAGGCGATATTATTATAAACATAAAAACCAACCCTGTTCCCAACCCAATACTCCTAGCCATTATCAGTAACAATTCGAGTGGAGTCATATGGTATAATCCAGTTAATGATAGTAGATATGCAGAGGCCCCCATGGCAAACCCCACTAATGCAGTAAGAGTGGTTATTGCGATAACCCACTCTAAGCCAGGGTAGATCAGGCCTATGGGTATAATGAATAATGTGAGTAGATATGACCTCGCAGGGTTTTTCAGTATGAGCAAGATAATTGATAAAATAAAGGTTGCCTTAGCCAGTACATGGGCCCTTCTAAACCCCTCATCTCCAGTTAGGAAAAACGACTTATAGATCACAGATAGAAGCCAGCTTAAAAACCCTGTAAGAATCATATTAACCCTCTCTACTAAGCTTTACAATCCTATCTGCAATAGGTGGAATCCTAGGGTCGTGTGATGCTATAACAACCGCTTTACCTTTTTCAACCAGTAACTGAAGTGCATTCAACACAGATGCCGCACTCTCATCGTCTAGTCCTCCGGTTGCTTCGTCAATGAAGTAGCAATCGAAGTTCATTAAGTATGCGGAGGCGATGGCGAGTCTACGTCTCTCACCACTACTTAGCTTTGCGAGTGGAGTATCGAGTACGTATTTAATATTAAATAACTCAGCTACATCTAGAGCTTTATTCTCATTACCCCTAGAAGCCATTAATAACTCCTCGCGTGGTGTAGGCATTGTGAAGTATAGTAGGGGGTTTTCAGGTATATATATCATAGAGCCTGATCTCTCAACAACCCCCTTTGTGGGTTTTAATACCCCAGCACCTATTTTGAGTACAGTGGTTTTACCAGATCCATTTGGACCCGTTAAAAGCGTTAGAACACCTTTATAGAACTCTGCATTAAATCCCTTCAATATGTAGTCTCCACCAGGGTATTTAAACCATGTGTTTTTAAACTTTACAACTACTTCCTTAGCCTCTCCGTGCCTGGCTTTAATAGGTATTTGACTAGGTAGAGCATCATCGCGCCATTCACCATGGTACTTAACTCTACCTTTATCCAAGATGAGGAGTCTTGGTTCTAGGGAACTCCATTCAAGTGGGTTGTGATCAACGAGTATAACCCCCATACTCCTACCTAGAGCAACTTTTACGTAGTGTTTAATTATTCTTCTCGCCTCCTCATCGAGGTATACGAGTGGTTCGTCCAGTATGAGTAGCCTGGGAGATAAAAGCAGTGTTTCAAGCCATAAGACTCTCTGCGTCTCCCCTGCACTGAGAGTATATGTGAGCCTCTCTCTAATAGTGGATACTCCAAGCGGGGTGAAGTCTGTGTCAACACAGCTTACTTCTCTAAGGGATAATGCATGGCAAATCTCAGCATATACAGTGTGGCCGATTAGTGCATACAATGGTTCCTGTGGAATATAACCCATGGCTTCATATATATCGCCTGGTCTAAGACTATTTAAGTCCCTTCCCTCAACAATTACTTTTCCCTCTATAAATCCACCGAATACCCCCATAGTCCCAGTAATGGCTCTCACACGTGTTGTCTTCCCACTACCACTATGCCCAGTTACAACTAATAGTTCACCCTCTCTAAGAGTAAATGAGACATTTCTCAATTCAAATCCTTCTGGATATCCACACCGCGATATTTCAACTTCAAGAAGCACTCTCGTCAATACGCAAGCACCAATATGTGTAGGAATCGATAAAAACTATTTAACAAACCCAGCTCTACGTAGCCATGCAGCCATGGGGATCGCTATTGATGCCCCTACAATGACCTGGCTGATGTTAACTGGTATTTCTAAAACAGCGGACTCCGGTGGTCTACCCAGTAAGGGGTTACTAATGAAGAACTCGTATAGGAAGTAGCCTAAAACCATTAATAATCCACCAATAGCTAGAGCGTAAACCTCGCTACTCACTATATACTTCTTCATGAGAACCATGAATATTAAACCACCCAGTAGTGCACCTATAGCAATCCACACTGCTAACGCCACTTCGAAGTATGGTGGATTAAATACTATCGTAATATTGGTTCCAGGTAGTATTATCTGTGATGGACCTATACTCAACCCGCCTAGCATGGATGAAACAAACACTATTGAAGCTGCATAGGCGCCTCCCGTTAAAACTGCACTTATAAATCCATGAATTTTCCTCAGTTTCTTCACTAGTAACCCAGCTATAAATCCCTCAGTGAACTTTATTACGAGCGTTCCAGGAGCGAAGATCGCGTAACCTGTCGTTAAATCAGCTAAAGCTGCACCAAGGCCCCCCGAGATTCCAGCAATTAATGGAGTGGTTGTTAGTGCAGCGAGATATATCATCGACTCCCCAATGTTGAAGTAACCCTGTGTGGCTGGTTGGTAAATTTGAATAGTTATTGTAGCTGCAAATACAAGCACTGTGAATACAACTGCTTCAACCAATCCATAAACGCTCCTAGCCATGAAACCACCTCGATATTAGTAATGGCATTAAAGGGTAAAAACTAATTCAATACCGGGCTCCCGTGAAGCAATACATATGTGGAGGAATACTCTAGATTAGCGTGGATGATGATCACTTGATACACCCTACAGCGTGATTGCATTATAGGCCATGAAAAATACTCTAGTGAATTGCTTTTAATTAAAACGTGAACACATAGTTGATATATTTATTCCACGTAGTGATCCCAAGCGTTCTCCACTACTCTATCACGAAGTTTTCTATCCCATCGATTGGTATGTAGTTTAACCCATATTTATTGATTCTATTAACTAAGATCTTAACAGTTCTTGAGACTTCAGGATGATCAGGTATATTGGATAGGTTGAACCAAGAAACATCCAATGCATCACCACCCGGTCTACAAAAGCCTCTTATTGTTTCATGATCTATTAGAACATCTATTATTACATAGTGATACTTTACCTTACGACTCTGATCCACTACTATGTTGTTTAAAATCCAGAGTATACCAATAGGCTCACCTATTAAACCAGTCTCTTCTTCAAGCTCTCTCTTAGCAGCATCCTTAATTCCCTCACCTGCCTCTATAACCCCACCTGGAATAGACCACTTACCTTTTCCAGGAGCATAGCCTCGTTTAACCAGT
>OFEJ01000554.1_pt1 | contig 11607 bp, 12 predicted proteins | sample 1521051 | NCBI WGS metagenome assembly OFEJ01 (sample SAMN06268701, study PRJEB24108) | sediment metagenome | isolation source: Joseph's Coat, Yellowstone National Park, Wyoming, USA | place: USA:Joseph's Coat, Yellowstone National Park, Wyoming, USA | reverse complement strand
TGACGGCGTTTGTGGCGGTGGCCGCCGTCTTGGGCATACTGGCCTGGGTGGGCTACGCGCTGGCCACCACGCCGCCGAGACCCATAGAGGAGATAGAAAAGGAAGTCCAGAAAGCCTTGGAAGAAATCGAAAAGACCATGCAACACAGCCCCTAGCCGCCAGCGCCGCCAACTGCAACCAGAATCAGATCCTAAAGGCGCTAGTCGTTCCGCAACCGCCGGGCATAATGAGAGCTAGCGCCAAACCCCACGACGCTATACACGGAGACTTTTGGAGCTTTGGAAGACTTGGCGGAACGCCGCCCCTAAGACGGAAGACGCCCACAAATGTCGCCGAGACGGCAGGCGCCGGGGCGAAACGCCGCCGTCAACAAGACGCCGCCATGAAGCCTACTGCAAGTCACGGCGTAGCCGCGGCGAGAGGCTAAAACCACCAGCCCCGCGACCCGCACCAAAACTAGCGCCCCAGCCCCCACACAGTCCCCACCTGCGCCGAAACTGAAGAAGGGGAAGAGCCACCCGCTGAGGAGCCTCCCCTCTCTAGCACAGACTCCACCTCGTTCCACGGCATAAAGCCCTCCAGGGGGCTGAAGAAGCCGTAGGCATTAGACATAATTTCGCGGTAAGGATTCCTAATGGGCGTCCCGTCGGGCTCCAACATAGGCCTCACCTCAAGCCGCGTGGAGACCTCCCAATAAGACCTAGCCGCATCCCCCTCCAACACGCTATACACCAGCCGGCCTCCATGAGGCTCCATCATACCCCCCGCGACGCCAAAAACTCCAGAAGCCGCCCCGCGTTAACCTCCGGCGGAACACCCTCGTTGTCGAGAACCAGATCAGGCGCCTCAGGCTCCTCATAGGGGTCATCAACCCCCGTGAAGTTCTTGACCTCCCCCTATATATGTGGAGGATTGAGGAATAAAAAGAACTAGCTTAAACTTCTAGTTTTTCTAGTGGTACTTGTATAGAATCTACGCGCTTTCTCATATATTACCACGCCTGTCATATCTATTACTAAAACATTATCGTATAAATCCGGTGGATTTAGCCTATATTCATCATAGCCCAGGGTTACTATAACTGCATCGACTTCTTTCAGCCTCTCAATGGTCTCAAGGGCTATGACTCTGCTTAGAATGGCTTTGGCTTTTTCTACGGCTTCCCTGTTCACATCGTGTATATACACTATCGCGTTCTTGGACAGCAACTTCTCGCATAGTTTCATAGCTGGCGAGTCATTGACAACTGGTGAGTTAGGTGTGTATGAGACACCGAGCACTGCTATTTTCCTCCCTTGTAATCCATTTAGCTCGCTATCCAAGTACTCGACAATTTTTTCTATCACTAGCTCGTTATAGTCGTGTATACGCTTAACGAAGTCTAAGCCTGTTTTCTCCAGCATGAATCTTCCAAAGGCGAGGGTGTCTTTTACTAAACAGGGACCTCCATACGGCATTCCAGGCTGTATATGACTTCTCCCTATTCTCGGGTCTAGACCCACCACCTCCATAACCTTCCACGCATCACAGTTCTCAATCTCTCTACAGAGAAGCCCTATGAGATTAGCGTACACGACCTTTAGTGCTAGGAAGACATTTGATGCGTACTTAATCAGCTCCGCCTCCTCCGGGGACACAACGTATATCGGTGGCTCGTAGCCAACTCTACGGTAAAACTCTCTAAACAGGTTTGCGACATAGCTGGAAGACCTCTCATCTATTCCACCGATAACAACCCTAAACGGTTTGAGAACATCATCTAAAGCCCTAGTTGCTCTGAGAAACTCCGGGTTATGAACAAAACCTACGCGGTCAGGTACCGATAAACCCAGAGTTTCCTTAGCGTACCTAGCCAAACTCCTCGTCGTCCCAGGCAGAACTGTTGACTTCAACGATACTAGCCTGTAATCATAGTCGATACTTCTCCAGACATTAGCCAAACTATTTAGTGCTGATATAACCTGTGATAGGTCTTGAGAGCCATCGGGCTTTGTAGGGGTGTTAACAGCTATGAAGACAACATCCACATCCCTAAGATCGTCATAGCTCGTAGATACATATAGGTAGCGGTCAACAACCTTCTCCATCGCTTCTCTTGGGAAGCCCTCCACATCACCACTCCTTATAGCCTCAACCCTCTCACTATTTATATCAACACCAACAACCCTAAAGCCGTGAAGAGAGAAGCCAAGAGCATATGCTAGGCCTACATAGCCTAGCCCCACAACACCTATGACAGGATCGTGCTTATTCATAGCATAAGCGTCCCTTCTCCATTGGGTAGGCATATACAATGAAGTTTCTTCTGGACCTCGGCTCCACAACCACAAAACCATAGCCCAAACTTTTAAGCATTTCGAGGGCACGGATCTCATCCTCATCATCAAAAGTTCTGTGAACCTCAAACAAAATAAATGGTCTAAACCTCTCAATGGTCTTCATAGCACCCCTCAAGACCCTCAACCCAAAACCCTCAACATCAACCTTCATAATGAGGTTATCAACATCTTTTACACTTAAAGACTCTAAGACGGAGTCTATAGTTACAACCTCAACAACGACCTCAAGCAACCTTAGCTCGTTCCTCAAATACTTTGTAAAGGAGCTTTCAGAAGGGCTAGAGGATATTGAGAATCTTGCCCAGCCATGAGCATCACCAGCTGCCTTACTGACAATTACAGCCCTATCTCCAACACCATGAAGAGAGATGTTATACTTCAAAAGGATCACGTTTATAGGGTTAGGCTCGAAAGCAACAACCCTCCAACCATGCCTAGCAGCCAAAACGGTGTAGAAACCAACATAAGCACCAACATCAACAAAAACACCATGCCTCAACGTCCTCAACAAACACCTAAATAGACGTGAAAGTTTTTCTTCATATTTCCAAGCGTATGTATAATACCTTGAACCATCTATCAGTATCGCCCCCGCCTCACGGTTAAGAACAATAAATACACTCCACGGGCTAAACTCGTGATATCTACGCATTAAAACCTTGATTATGAAACTAATAATTATTCTCCTCATAGGCCTTATAAATAGGATAGATTTCATGTAGTACACTAAGCCTTCGAAAAGGCGTTCTCTATACCCGCCTTCCATAATTAACCACACTCTCAAAGAACTCAACTAGTCTCTCCACCTCTCGTTGTGGATTAATCATCTCGTAGCTATGCCTAATAACCTCCTCTCTATTAAAATCCCTCTCTAAGACTTTTACAACTTTCTCAGCAAGATCGTTAGCATCACCGGCCTTGAAGACGCAGCCTGTAACACCATTAACAATAGTTTCTGACAGACCACCAGCAGAACTAACAACAGCTGGAACCCCAAGCCTATTAGCCTCAACAGGTATCCTACCAAATGGCTCAGGCCAGATAGAAGGCATAACAACAGCCCTAGCCTTATACATAAGCCTGTAGAGCTCATCCGAAGGAAGCTTACCCAAGAGAACAACACTATTCAAACTCATCATTTCAGCTAGTCTCTCAACCCAAGAACCCTTACACCCAATCAAATACAGCTTCAGATCCCTAAACTCCTTAGAGATGGTAGCCCAGGACTTTAACAACAGATGAGGACCTTTATCGGGATTAGACCCGGAAGCATAGAGAATATAATTATCGTAAGGTTCGTGAGGATCCGGCTTAACATACCTCAAGGGTGCGGTAACAGGATTATAGACGATGCTAAACGGCTTGCTACTAAGGCCAGATAGATGATGCACGTGAATATCCCACACAGCCTTGGAAACAGCTATAAACCCATCAATAGACTCTACAACACCGTTCATCAGCTCAGACCACCTAAAGAAATCAAGAGGGCCCTTAACGAAATCTAGCAACCAGTAGAACTTTGCCCTAGTATTTCCAAGCAGACCTATCTTCGCAAACTTAAGGTTTATCCCCTGCTTACACCTGGTAATCCTCCAAGCAGAGCACTTTTCAAGACAAGGCTCTCTAAAGCCATATAGTGCACCCCACCATGGGCAGATTAATGCGTAGGAACGAATATGGGCAACAACAGGCACATTCCTAATCCTCTTGATCCGCGGCGCAACGCTGTACTCCACGTCGGTAATCCACACAACGTCCGCCCACTCTACAAGCTTCTGTGCCTGTTCAATCACCAATATTGGATAGCCAGAGGATCTACGGCACGGCACACGGTATGTCTCTATGCCCATGGCGCCAAGAGCATTAAGAAACTTAGCATCTCCCTCTTTGCAAGTCAATACTTTGAGTCTAACCCTAGACCTCAGCAGATCAAGAAACTCAAGAGTTGACTCCTGTGCTCCGCCGAACCATAACGAGGATGCAACGGCCAGGAGATTCATACCTTACGGCCGAGTATTACGACTTACTTTAATAAAATATAAGCCTTATCGTCATCGAATATTCTGTTTATTAAAATACTCTTTCTCTCGACCTCAGCTAGAAAATATGCGTACGGAACTGCTAACTTAAGTGTTTTACATTCATTAAAATATTCGCGAATTATATATAATGAGTATGTGATATTGGCAGGTTTTTCATACATAAGTGTTGGTATCTTTATTTGATGTTCAACACCTATGTCCTTTGTCCACACTTTAGTTCTGACGTAAGAGTAATAAGGCCAGTCTGCAACGATTTGTCGAATACTTCCACCAGAGTAATCAAGAAATGTAGCCACGAAACCTCCGGCATGAGTCTCACCATCAGTAGGAATCATCCTACAGTATGTACTATGCTCTTGGAAAAACACCGGAGAAAATACGACGCTTATGACTATTCCAATCCCTACGAGGGATAGTGCAACTTTTCTGCGAAAATCGAGGTTACGTAGCTGTAGTACCAAAGTTGCAAGGGCTACATTAACAAAAGGTATTGCAGGAAATAAAAAATACCGTGAATCAATTCTCCACAATTGCACTATGTAACTAAACACAATCATAACCAGAGAAAACATAACAGAAATAGTAGCAAACTTGTAAAACTTAGCCACGGAATCTCTCTGCTGTAAAGAGTGTAGCAGTGCCAACAAACCGGATACCACAAGAAATGAGAGCAGATACGAACTTGAAAGCGCATTTAAGAAGCTCTCTAATTCGTTCACCTGTTCTGTTTCAACCAAAGCCCGATATGTAATGGCTAGGCTTCCGTACTGTAGCAACTCTGAAATCGTGGAGAGCACGGCCTTAATTGCAAAATAAAAGGAAAAAAGCGGCTCCGCGACGTAAACGAGATAAATGCTTGTCACCACGGCAAGCACCGCTACACAAACCACTGCAAGCTTCCGCGCCCGAGATCCAAACACCACGCCAGTGAGGAGAAAGAATAAGAACAGGCCAGCTGTAGATGTGATGTGGAGAGGCACAACTACTAGAAGCAGGAGAAACATGGCTACTACGACATTGGTCGAAGTCGATGAATTCATGACTGCCTTGGTCACCAGCAATATGGCTAACAACTCAATGAACATAGCAAACCTGATTGGTTGCATAAGAAACATTGGATCTACTAACGTGGGGAAAAGCAAAAGGAGAAGAACGAATAAGACAGTATGCCCCTCCGGTATCTCCTTATCAACGCTCCTGATAACAGTGTGGAGGAGTAAAACAAGGACTGCCGTTGTGAGGATTACGTTCAAAGTTGCAAAAACTATGTGAACGAGCTGAATAGGAACATTGTTTACTAGGTTCAATATCGCCAGCCAAAGAGGCACAACAGGAAAGGCACGGTAATACCTCTCTAACACCATGTATTGACTCCCGATATGCCCAAGGAGTTGCAACCTTACAGCGTTAATATAATCTCTATAGGCATCCACAGTAGCATAAAGAGGTTCATGAAAAAGACTGGGCTGTACAAAATATATTGAGATGTTGATGTATAAAAGAACTAAAATTGTCGATAAAAATAACGAGAATTTCGTATTTATCAAATTAAAGATGAGAGAAGTCACTAACGAGACCAATAAGAGGGTAAAGAGGAGGACAACAATCCAGGGTCGGTAGTAGGTGCTTGTGATCGTAATGACATACACCAAAACTAGAAGGGAAAAGATAAATAACACAAAGGTTCTGTAAAGTTTAGTCGGGACCGTTTGTACGATCTTAGTAGCTTCTTTATGTGTAAACAGACGGAACATAAGGATGTTAAGAAGAGAAAAAACGATTAACAGCCTATACAACCCATAAACGGCATACATGTAGAAACCTATCGCAAATATAACAATATTGAAAGCCAAAAATAAAAATATGAGTAAGCGAGTAGTGTTCCTTGAGATTTTCATACCCTCTCCCCCTCCTTGAACTTCATTTAAAACATGTCTTGTTTAGTGTTTGCACAAAGTCTACCTTAACCACATCCCATAGCCGTTTCCTTTTCACAAACTCATAAACAGCCTGTGAAAAATGCCCATGATAATTGTCAAAATTATTTAGATATTCTGCAATAAGTTCAACCAGTTTGTCTACAGATGTTCCGATAAGTATTTCATCTTCCGTATAGTCTTGCCTCCCATAGAACCTTGGATATAAAATCTTGGCGACGGGTACGCGTAAAAGCATAGCGTCGAGGGCCGTTAGCCGAAGTTCCTCATCTATAGATGTCTCAATATAGAGCTCCGAGGTCCCCAGAATCCGTAGAAAGTCTGGCAGAGGCATCCGCCCGGTTATCTGTATGGCATCTCCCAGCTTAGTAGTCCTCTTAATCCTCGGATCCTCAACCACAAACGTCACCCTTCTCTTCACGCGCCTCCTAACCCTATTAAAGATCCTCAGAAGCGACCACAACTTCAGACCTGGAAGATCCGCATATGAAAGATAGGCAAAGATCTGAACTTCCCGCTTCTCCCCTCTTTCTTCCTTCAACCAATGATACACTCTGTCGTAAAACGACACCTCGTGAGGCAATACAAACTGCTTCAGAAGCACGTAATTACCCCTATCTGCCACCCCTATCTCTTCACAAGCGGTCAATGTATGGCATATCCACGTATCTGCCATATCCAGGGAATATGCATGCCGCGCGTATCGCCAAACCAACGATGCGCCTACCCTCTCATGTATTGTACCGGCGTTAGTTACTGCTTTTGGGAACTCATAAACCGGGTGACCCGATACAAAGACCATCACAGGTACTCCCTTGAGTCTGTCGAGCAGGTAGCCGAGATAGGGCAACGAGCCAAAATACAGGAGTACACCATGTCCCCGCAATCTAATATGCCGGAGAAGGTCGCTTATATGCATGCTGAAGAACCTGCTACCAGGCAGGAGAGAGTCATCAAGTACATGCCTAACTACTGAGAAGCCTTCTAGTCGCAGAGCCGTAACCACCTTCGCTATCCAAGTCCTAACTCCGCCCAAAGTCCTCAAAGGCTCCACCGTAGCTATCAGCTTAGCCCCCATGGCCATCTGCTACAGCAAGAATTATTTTTTCAGTTAATGATGATAGGCCACTCTCCTCTATGTATTATGTCATAAACCTCATACGAGAAAGCGCCTGGCATATCCAGCGATGCAGGTCCAAACTTGTTCAAAAATTTAAAGTCCACATATAAACCGTAGTTGCCTGCCCAGAAAAGTGTTAACGTTGGCGGCTCCAAACCTCCATAGTAGTATCTAAGCAAGTGCATACTCCGCCAATCACTCACAAAAGCGCCATGGGAGAGAAAACGCGAAACATAGAAAATATCAGCTCGTCGTAACTCACAGGACCAGATAAGGAGAAAGTGTATGGATTTCCAGTATATGGATTCCTAGGCGCAAATACCCCACTATAAACAAATCCGGTGATAGCCACTACTATCAGAACAATATAGTAAAATCTTTCTAGTCTCTTTCTTTCAATTAATTGAAAGCCATAAGGGGCCCACACGACAAGCATACTCGCCGACGGCAAGCCGAGGTATCGGGTAAGATCCGCCGCTGGAAATACCGAGGCGCCGATATAAGCGATGACGAGAAAAATCCCGGAGAGAAAGGCAAGGGCCCTGGCAGGCCCTCTGCCGTGTAGAAAGACGAGAAGCCCCGACACGGCTAGGACGGAGAGAGCCAAGTTGCCCAGCGATGAGGTAGGCGGAGCCGAGACGGGGGCTGTCGCGGCGAGAATTTTCTCCCCACGGAGGAGGGCTAGAACAGTCTCCACAACACTATTGTAGGCGTCAGACAGCGCATAGAGCAAGGAGGTGTAGATGGCATATGCGGCGAAGATTATAATGAGGTTGAGCAACATGGCGGCGGTCTCCCTCCCCCTCTTAGAGATCCAGAGAGCCGCAGTAGTCAGCATCATCCAGGTGGCGACGCCCCCATGGCCAAACACGCCGGCCGCAAGTAGCGGTATCCGTAACAGTGCAGAGCCCACCAGAAACGCTGTGAGGAATACTGTAAGCGAGTAGACCTGCGGTATGTACCCGGCGGCCCACATCACCGCAAGCGGCGCCATGAGGAGAACGAAGGCTCCCCTGAAGTCGTCAAACCCGCCAAACCTCCGGAATAGCAGAAAGACAAGTAGCGGTAACTATACCAGATACAGGAGGCCCGTAACTACGCTGGCCCACACCGGATCCAGCCCGCTCATTAGTGACATCAAGGCATACTCCAGCGGAACCATCGGGAAGGGGTATGCCGAGTGCCTAACGGCGGTCTCCGTGACGTGTCCCGCCTGTAGCGCTTGGGCGGCCCATATGATGTCCCTCCACGTGTCGTTGCCGAAGGAGGGGACATAGAGCGTGTAGAGAGGGATGAGGGAGGCCCCCACTATAGCCGTGGCTACGGCGACTTTCTTCGCCGGCTTCTCACCTTCCAGTGCCGTAATTACCAACGCCAAACCCAGCGCTATGACGTAACTAAGCCCCGTGTGCTTGAAGAGAAGAATCTCTGCCTCGGCTATTACGTATACTGCAACGGCGAGAGCCCATATGGAAGTGGGTAGACGAATACTGAATAGTCTAATGTCGCTACTAATAGGCAGTAGCAATGCGATTAGTGCAAGAGATAAACTAATCTCGGCGAATAGCCACTGAGCTATACTAATGCGATTCGTATAATGTAGCCAAAATAACATTATAATCGAAACGGCTATTATGGGCGCAATTACCCGCTCCAGCTTCATACAGTTCTAATCAATCTTCAAGGTGCTACCCATAATAAAGCTACCACATCTGTCGGTGTGCTTATCTGTGCAAGACATTAATCATAGCACCTTAGTAGGAATAAGTAAAAAAGCCTTGAAGGCCATGCGTACTCCCACTTGTTGATATTGCTATTAAATTATACTATTTATTATTTTTATTAGTTTATTCATTACAATATTTAAACTATGTGTATTTTTGACATATTTGTATCCTTCTTCTCCGAGTCTCCTCCATTTGTCCGATTCGAGAAGCCAATTGAGTCCCTTCTCGAAATCGTCGCTCTTTGCATAATATCCAAACCTCTCCACAAGTCCATCAGGATTGACAGAACTAAGCAGTGCACATTTATGGGCAAGCGCCTCTAGCATGGCTACAGGCAATCCTTCTCTTATACTAGGAAGAATGAGTATCCAACATTTGTCAAGCACTTCCCACTTTCTTTTGCCTTGCAGGAAACCTAAGAGCTTTAAATTCGGTAAATTGGAGTATCTTGAGAAAATCCGACGGAATAGATCTTGGTGATATCTTGAAGGCTCTCCCATTGCAACAAATTGTATGTGTGGAAACTTCTTAGCTAACTCGAAAAAAATCCAATATCTTTTTTCAGGATCCAATCTGCCTAGAAAACAAACTAGAGGTTGTGTAGACTTAATTATCTTGTTTTCTGGAGGTGTATAGTCTATAGGGTTAGGTAGATAAATGATCTTGCCCTTATCAACTCCATACATCTGGTGTATTTTCTTGATAAAATATTTTGCTTGAACTAGTATTATACCAGATTTTTTATAAGCATAACCGAGTAAATATTTGCCTATCTGAAATCTCGCTTTGGAAATTCTATAAACTGGATTCACTAGGCCAAATACTTGGTAATCTTCCCAATCAAGAGGATTTTGCGCCCATATGATACGTCTCGAACGGGGATGTAGATAGTTTAACAAGACGGTCTCAAACGTGGCATCAATAGATAAGAAGACGTCTGCATCTATTCTTCTTACAACTTTTGAGAAGCTAAATAGCGAAAATAAATGTTTAAAGATTGAACTGGTGTAAGTATATGGGAAAGTAATAATATTTAAATTTTTATATTTTATTTCCTCTGGAAATTCTGGAGGTCGAGGGGCAATAAGCGTAACTTCAAATCCCTGAGCCGCTAAAGCTAAACTAGTCACATGTGCAACCCAAGCAAAGCCTCCACGCAATCCTTTAGCCAAATACAGTTCGCTACTCAAGATTCCTACTTTTGCCATATCTAATTGTCTTTATATATTTTAGTAAGTTTTGCTATAATTTCATCCCAAGTATGTACTTGTTTTTTGCCAGAAATTCCTAGCTTTCTCCGCAGATTTTCATCTTGGAATAGCAAAATAATGGCATCTGCAAGTGCCTTTTGGATTTCGTGGGGGGATCAGTATTCCGTTCTCACCATGCTTAACTCTGTAGGGGATGTCGCCCACAGGCGTTGTTATAACGGGTTTCTCTCTTGCCCAAGCCTCCATAATTACCAGGGGAAATGTCTCACGTAGACTTGGCAACACTATAGTGAGCGATACGTCTATTGCTCCTATCTTCACGTCGACCTGTAAGGGGCCGGTAAATACAATGTTATTCTTTACGCCCAGCTTCTCGGCTAGCGTTTTATAGGGCCTCTGGTCGCCTGGACCTGCTATTACTGCTTTTAGCTCTGGTACCTCTTTTCTTACGAGACTCATTGCTTTGAGAAGGGTGTCTATTCCCTTTAATTTATCTAGTCTGCCTAAAAAGAGGACGAAAGGCGCATCGATATGGTACTGCGACTTGGATACCTCAGCGTGGTTGGGTGCGGTAATAAGTTCTTCGTCTATTCCGTCGGGCAGGAAGTATACATCCACGCCATATTTTGTCTTGAGTATTATTTTGTCTCTAATCGCCCTTACCAGTTTGATGTCACTTACTTTAAGAGCATTAGTCAACGTATACTTCCCGTAATATGGGCCTACCAGTCTTATGAGAGAGTTTGGATGTTGATTGAAGGTGTCTATAGCCATAAAGTCCATCGCAGTTTTAAGCCTGTATTTTTCGCCTCTTTAACAAGTTTAAGTACGAAAAGACTGTTTTGCGTGTGGCCATGTATTACGTCTGCATCTTTAAGGATGGCGTTGGGGATACATAGGGGGTATGTCAGGTCTGCGTAGACTATGCGTATACTTTTGACTCTATGTACCTGTACTCCGTTTATTTCCTCCTCCCTTGGTCTGCCGTGTGCCCCATATGTGCTCGTTATCACATGTATCTCGTGCCCGAGCTTGGCCATACCTTCGGCCAGCGCCCTCACCACGTTCTCCAGCCCACCTACCACTGGCCAGTAGTGGGGATGTATATGTACGATTCTCATCTGCCTTTTACAGCCTTCATTATCCCTCTTATTGCGGGCGGCCCGTTTAGTAGGGCATATGTCGTAAGTATGACGTAACTTAATACCTTCTTAGAAGTTGGGTAGTGCCA
>OFEJ01000553.1_pt1 | contig 11652 bp, 13 predicted proteins | sample 1521051 | NCBI WGS metagenome assembly OFEJ01 (sample SAMN06268701, study PRJEB24108) | sediment metagenome | isolation source: Joseph's Coat, Yellowstone National Park, Wyoming, USA | place: USA:Joseph's Coat, Yellowstone National Park, Wyoming, USA | reverse complement strand
CTCGAACAGGTCCTCGGGCTGCAGCCGCCCGAGCCTCTCCAACCCCGCCTCTCTCGCCACCTTGCGGAGCAGCCGGTCGGGGACCTTCACGCCCACGGGCTTCCCGCCCTCCAGCGTCAGCGCGGCTGAGACCACGAAGTTGACGACAGCGTCGCCGAGCGCCGCGTACTCCCTCAGCGTGCCCTCAACGCGCGCCATGGCCGCCCATCGCTTGAGCCCTCCAATCCTCCAGGAGCTTTCCGATCACGGATTTGGCGCGCTCCACCGCGGCTTTCAGAGCGTCGAGCGCGCTCTCGCTCCCGTCGGTTACGACCGTCAGCACGTAGTCGGGGGTGAGGGGGTGCTCCTGCCTGTAGGCCGCGAACGCCACGTGCTTGTCCTTGTTCAACTCGTCGACGATGAGGTTTAGGATGGTGTGGTCCTCACCCCTCAGCCTCAGCGTGAGCCTGTTCGGCTCCGCTCTCTCGACGATCACTTGGAGCTCCTCGGCCACGCGCACCCGTGCTCGAGCGCGCTTTTAAATGGAGCGTTTACGCGGGTTCCAGCAGCGATCTGGCTCTCTTCAGCGCCTCGGCGTAGTTGACGGCCAGCACGAGCTTCCCCTCCTCGCTCTCCTTCACGAGCCCGGCGCTCTTCAGCGCCTCGACCACCTCGTCGATGGAGCGGTCGTGCGCGGCGGCCAGCACTGCCGCGAGCCTCCTGACGAGCGGTGCGGCCTCCAGGTCCAGGGCTTCCGCGTACTTCTCCGAGAACTTCTCGGCCGCTCCGACTGCGCCCTCGAAGTCCGCGCTCGTCTCGAGGAAGCCGCCCTCGAGCTTGGCTCGGAAGCCCTTGAGCTGCAGCAGCTCGGCGACGGCGGAGACGGGTATCCCGACCCTGAGCTTGGCGGCGGAGAGCAGGAGTGCGACGCTGTGCTTGAAGACCCCGCCCCGTGGGCTCTGCCTCGACAACCTCCACTGCCTGATCAGCGAAAGGAGCTTGTCGTAGTCCCCCCTCGCGTCGCCCGACGAGGGAGGGATGATGAGCTTCACGGAGCTTCCCGACTGCTCGACGATCACCCGGTCGCCCATCTGCTCGGAAACCAGGCTCAGGAACTCCGCCGCCTCCTGTGACGACCCGAACCTCAGCGCAATGATCCTCTTCCTCAAGCGCGCCCCCGGCGCCGGCAGCGCCCCACTACTTAAGCAGGTAGTGCCGGCTCGCTATCTTCTTTCTCTTGTACGTTTTCCTGCAGGATGGGCAGTAGAGCCAGAGCCCCCTCTTCCTCAGCGGTGCCATGCAGCGGGGGCAGTGGGCCAGTATGAGCCCGTACCCGGGCCCCCTCGTGGAGAGCATGTAGGGCGGTTTCCGCGAGATCACGGTCGCCCTCACCACGTCGCCGTAGCCGAAGACCTCGTACGTGCTCCTCAACCGCTCGTTGCTGGCCTCGGAGATGTGGAGGATCGCCCTGAAGGGGACCGCGTAGTGCGCGTTCCTCGTCTCGTTGTAGAAGACGTCGAGGTAGACCACCGAGTCCCTGAGACCGGTGACCACCGCGTGGACGACGTCGCCGAGCCTCGGGAGCGGGACCTCCCTCGCTTGAGCCACCGAAGCCTCGTGCTTCAGAGCGTCCACCCTCACGAATCCGACGGCTTTCGCTCTCACGAAGCCATCGCGAGCGTACGTGCCCGCCGCCGGTACGAACTCCTCGATCACCCCGACCTCGTCTCCGGGAACCACGAACTCCCCTTCAACCATGAGCTCGTCCCCCCTAGCGTATGGAAAAACCTTTCCGCGGGCCCCGCTCCGCGAGCTCACCCTCTCCTTGTGGCTCTCAGCACGATCACCCGGACCCTGTGCTCTCTCTTGGAATGGTGCGGCATCGTGGGCGGCAGGCGCACCACTTCCTCGAAGAGCACCTCGGCCTCCGCGCCCTCCTCTCTGCACTTCCTCACGAGGTAGTCCGCGGTCTCCGCTTTGTGCACGCTGTAGACAGTGTTCGAGAGCCTGAGGGCGGCGGTGAGGAACTCCACGTCAGCCCCCCTCCTGTGGACGCCGAAGGGCGGGTTCTGCACGGTGCAGTCGGCGACCCGCGACATCGCGAACCGGGTGGCGTCGCTGCAGACCGCGTCCACCGCCGCGTCCACGCCCAACGCCCTAGCCGCTGCCAGGGCGTGCTTCAGCGCGTCGAAGTCCACGTCGACCAGCAGGACGAAAGCGGAGCCCAGCAGGGCGGCGCCCAGGCCCAGCCTGCCCGTGCCAGCGCCCAGGTCTAGGACCAGGTCGGCCGGGAGGTCGCGGAAGGTCGCCGCGGCCACCCAGAGCATGCGGGCGGCGAGGTGCGGGGGCGTCGTGTACTGCTCGAGCTGCAGCTTTGGCGCGGGCAGCGGCGGGATCCTCGAGAGCAGGATCTCCAAATCCCTCTTGCGCAGAGCGCGCGCGCTCATTGCGCGGGGGCGGCCGGCTGCCAGCGGTACCTTAGGATCGCGGCGACGCCGCCGAACACCCTCAGGAGCTCCTTACCCTCCCCCGTTTCCGTGGAGACGATCACGACCTCGGCCCCGCTGCTTTCGGCTAGCTTGCCGAGCTCCTCGATCACCGACACTCTCTCCAGGACATCCACGTTGGGGGAACCGCACGCCTGGCACCTGACGACGCCGCCCTCCTCGACGGGGGCCCAGCCCTCAGCCCCGCAGGCCTTGCACGCGTAGCGCGCCTTCCCCCACCTTAAGGCTTCCGAGATCAGCAGCTTCCTCACAACGCCCGCCTCGAGGGCCTTCCTGACCTCGGCCTCACCGTACACCGCCAAGCCCGTGTCCCGAGCCAGGTTGTAGAGGAACTCGTTCATCGCGTCCCTTTCTCTCACGTACTGCACGTCCTTGAGCAGCTCGGACGCCCGGTTGACCAGCTCGTAGATTCCGGCTTCGCCGCTGTAGCCGACGTCGAAGACCCCCAGAACCTTCTCCTTGAGCTGGTAGTGGAGGTAGTCGCCCTTCAGGAACTCCTCCTTCGCCGGCCCCGGACCCCCGATGATTATGCCTTTGAGGTCCGGCATGCTCAGGAAGATCTTGTTCGCGTACTCCCCCACCCGCTTGTAGAACTCGTGGGTTAGTTGCTCGATTATGCGCTCGAACCTGCGGGCCGACTGGCCGCCGGCCCTGTGCTTGCGCGGCACCCCGGACTCGATCTCCTTCACCACCTCGAGGGACTTGCCCCTCAGCACCCCGAAGGCCGCCTCCCCCGCGTCGAGGACGATGAGGCCGTACGCCTCCTTGACGGCGACCATGTCCTCCAGGATCTCCGTGTAAAAGCGCGAGTCGCACCTGTACAGCCACACTTTCAGCTTCTGGGGCGGCTCAAGCACGTACACCTCCAGCTTCTCGTCCCCCGGCACGTCGCCCGCCACGTAGCCTGCGAAGATCACGAGCCCGTTGGGCGGCGTCGCCTTGAAGAGCTTCAACCGCTGCATGACCGCCGTAAGCGCGTCGAGAACGTGGTGCCTCGTCGTCCGGTCCTTGATGTTCGAAGCCGCCGAGTACTCGCTCCTCAGGACGTCCATGACCTCGCTGAGCGGCCTCCCCGCTGGAATGTAGAGTGAGATCAGCTCCGTGCCCCTCCCGCTCTTCCTCTTGAGCTCCTCCAGGAACGTTTGCAGCTTATGCCGCTCCAGCTCCTCCGACATGCGCGTGCGCATGCCGGAAGGCGTTTTAAAAGAGTTTTCGGCGCGCGCGTTAGGGGTACCGTGGCCTGCGCGCCGCTTTTAAGGGAGCACGCCGAAAGTGTCGCCTTTTGGCGCCACCGACTTATAGGGGGAGACCCCCTCAAGGGGCGCTCATGATCGCCATCGGCAAGGTAGTGAAGGTAACCCACGATGGGAAGCTCGTGGTGAAGGCTCAGGCTCTGCCGAAGCTAGGGGCCAAAGTATACGACTCCTCGGCCAACGCGGTCGGCTACGTGTACGACATCATAGGGCCCGTTGCCTCGCCCTACGTGGTCGTCAAAGTGTCCTCGCCGTCCATCCGGCGCCCCGACTACCTCCTCAACCGCCTGCTCTACGCGACCGAGGTTTCCCAGAGGAGGGGTGGCGCGAGATGAGCGCGTGCCCGAACTGCGGGTCCACGAAGCTCGTCTTCGACCCGCACAGCGGCGAGCTCAAGTGCGCCGAGTGCGGCTTCGTCGTCGAAGAGGGGTTCATCGACACGGGCCCCGAGTGGAGGGCTTACGACGAGGAGCAGCGCCTTGCCAGGTCGAGGGCCGAGCCCGCTAGGCCCCTCGCCAAGCTTTCCACCGTCATAGGGAGAGGGGGAGTTCAGGGCGCCGCGAGGAGGGCGGAGTTCGCCAGGCTTTCGCTCATCCACGCGGCGATCTCCGAGGAGGAGAGGAGCCTGAAAGCGGGGAGGGAGGAGATCAGCCGGTTGACGTCCGCGCTCCAGCTGCCCCAGCGGGTCAGGGAGGAGGCCTTCCGCCTCTTCACTCTAGCCCAGAGGGCCGGCCTGCTCAAGGGGAGCAGCGTCACGTACATGGCCGTGGCTTGCATCGCGCTAGCTTGCCGGGAGTTCGGGATCCCGAACCCGGCGCCCAAGCTCTGCGAGGTGGCGCCGGCCGAGCCGAGCCGCGTCCGGCGCAGCTACGCGCTCCTCCTCCAGCACCTGGGCGGGAAGCTGAAGCTCGAGCCGCCCAGCCCCCTCAAGTACCTGCCGATGATCGCCAGCAAGCTCGGTTTGAGCGCGGGAGTTCAGCGGACGGCCGCCGAAATAATAAGGGCTGCCGACGAGGCCCGCATACTGCTGGGCAAGCCGCCCAAGAGCATCGCGGCGGCCGCCCTCTACATATCGTCGGCGATCCACGGGGAAAAGAGGGGTAGGGCGGCTTTCGCGGAAGCGGCAGGCATCACGGAGACCACCCTCAGGAAGCGCGTCAGGGAGCTCATGCGGAAGCTCGACGTGTACGTTCACATCTAGCGGGCGCGCAAAAGGCTTTTTACTTCCCTTCCCCTTCTACGAGGGAGGAGGCATGCAGAGCGAGGAAAGGGAGCTTAAGCTCAGCGAGGGCGGGGGCGAGCAGCTCGAGAAGCGCGTGCTGGACATCGTGTCCGCCGCCGGCGAAGCGGGCGTCCTGCAGCGGGACATCTGGCGCATCCTGAACATCGACAGCCGGAAGGGCAGCAAGATCATCAAGCGCCTCGAAAGGATGGGCTTGATATCGCGCGAGGTGGTCGTCCACAAGGGGAGGAAGGTTTACCTGATCAAGGCGACGCCGAAGCTCCGGCAAATCCCCAAGCTCCCTTCGGAGCTGGACGAGATCCCGTGCTTCTACTGCCCCCTCCTACCCGTGTGCTTCGCCGGCGATCTCGCTAGGATCCTGACGTGCGAGAAGCTGAACCGGTGGCTCCTCGACTCGTACCTGCCGCCGCGGGCTTAGCGCGCCAAGGTATTTAAGAGAGAGCGCGCAGGCACCGCGTGAGCCTGGTACGCTGCTTCGTAGCGGTGGACGTCGAGGACCCAGCGATAGTGTCGAAGGTCGCGGCTGTCCAGCAGCAGCTGGAGGCCGCGGGGGCTAAGCTCAAGCTGGTGGAGCTGGAGAACCTCCACCTGACTCTCAGGTTCATAGGCGAGATCCCCCGGGAGCTGGCCGAAAGGGTCGTGGAGGCCCTGCGGGGCGTGGAGTTCGCGCCCTTCACCGTCCGCTTCGTGGGCCTAGGCGCTTTCCCCAACCCGAGGAGGCCGAGGGTCATCTGGGTCGGCGTCGAGGAGGGGGCGAGGGAGCTGTCCGAGCTCAGCGAGAAGGTGAACAGCGCGCTCGCCAAGCTCAAGCTGCCGAAGCCGGACGAGGAGTTCACTCCCCACCTCACGGTTGCCCGCGTGAAGAGCGGCGTGGGCAGCCTGCCGAGGATCATCGAGGAGGGCAGGAGCCTCGAGTTCGGCTCGATGCTCGTCGACAGGATCCGGTTGAAGAAGAGCACGCTGACCTCCCGGGGCCCGATCTACGAGACGCTGCTCGAAGTGAGAGCGCGCGGCGTATGACCCAGGTGGAGGAGCTGCTGCGCGAGGTCCTAGAGCGCGTGACCCCGACCCCCGCCGAGAGGGAGCGCGTGTCGCTGGCGGTGTCGAGGGTCGTGCGCGCTCTCGAGCGCGCCGCTCGGGAGCTGCAGGCGAAGGTTGAGGTTGAGGTTGAGGGCTCCTTCGCGAAGGACACGTGGCTCTCGGGCGACGTGGACGTCGACGTCTTCCTCCTCTTCGAGCCAGATGTCCCGGTCGAGGAGCTGAGGAGCAAGGGCTTGCAGATCGCGAAGAGAGCCGCGGAGATTCTGGGAGTCGGCTGGAGGGAGAGGTACGCCTCGCACCCCTACCTGACGCTCGAGCTCGGGGTGTGCGAGGTGGACGCCGTCCCGGCCTACAGGGTCCCCTCGCCGGCGCACATCAAGTCCCCGGTCGACCGGACGCCGTTCCACACCGCCTACGTCAAGAGGAGGCTCGACGCGAACCCGAGCTTAAGGGGCGAGGTCAGGCTGCTGAAGCGGTTCGCGAAGGGGATCGGGGTTTACGGGGCCGAGGTGAAGGTCGAGGGCTTCTCCGGCTACCTCCTCGAGCTGCTCGCGATCCATTACGGCTCGTTCGTCTCGACGCTGGAGGCGGCGGCGGGCTGGAGGCCCTTCAGGACCGTCGTCGACCTCGAAGGGCACTACAGCGACCCCCGCGAGGCCCTCAGGAGGTTCCGGGAGCCGCTCGTCGCGGTGGACCCGGTGGACCCGAAGCGGAACGTCGCGAGCCCGGTCTCCCTCGACAGCATGGGCAGGTTCATAGCGGCTGCCCGGGCGTTCCTCAGGAAGCCCGGCCTCGAGTTCTTCTACCCCAACCCCCCGCCGCCGCAACAGCCCGACGAGCTCGTCAAAGGGAGGGCGGTGGCCGCCGTCAAGCTCCGGGTGCCCCAGCTCCCGGAGGACGTGCTGTGGGGGCAGGCTAAGAGGGCCCTGAGGGCGCTGGCTCACGGCCTCGAGCGCCTCGGCTTCAAGGTGTTCGACAGGGCGGCTTGGGCCGAGGGGGGCGAGCTGGTGCTCCTCTTCGAGCTGGAGTCGCTCGAGCTCCCGCCGCTGGAGAAGCACTACGGCCCGCCCGTCTACTCGGACCACGACGCGCGCTTCGTCTCGAAGTACGCCGAGGGCGGCTGCGCCGCCGGCCCCTACGTGGAGGGCGACAAGTGGGTGGTCATCAGGCCCCGGAGGGTCAGGCGGGCCGACGAGGCGCTCGCTAAGCTGGTCGCGACGTACAACATAGGCGAGGACTTGACGCCCAGCGCGAGGTCGGGCTTCGAGGTGTACGCCGGCGAGGGCGTGCTCGGGGCGTCGGCCAGCGCAGGGTACAAGAGGTTCCTCGCGGAGTGGCTAGCCCGGAGGCCGCCGTGGCTGTCGAGCTCTGGAGCCTGAGCACGCGCCAGAAGCTCGTGCTCACATACCCCTACGCGGACGAGGGCGAGGCCAGGAGGAGGATCGTCGAGCTGGCGCTGCTCGGCGTCAGGTGGCTCTCGTTCGAGGGGCCCGTCGAGCTGTGGGGGTTGCGGGTGCTCGCGAAGGGGACGACGAGCGTCGTCGTCAAGGGCGAGGCCTTCGGAATCGACGTGGCGGTGAAGGCGAGGAGGCTGGACGCGAACAGGCCCTCGCTGCTGGCCGAGGCCGAGAGGCTCCGCCTGGCGAACAGGGTCGGCGTCGGGCCCCGCTTGCTCGCAGCATCCCGCAACTTCCTCGTGTGGAGGTACGTTGAAGGGGTTCCGCTGGAGGAGTGGGCTCTCGGGGCGGAGCCGGACGAGCTGCGGGTTGTGGCTAGGAAGCTGATCGAGCAGGCGCTCGCGCTCGACAGCGTCGGGCTCGTGCACATGGAGCTGTCGAGGCTTGGCGACCACGTGCTGGTGACCCCCGCGCTCGGCGTCGTGATCTTCGACTTCGAGACGGCGAGCACCGCCAGCTCGAAGAGCAACGTCACCCAGATCCTCCAGGGGCTCTTCGTGAGGGAGAGCGAGGTCTCGAGGAGGTTCAGGCTCGCGCTGGGCGTGACGAGGGAGGAGGCGCTCGAGGCGGCCAGAGCCTACAAGGCGGGGAGGAAGAGGGAGGCGCTCAGCAAGATTCTCGAAGCCACGGGCTAGCAGCGCGCGCACGGGCTAGCAGGGGGCCGGGCGGCTAAGCCAAGGGCTTCCCGCCGATCGAGGCTTGGAGCTCCAGCCCCTCGACCCTGCCCTCAGCCAAGCTCCTCAGCAAGTAGAGCGACTTCCTCCTCGAGAGGACCTTGTTGTTGTTCCCGCAGAAGGGCGAGTAGACGCACCTCGGGCAGCCGTCCTCGCACGTGCACGAGGCCACGATCCTCAGGGCCCTCGCGAGCGCCTCCTCCAGCCTGCTGAAGAGCGTCTTCGAGCACCCGGAGCCGCCGGGGTAGCTGTCGTAGATGAAGACGTGGCCGGACGGGTAGCTGATCCCGCCCAGGTCGGTCGGAGCGGCGCCCGCGACCATCTGCGCGGCCGAGATCAGCACGTGCTCGGCGGCGTGGAAGGCTTCCGCGTTGCCGAGCATGTCCCACTCCGTGTTGGCGGGGAAGCGGATGAGGATGCCCCGCGTCGGGAACTCGTACGCGTAATTCCTGTCGAGCGGCGCCTCCCTCACGGTGACCCCGCTCTCGTAGTCCTTCACCACGTACCCGTAGACGACCTCCCTGACCCTCAACCTCCCGTACTCGACCTTCACGCCCCACACCTCCCGCGAGGCTTCGGCGGCGAAGACCACGGGCTCGGAGTAGTAGAGCGCGCTCGTCACGAAGCGGTAGTCGCGGGGGAGCTTGGCGACGGTCGCCCTCCCCTCCTCCAGCTCGAGCGAGAGGTAGACGTCGCCGCCGTGCAGGTAGACGGCCCCCGGGAAGAGCTCCTTGAGAGCCATCGGCATCTCCCGGAACCCGATCAGCCTGCCGCTCGCGTCGTAAATGCGGACCACCTCGCCCACCCCCCGCAGCCCCGGCCTCGACCTCAGGTACCTAGCAGCTTCAGCCGTGGCCCGGTAGTAGCCCCTGCTCTTCACGAAGCGGAGCAAGCCCTGCGAAACCAGCTCCTCCACCAGCTTGACCTCGAAGGGCCGGAGCTCGCTGGGGCGGAGCGGCTTGTCGAAGGCCGCGGCGAGCAGCTGCACCTTCGCGACCTCCTCGTTCTCCGGCTCAACGGCCGCCGGCTCGACGCTCCTCCCGAAGAAGTCCTCCGGGTTGCTCTCGTAGTACTGCGAGATCGGGTCGTTCCCCAGCACAGTCAGCACGTAGGCTTTGCCACCCCGCCTGCCGCACCTGCCCGTCCTCTGCACGTACTTGCTGTAGGCCGGCGGCACGTTCGCGAGAACGACGCAGTCGAGGTCCCCGATGTCGATGCCCAGCTCCAGCGTGGGCGTCGCGGCGACCGCGAGGGTCCTCCCGCTCGCGAGGGCCTTCTCGACCCTCCTCCGCTCCTCAGGCAGGAGGCCGGCCCTGTGGACGAGCACGTCGACCCCCATCCTCGCGCAGAGCCTGTGGAGCAGCTCCACGGCCCTGTGGCTGTCGGCGAAGGCTATCGTCTTCAAACCCCTCCTCACGCACGCTGCGACGAGGCTCGCGACCTCAGCAAGCTTGGGGCGCGCGACCGGCTTCACGAGCGCGTGGTAGACGAGCCCCCGCCGCCCCGAGCCCGCATTGACCACCTCGACGTCGGCGCCGAAGAGCACGCTGGCGAACTCCCTGGGGTTCCCGACGGTGGCGCTGGTGCCGACGAGCACGGGCTCGCTCCTCAGCACCCTCCGCAGCCTGCGCAGGACGTAGTGGACGTGCGCGCCCAGAACCCCGCTGTACACGTGGAGGTCGTCGAGCACCACGTGCTCGGCGGTCGAGCAGAGCTCGCGGAAGCGCTCGGAGCGCATGAGCCCGTAGTGGAGCATGTCGGGGTTCGTGACCAGTATCTGGGGCGGATGGGCGTAGATCGCCTCCCTCTCCCTCTCGCTCGTGTCGCCGTCGAACACGAGCGCCCGAACCCCGAACACCGACGCGACGAGCGAGTTCACGCGGGCCAGCTGGTCCCTCGCCAGCGCCTTCGTCGGGTACACGAGGATCGCCCTCACCGCCTGGCGGAGCGGGTCCTCGAGGACCCTCTCAAGCACGGGGATGAGGAACGCCTCCGTCTTCCCCGTGCCGGTGCCGGCAACTATCGCCGTGTTCCTCCCGGACTCGATGAGGCGGATAGCTTCAGCCTGGAAGCGGTAGAGCCTCTCGATCCCCCTCCTCCTCAGCGCCTCCCTGAGCATCTCCGACCTCACGACCTCCTCGACCGGAGGGCCGGGCTCGGGCGGCGAGGGCTTCTCCACAGCCACGTAGACTACCTTCCGCGCGCTGTCCCTCCGGATCTCCTCTATGAGCTCGTCGGGAACCGTGTAGGGCTCGAACACCGCAACCGCCCATACCAGCGAAGGATATTAGTGCTACGCGCCGCTACTACCCTCGAAGCGCGCGCCCGCGCGGGTTTTCCCGCGCTTTTCTGCCCCCTCTGGCCCGCCCGTCACCGTTCCGGCGGGCCCACGGGGGTGAACCCCTCACCGCCCGGGGCCCGGCACCGGGCCCCTAGGCTCAGCCCCCAGCCTCATCCTCGCGTCCGCTGGGTGCGCCCGGCGCGCGCGGGAGGAAGAGGGGGCGAAGCCCGGCGGCACCGCGAGGCATCGTTGACGCGTAGCACCGCAAACCACGAGGGGGGCACATCTCCTAACCGGAGGAGTTCAGAAAACAACGAACGCTATATTAGGCTTGCCTGCTGCGCTGCGCGGTGGTGGAGCGCGTGGCGGCGTGGAGCCTGCCAGTGGGGGTTGCCGGCATGGCGCTCATCGTGACCGCCTGGCTCATGAGCCTGAAGGATGTCCCGAGCCCCCGGATGAGCGCGCTGTACGGCGCGGGCAGCGCGCTCCTCACGATCCACTCGGTGGCGCTCGGCGACCCCGTGTTTTCAGCGCTCAACGCGGCAGCGACAGCCCTGGCGCTCGCCAACCTGGTGCGCGCGCTCAGGAGAGGCTTTAAACGCGGCTGCGCGAGGGAGGCTCCGTGAGCTGGCCCCGCGTCGAATCCGTGGAGATATTCTGCGTGCAGCTCCCGTACAGGGAAGCGTTCACGATAGCCACCGGGACCTCAACAGCCTCGTGGAACCTCGTGGTGAAGGTTGTGGTGGAGGGAGGGGTGGAGGGGTGGGGCGAGGGGTCCCCCTCCTACACCGTGCTCGGCGAAACGAGGGGCTCGGTCGTCGCGAGCGCGAGGCGCTTAGCCGAGCTGCTCGCTGCGGAGCGGGAGCTGAGCCCCGAGCGTCTCTACGAGCTCTGCTCCCAGAGCCCCTCGCCGAGCGCCGCGGCGGCGGTGGAGGAGGCGGTGCTGGACGCTTGGGCTAGGAGCGCGGGCGTGAGCGTGGCCAGGCTGCTCGGGGGCCCCTACCGCGAGGCGGTGGAGACGGACGTTACGATCGGCATCATGGAGCCGGAGGAGCAGGCGAAGCGCGCGTTGAAGTTCGTCGAGATGGGCTTCAGGGTGCTCAAGCTGAAGCTGGGCCTCGACCCGGAGAAGGACGTGGAGAGGGTGAAGGCGGTGAGGGACGCGGTGGGCGAGGGGATCCGCATCCGCGTGGACGCGAACCAGGGCTGGAGCGTCG
>OFEJ01000552.1_pt1 | contig 11656 bp, 8 predicted proteins | sample 1521051 | NCBI WGS metagenome assembly OFEJ01 (sample SAMN06268701, study PRJEB24108) | sediment metagenome | isolation source: Joseph's Coat, Yellowstone National Park, Wyoming, USA | place: USA:Joseph's Coat, Yellowstone National Park, Wyoming, USA | reverse complement strand
GCCAGAAGCCCCCTCGCGGCGTCCCTAGGCAGGCCTGCTGAGACCAGCGACGCCAAGGCTCTGTGGACGCGCCAGCTAGGCACAACTACTCTTTATAGCGCCAATAAAAAGCTTCTAAGTGTTTTGCCCTAGGTACTGCACAACTCTCTTGGCTGTGTTTAGCGAAAAGTCTTGGTGCCACCTCAGCGCCACGAAGGCGTTGACCTGCGCGCGGTATGTGTAGCTCCTCCTCAGCGCCTCTATGAACTCCCCAAGAGGCGGAGCCGCGAGCCCCCTCGCTTCCAGCCACCTGCGGAGGGCTTCCGCCTCATGCTCAGTGAGGACTGGGTACTTCTTGTGTAGCTTCACTCCCGTGACGTGGCGCTCGCCGCCTCCGTTTATGTCCGGAGGCAACACCACTTTGCCGTAAGACGCCTTCAGCGTCCAGCCCGCCCAGTCCGCAGAGGCGCTCGGCGGCAAGGAGAGGCGCATCAGTGTTGTCGGCGAGCCTGCGCCGAATAGGTGGATGTGGCCTGCGGCTTGGAGGGCCTCAAGGGCGCGGGCTCTGACCAGGGCGTATCTGTGCGCCGTTAGGTGCGGCACAGCGCCGCCGACGCCGATCAGCGGGGCGCCGAGCTCTCGCGCAGTTCTGAGCACAAGCCTCAAGGTAGCTGAGTAGGCGCTTGGCGATGGGTGGACGTGGATGACAATGGCCAGGGGGCAAGGTGAGGCGCTGGCTGTGGAGAGGTTTTTCATCTCGATCTGGAAATAGGTCAGGGAGTCGGCGTCGGGCGGGGGCGGGACGTCTGGGGCGAAGCACACTTCGGCCCCCACATCTTCGCATAGTTTGCAGAGCTCCCGTGGGGTGGGGAGCCGGGCGCCTCTCTTAAGCGCTAGGTAGCCGCCGGAGTCCAGCCACCGCGGAGCGGCGTGGGGCGGGAGGTACTTGAGGTACTGTGGAGACGTCATGGCTGGGTGGGGGATCTGGAGGAAGACGGAGTTGGTATATGTCAGAAAGAGCATTAAGGCGACTTCCTGTGCCAGGCGGGTTTGCGCGGCCCGCTCCTCACCACCGCCAGCCACTGGCCGGGGCCCAGGGAGGAGATTACGGCGGGGTCCACGTTGAGGACGGCGCCGGCAAGCTTCGCCGCCTCGCCGTGTAGCTGGAAGTATACATGCGTGGGGATTATGGAGATGACGGCGGTCTTCAGCTCCAGGGGGCTCTGCGTGGATATTATCATGTGCCAGTTGCCGTGCCTCCCCATCCTTATGACCTTCTCGACGGGGTCTTCTATGTTCTCCACCTTAGCCGCCACGCGGTGGTATTCGTCGATGACTACAAAGGTGGGTTGCGGCTGGGGGGTCTTCAGCAGGCGCATCAAGATGCCGTGGACTACGACGGCCTGCAGGAAGGGATCCTCCACCGCCACCCTCACCACCACGGGGGGCTTCACGTTTACCTGCCTGGCAAGGAGCGGATGCGGTGTGCAGTTGTACTCTGTATCTACTTCAGCACAGAGGGACGACAGCTTCTCTATCATGACCTGCTTGCTGAGCTGGGGCAGATCTGGCGCGCCTGCTATGGCGGTGAGGAGGTTCTGTAGCGGCACTGCGCCGAAGCGCCGCAACGCGCCGAACTGCACCGGGGAGAAGCTGGCGTCTTCCTTGCCCAGCGTCGCGGCGAATGCCAATGTGAGGAGCTGGACGCGCTCCTCCACGGTGAAGGACGAGAAGTTGATGCCTCCCTCGACGGTGGGCCCCAGAGACGCGGCGTATTCCCCCTTGGGCGTGATGTCCACCACCACGTAGCGCTGGCCGCTTATGATGCTCTTCACAAGGGTGGTCTTCCCAGAGGCCGACGCGCCTGCGATGAACATGTGCATCAGCTCGTCCGCAGATGCGGCTGACCGCACGTCTCCAATCAAGGCGTCTTCGTCCACCACCTTGAAGACGTCGCCGCTCCCCTCCACGCCCTTCACCACGTGGCTAATTCTGCCCCTCCTCTTCGCCAGAAGCGCGGTGCCCTCTGCCCACAGTTGCGAGCCGCGGGGATCCACCCGGATCCCCCTGGGCCAGAAGATCCAGTACCAGTAGGACATGTGCTTCAGCACCTCAGCCACGGCGTCTACCGTCACCCGCTCCCAGCCCATCAGCGGCGGCCTGGACTTGCAACTAGTCGCCACGCGCCACTCCCTCCCCTTGTGGAATATGCCGATGGGGTCGAGCCATATCACGCCCCTAGGCGCTGTGGAGGCCCCAACCCTCGGCGCACCTCTGCCCTTGGCCGGGTAGTGGCCCACGACCGGAAGCGGAGGCCTCCCCGCGCACAGCTCCACCGCCTCCCCCTCCCTGCCCTCCACCAAAAACGGCGGAGCCAGCGGCTCCTCAGACAGGATAAACCCCCTGGACATGTCCAAGCCGATCCTCCTCCCAGGCGTCAAGATGAGTTGCTGAAACTCCTCCTCCGACACCGCAGGCACAGAATACAGGTACATGACACCCCCACAGACACAGAAAAAATAGAACCAATTCCACAATAAAGCCTAAGTAAAAACGACACATGAAAACGGAAAAAATTCTGGAGTGGATCGTATCACAGTATCCCAGGTGGGCTGGGGCAAACCTACGCGGGCCCAGCCATAGGCCCGCCTGGGACTGGTAAAACGAAGATTATCTTAAAATTGCTTGGAGTTGCAAAAAAGATGAATATAGAGGCAATCTTTATCCAAGCAAAAGACTGTAGAGAAAAGGTTGTTGAGGTTCGTGGCGCCGACATAATTATTAGAAAAATCAGTAGTATTCTGCAGTTTACCGCGTCGGACGGTTTTCGAAGTTCATTTGACGCGTTGGTTACAGCTGAGTGTAACAGCGTAGAATGCCTAATCGACTTTGTGAATAAAAAATATAAGCCAGACGTTGCTATGTGGCTCGAACCGCGGCTTAAGATGCTGGCGCGATTTATTAATGGCGAGAAAGTCGTTGTTCCAACATGTTTGCAAAATTTTGACGAATTGGTAAAGAGATTGTTGGTAGGAATACTCTATGTATTGCGAAGCAGAATTGGCGTTCCGATAATTTTAGACGATGCGTTATCGTTTATAACAAACGAAGTTTATTCAGAGGCGTTTGTTGCCATGATGAGACCATTTATCGTTTCAATAAATCACTATCTCGAATCCCGAGATTTATTACGATTTAACCCGATAATAATAACGCCTGGCGGCGCTTCTGGTTTCTATCGTTTAGCACGGCCATACCACTATGTTGTTATCTTTGACCACCAGAGGTGGGAACTACCGATAAAAGACGTTGATAAAATTGCCTACACTTATTCCTAAGCCCTTTTTCTTATAGTAGGGGTTCTATCTGCACCTCCCTTGTGGCTCCTGCGTATTTCGAAATGCGGTGCCACACCACCTTGAGTATCCTTCTGCCTTCTGCGCCGACTGTGAGCCTGGCCACTGCCTGGACGTTGTGCTGGGCGCGCATGGCGAAGGAGGGCGCCGCCGGCTCTCCGTGGTAGGTCTGGCCTATGGCGGGCCTCTCCTGGGCCACGTAGTAGACGCTTATGGCTTTGCTGGCTATGTTGTTCGCCACGAGCTGGGTCATGGCGTTGGCGAAGCTACTCATAGTCCTCACTATGGGGAGGACGTCCAGCTTGCCCGTGGCGGCGAGGTAGCGGCCCTGCTCGTGAAGCGCCACGGCCGTTATGGAGTCCACCGCCAAGACGGCCTCGCCGCAGTGCCCCGTCACCTCGACTGCCCTTTGGAGGAGGGGCAGGTAGGAGTCCACGTACTCCACCGTAGCTATCTCCCGGTAGCCGCATTTAAAGACGCGCGGCAGTTTTTCCTTTATCTTCTCCAGCTGGCCGTAGAGCTTCAGGTTCGGCTCAGTCCCTATGTAGAAGGTGGCAATGCCTAAGTCGGCGAGCTCCCAGAGGAGCCTGGCCATGAGGGTGGTCTTGCCCACCGCCGGGGCGCCGTATATGATGTAGATGCCTGGCGAGTTGCGGCTGTAGAGGCCCAGCTCCTCCAGCAACGCAACCACCTTCGGCTTCTGGGATGGGCTCATAAGGTGAGCCTGAGGAGCGGAAGTATCATCTGCATGGGCACCGTATGCGCCACCATGCCGAGGGCCGCCGTTGCGGCGGTGGAGAACTGGCCCTTGTCTACGCCTTCTTCTGCGTGTTTGGAGAGGTCGCAGAGTTGCATGTGGTCGCGCCTCTTAACTGCGTCTTCTATCTGGCTCCAGATGTCGCCTGGCACGGCGTCTGGGTTCAGCGTCCAGAGGCCGGCCATGAAGCCGAGCTTCCTCGCCTCCTTGGAGCGGTCGTAGACGAGGCGCATCAACAGCTGGAGCTTCTCCGGACTGCTCAGTATGTCCAGGGCCGCGCGGGCGAAGGTCTGCTCGTAGTTGGGAGCCGTGAATATGGTGTCTTTGCAGTTGATGTAGTTGCAGATGGGAAGCCACCGGCTGAACTGGATGTTTTCGCGTTGCGGCACGTAGATCGCCCTTGCGATGGCGGCGGCGTACTGCGGGTACTGGAGCGGGTCGGCAAGGGCAAACAGCGGGGACAGGTCGCAGTCGGGTTGCATGCACAAGATGTAGAGCCTGTGGGCCATGTGTCCCAGAGGCGCCGCGGCGACTGAGTCCGGCCACAGGAGCACTATGTACCTCCGGGGGCCGAGCCTCAGCTCTATGTGTTTATGTTGCCTGTAGCGCTTCCCGCCGTAGTACGTCATGCACACAGTTGTGGCGGCGGCAGACAGCGTCTTGCTGTGCGGACCCATGTCCATCGCGCGGTACTGCGGCAAAGCAATTGAAGGCATGAGCAACAGGCATACAAACGCGGTCAGCTCGGAGACGTGCGGCGCAGGCTTCGGGGCGGTGGGCCCCATGGGGACTATCGAGATGGCGCTTGCCTCGCCAAACACCTCATCGCCAACTGGGGCAACAAACTTCACGTTCAGCCAGCCAAGCGGCCCCAGTAGGTGCCCCACAGATTTGCTAGCCATCTGCATGCGTCTGCCGTTAAACAGGGAATAAATGTAATTAAACGAAAAACGGCTAAAGACTCCATCTATAGATGCTGTGCAACGACAGGGACGTCCTTACAGGGTCCTTACAGGGGTTGACTGACAGGGATAATCATCCCTGTGAGCTAATCCCTGTCAGCGTGCTGTGAGGAGGCGTACGGCTTCTTCGGCGTCTGCTTCCGAGCGGGCGAAGATCACCGCCTTATACGCATCGCTGTCTGTCTTTGGAAAGATTCTGACTGTCGTCTTGCCGCGGTACGCCAGCACAGCGTTTACCTTCTCCCTGTCTCCCATGATGAAGCCTCTTTCCTCCAGCAACTCCAGGAGCTCCTCAAGGGGAATGGCTGGAACCTCCGCCACGACCACCAAGTTCTCAATTCTGCAGTCCGAAAAATACGGCAGGTTCGGCGGCGGGTACCGCGATGAGAAGAGCTTGACTTTCCCAGTGTTGAAGACAACGGCGATGACGTCTTCCCGCAGGAAGTAGTACTTCCTGCCGTTCCTCAGCTCCTCGTAGGGCACCTCCTCTGGCACTTCGGCTGTCTTTCTGCAAGTAGATACAACGTTCACAATCTGCATATTAAAAATGCGGCAGACAGCAAAGAAAAAGATTCACATAACGCACTTGGTGCGGCCGTCTGTGATGTACCCCTGCCGCACGAAGTACCGCTTGCCGAATACCCGCCACCTGCCGCCGACGCGGCGCCTGGAGGGGCCTACGTAGAAGCCGCCTCCGTGGCGGCGGAAGTAGAAGTACGCAACTGGCTGGCCCTGCGCCCACACCTCCGCCTGTATGAAGTCGGGGAGGAAGCCCATCCTCTTGAGGATGATGCACAAGACGTAGAGGTCTAGGTCTGGGGGGATGCGGTCTAGCAAGACGAGGTACCTGAACCCGTCCACCAAGACACGCTCCATATGAAAAATAAGAACGCCTATTTATAAACCTGATGCTTAAAAAGCTGAGTTTAGAGCTTGGTGTAGAAGTCCCTCTTCTCCTCAGGCGTGCATCCGCCCTTAGATCCGCAGTGCCGCTCTATCTGAGACAGCTTCCAGTTAACCTCGTCGAATCTGCCCTTGGCCAGGTCCTCCGCCACGAGGTCGCGGATCTCCTTCGGCGCCTTCTCCGCGGCCTGCTCCGCCAGCTCTCTGATGACGCTGTCGGCGTCTACTACAATCCGGTCTAGGTTCTGCTCTATGTACCTGCGGCGGAATTCGTCGTCGGCGCCCGCCGCGGCGAGCCAGTCGTCTACGCGCTTCACCTCCTCAGCCACCGTCTCGGCGTAGGTGCCGAAGTCTTCGGCGAGCCTCATGGCGACGTCGCTGGCCAGCCTGTACTTCTGAACTATCTCTTCGGCTATGGCGTCCTCCTCAGTGAAGCCGAGGATGCGCCTCACCGCCTCTTCGTGGTTGACGTCTGCTATCCTCCCCACCTGCGCCTCGACCACCTCCTCCGTCTCCCCCACCACCTCGAACTCCTCGCCCACAACCTCCTCGCCTGGCGCCTCGAAGCCGGGGACGGGGGCGTACCGCTCCGGCACATGCTCCACCGCGTCTGGCACATGCTCCACCTCAGCTTCCACGCCCGACAGCCTGCCTGCAACCTCTATCATGCCGAGGAGCGCCATGTAGGCGTCGGGTCCGTCCTCATACAGCGCAAACTCCAGGAGCTTGTCTCTGAAGTCGGCGTATTCTGACGACGTCAGCATCTTGAGCCACCGCTCCGCGGCGGCCTCCGCCTCGGTCTCGTCAAGCCCCGCCGCCAGCGCCATGTTTCTCACCTCCCGCAACTGGCCCTCTAAGAACTCCCTCAACTTCTTCTCCCTCTCTTCATCCTTCCCCTCTACTCTCAGCGGTATGTAGTCCCTGCCTTCGTCGTAGTACTTCTCTGAGGCGTTTGCAAATGTAGCGGCCTCCGCCAGCATACGCCTCACCTCCGTCGGCGTGCCGAACGCGGCCAAGTCCTCCGGCTTGATCTGCCTCTCCACCACTTGGCCCCCTTCAACTGCTTCATAGCTCTTTACGCCGAACATCTCAGCGGCCCTGGCGTACTGCGAGTAGTCAACAGCCACAGGCGCAGGAGACACAGTTTGCGGTAACGGCGTATCCAGCGCCGCAAGCCTCTGCACGGCCACCGCCTCCCTGACCGGAGGCGGCAGGTAGTCCAGAACCCTGTGCTCCACCACCTCCCCCGTCGGCTTGATCTCGCGCCACGTTATGTCGGCTATCTCGCTGGCGTATTTGGCGTAGTGCGCATAAGACCAGTCGCCATACGGGAGCTTCTCCAGCGCCTGCTCCTGGACGTGCTTCGGCAGGCGCTCGAACCACTCGGGCCTGTCCTCCTTCGCCAGCTCGTAAAGCGCCTTCAGCGCCTCTCCGTTCTGCATGATGTTCGGCAGACCCTTCTCAGCTACGTCTCGGGGCAGTATGCCGTCCACGGCCTGCCTCAGCGCGTCTTCAAGCCTCTTGTAGTCGCCCTCCAGCTTAAGCATCTTACGCATCTGCGGATCCTCAAGCATCTTCCAGACGCCGGCCGCGGCGGCGTCTCTGTTCACGCCAGCGGCGCGGGCCGCCTTGTCGACGATACTCTCCATGGTGCTCCTCAGCCTGTTGAGGCTTTCGGCATCTGCCGCAACCGGTTCGTAGAATTGCAATCTTTCACCCATGGGGCCTGGGGCGAGCCTCAGCGCAGTCTCGATATCGCCCCTCTCCGCGGCTTTGGCGGCGCCCTTCAGCCACATGTTCCATATCGGCTTGACGTCGCCCTCGGGCGTGACCTTCACGCCTAGTTGCTCCGCGGCCAGCCTCCGGAACTCCGGTATGGGGGAGAAGTAGAGGGCGCGGTGGTCGCCCTCCTTCCACCTCCCCAAGGCGAACTCGGCCATGGCGCTACGGAGGTGGGAGTTGGCGGGGAGGTAGGTAAACAGCTCCGGCTTCGAAATGTCTGTGTTGTGCATGAACCAGTCTTTATACGTCTCCCAGGCCTGCTTGAGGCGCATGTAGTCGTAGCCGAGGTGCGCCAGGTAGCGGGCGGCGGCCTGCTCCTCGGTGTAGAGGAAGCCGAGGCGCTTGAAGCCCTCCACAAGATCGGCTGGGTGTACCGGAAGCGGCCTTGTCTTTATTCCAAATTCCACCGCGAACGCCATCAAGTCGCCCGCATGCCGCGGCGGCCTCTGCATCGCAAGCGTCCACAGCGCGGCCAGCTTCACATCGCCGCCGCTCAGGTGGTACGCCGTATGGAAGACGTGGGCTACGGCTTTGGCTACGAACCAATCTACGCGCAGATGCGTCGCGGCCCAGAGCCAGTCCAGTGCCTTAGCCGAGGCCGCGGCGGCTTGAGCCTCCGGGGTCAGAGGAGCGCCGTGGTGCACTATCAAGTGCATCCCCTTCAGCTGTCTAATCATATATTCAACGAGCTTGGCCGCGGCGTCTGCGGCGGGCTGGAGGCGGGGGTGCGGCGCCTTTATGAATATCTTCAAGTCCAGCTTAGAGCCGACGTAGCTGGACAGCCCCAGCGCGGCGAGGAGGCGGATGGGGTCGAAGCGCCAGAGCCACACAGCCCAGCGGAGCGCGGAAGAGGCGTAGAGCGCCCACATCTGCGCGTAGCGGATCCAGGACGCCGTTGCGTTTTTGACCGCCTCCGCTGTGGCGGCGGCGGTTGCGCCTCCCGCCACGGCCGCCCCTCCCCTGCCAACCGCGGCGAAGCCTTTAGACGCCAGTTGCATCGCTGTAGTCTCAAAGGAGCCTGCATGTAGCCTCAGCTGGAAGAACTCAGAAATTCCTAAGATCCTCAGCATCGGCGCCCCGGCGCCTACTATTATCAGCACCCCCGCCGCCCCCGCCGTGACGGCGATGAGCGTGTAGACCAGCCGCAACGCCCAGGGAATCAGCGACGTCCAGATCCAGGTGAAAGGCTCCACGAACTTCGCGGCAAGCGGCGCAAACCCACTCCCCAGCGGGAAGATTGAAGACAGCGAGTAGAAGGCGTAGCCGAGTGTTGTGTCCACCACTTCTTTAGTTGTGTGGTTTCCGCGCTGGAACCCCGCCACGGCGGGCGTCGGGGCGGTGCCGTATAGCAGGTAGACGGCGACCGTGGCGTTGTGCCAAGTCTCCACCTCCTCGCAAAGGACGCCGTCTCCCGTATTTATGCATTCAATTTTTGGCTGGCTACTTACATCGATTGTCGTGCTCCACTGCTTCGTTGGGTGCCAGCCGCTACAGCTGGCGCCAAAGGCAGAGAGGACGGTGCTTTCCGTGGCGTTGCATATCTTTTCCCAGTCGCCTCTGCTCATCGCCACTTCGGCTGCCGACGTTGAGTGGCTTACGTCGGCGTATTCCGTGCCCAGCACCTTCACCGCCAGGTCGCGGTACTCCGCGGCAAGGCCCTCCAGCTCCCATCTGGTGCCGGGGCACTGGCTCACGGTGCCGTAGCACTCGTACTTGAAGACCCAGGTGGCGTTTAGCCTATCCCAACCTATGAACTTCACCGAGTTCGGCGCAAGCGACGCCGCCACAGTCCACCCGTCGCGCCACTTGTAGGGGACTGAGATGGTGAAGGTTCTGTTCGGCGCCGGGTAGAAGTAGGTGGCGTTTACCGAGGTGAAGTTGGCCGTGCCCCAAGCAATCGTCCCGTTTTGAAGGGTGAAGGAAATGCCGACTGGGTACACCACCCACATGTATATGTACCTCGTGAAAGTCCACGTGCCGTTTGTCAGCGCTACGTTGCCTCCCGGCGGCAACACGGTGTACCACCACCACTGGGTGGAGTTGACCCAGTGGGTGCCGTTGTGGTAGATGTACGGAGCCTTGAACTCGACGACGACGGGGGCGTTGGTGTTTATCTGAACCGCCACATTATAGACAAAATTCTCCAACTCGACTGGCAGAAGGCCAGACATGGGCGCCAGGCCCGGCGCCGTGGCCACCGCCACGGAAACGAGGAGGGGGATCGCCGTGACGTAGGCCGCCACCGCGATCGCCCTCTTGTTTGGCACCGCCGTTGCGGCTATGGGCGCAAAGACGGCGGGGAAGATCTCCACCGAGCGTACCAGAGGAGCCAGCAGGGAGACGGTGGCGTAGGCAAAGCCGAGGTACGAGGCCACTGTCGAAATGAACTCGTTGATGATGTCTACGGCTAAGTCTATGAGTATCAGTAAAACAACAACCGACGTCCCGAGGGTTTCTGGCGCTAGTACGAACGCAACTGTGATTATGGTCGAGGCGGCCACTGCGGTGTGCGCGGCGACCTGCGCAAAGTACTTCTCATACGTCTGCCTGACGTCTTCCAGCGTCTCCAGATCCTTCTTGATCTGGATGGAGGCCGGCGCCGCGTAGATCTTGACGTATGTTAGGTACACGGCCATAATCGCCAACATCATGACGGCGCCTAGGACGTTGGCGCGCCAAACAGGCTCCCTCTTGAAAACCCTATACAGCGCAGTGGCCAAGATCCACGCCGCCGCCGCGGTGTACAACACGTCGTGCCACTGGCTGTATACGGCCTCGGGAATCAGCGGCGAGACTGCGGCAAATAAGAACGCAATGCCCAGCGCCGCCACTAACGCATGTTCGACACGCATGGAGAGGAAAGCTGGAAAAAAAACGTGGAACTGGTTTACTGGGGGCAGTAGAGGAACGGACAGTTCCCCTCTACAATCTTATCATATATCGTCTTGACCTCTGGCGAGAACTGCGCCACAATGTAGAGTATTATCGGCACCATGATGATGACGAGCGGCACCCAGAACCACGCGCTACCAAACAGCTCAGGCAGGCCCCGCCGCCTTACGAAGAGGGTGTACACCACGTCCCCCAGCAGTATTCCCACCGAGGCGAGAGACGCCGCCCAGACTCCAGTCTTCACCTTGTTGAGGAAGTCGGTTGCAGCCTCTACCGCCTTGGTGACTTCTGCAGCCATTGCCGCCGCCGCCAGCGTTAACAACGCTATTGCTATAATTTTGTAGTTCATTGACCCCGCGTAGGGAAGAAAAGATATTGAATTAGAGGCCTAGGAGGTAGCCCACCGCGGCGCCTATGGCGGGTGCGGCGATTAAGAACAGCCAGGCATATGCTAAGGCCAGTTGCCACTGCTCGTAGTCGTCAAGTCCAGGAAGCTGAAGCGTGCTTAATATCCTGTTGTCGCATCCGACCGCAAGGATGGGCTTGAAGTCCTCAGCCCATGCGAGGCCTGGGATATATGGCACGGGTATTATGGGGAATGAAATGGGGTTTGAGAACAGGCCCATTTTGGAAAGTCCGTAGCACAGCGGGATTATCTTCAACGCGCCTGCGAGAAGCGCCAAGCCCACCCAAAGCCCGATGAATATGCCGAGGATTACGCCTCCCACCTTCCTCAGCCACGCGGCGTATATCAGCATCCCGGCGGCTAGTATGGTGGGGCCGTACGTGGCGAGGTACTTCGCCAAGCCGGTGAGCTGGTTGTACATAAAAATCGCCTCCTCGTACAGACTCTTGTATTTTGCGAACTTGGCCTCGGCGTATCCGGCGTAGGAGCCCAGCGGCCCAGATAGGCGGAGGTTCGCCACGCACTGCTCCATCTTGACAACTCTGCAGTAGGCCTCCTCGACGACCGTCTGGAGCTTGTCGACCACCACCTGCGGCGACGTGACTTTCACCGGGACGAA
>OFEJ01000546.1_pt1 | contig 11751 bp, 20 predicted proteins | sample 1521051 | NCBI WGS metagenome assembly OFEJ01 (sample SAMN06268701, study PRJEB24108) | sediment metagenome | isolation source: Joseph's Coat, Yellowstone National Park, Wyoming, USA | place: USA:Joseph's Coat, Yellowstone National Park, Wyoming, USA | reverse complement strand
TGTTTGTCTCTGCCAAGTTATAAAACACCCATGACATTTCTCTCAATAACTCTCCTGTGAACTCCCAATGTCCTTCAAGCCTGAGCCTTATCCATCCGTCATCTAAATAGCCTACTCTAGTCATCAGCCTAAAAGCGTCATCAAAATGAAGCCATCTCAATTGTGATACAAGCTGATTGTACATGTTTTGATAGTTTTCAAGAAGTTGCTTGATGTATTCAGGCAGGAGCATCTCTAGCATAGAGCCACCTCAGTAGTATATCGGTATCCTCCATATCGCAAAAGGTGCATATTCATAGCCTCTGAAAACATAAAGCCATTTATAGCCTCCGTATTTCACAATCGCCATTCTTCTAGCCTCTCTGTAGTATGGCAGTGGGAGTCTTGCGAAAGGCTCTAAAACTCCTGTGGACAGATTTAGTCTATAGATGTATCTATATCCTTCGTTAAGATTTATATACACATAATTAGTGTCAGGATCGTAAACAGCATATGTTCCTATTGAAAATCCAAAGACTGCAGGTCTGTAGCTGTATGTTGACCAGCTGTTTCCAGAGATGCTATATAGATAGATGTCTACTGTCCCTCCACCTCTTATCACAAGTATCTTATCAGGATCATAGTTATATATCCATACACCTATGCTTCCAGCTCCGAGTCCTGCTGGTGCAGATGCTAATGCTGTGAAAGAGTTTCCAGATATAGAGTAGTAGTAGAATGCTGTTGAGCCGTTTGCAGGAGCATAATATATTCTGTCATCATTAGCAGTTGACACAATTGAGGAACATGTGTGAACAATCCAAGAGCCCCAGCTAGATGCTACTGGGAGAGACGCCACGCTTGTCCAAACATGTGTTGATAAGTCGTAGTATGCGAATCCTGTTCCTCCGTTTCCTTGTATCGCCCACAATCTGTTTCTAGATGGGTCATATATTATGTGAGCACCTTGTTGAGCGTTCCAAGGCGCACCTGCCAGATATTGATGTGTGTCTCCTAAAACATCATATCTTCTAAACCAGTTTGTGTTGTATCCTCTAAGCCAATATATATATCTACTGCCGTCATAAACGACTGCCGTGCCATGATACATTGATTCTGGAGTAGGCTCCATCCATTGAACAAGTGGAATATCTATGTAAGGTCTCAGAGCCATACTTCAATCACTTCTCCACATCTCGGACACACAACTCTTATAGATCTTGGAGATTTAGTTTCTTCTTGATGAAGCTCAACGCTACATTTAAGACATATATATTTCACTTGATCGGCTCTAACGCTTCTACCTCTCGTTTTAGCTTTCTCAACTACTTTAGGAAGCTTAACAGGATCTAGAAATTCTACAAACTCCGCTCTGACATTTGATTTATATCCACATATTGCACATTCATATGTCTCTTGACTCATTTCTCAGCCACAATCCCTATGTGTTTTCTGTAAAAGTCTGTAACTGCTTCAAAAAGTTTCTTCTCGTCTGCATCATCAAGTTCTTTCTCGAAAAACACTTTTATCTTAGCGTTTGCATTATCAACAACAACTGCAAGAGGCTTAAAGCCTTTCTCTTCAAGATGTTTATGTATCTCGACAGCGTGTATAATCGGTTTTTTAATCAGCTGATCTGGCATTGGAAGAGGGATCTCATAACTCATTTTATCACCTTCAGTTGTAATATTCTAAATCAATTGTTGATGACCCTGAGGCGACTTTATAGTTCACTTGTGTGATGCCTCTATGAGTGATCACTTTTACAGTTCTAGCCCTAACGATCAATGGGTTTGTTGATGGAACAGCTCCGTTTATCCCTATTTGAACATCTACATCTCCTTGATTTTTTATCACAAGTATTTTGGCTCCTGGCGCCGATATAGATGTTGATCCTTCTGTTGTCGAGACAGCAATCCCTGGGATAGTATATGGCTGTCTGGCGGGGAGATTTTGAAGAACTACTGCAAGAGCGTTTGTCGTCGTCCCGATCACATCTAGATTTGTTAAAACGCCTAACGGATTAGGTATTTTAGTGTCTTTCAACAAGCCTATGTTGTCAGCATCTAAAGCTATTTTGAATCTTGATGATGAATCTACAGCAACTCTTCTCCAATAAGTTCCGTCCCACCCTAGGTTTGCCACGCCTATTATTGTTGTAGTTGGATTGCCTAGATTGTCTGCCAAAGCTACTGCTGATGGAAACTTTCCTGATAACGCTGATAATGTTGATTCAGACGCTCTTGTTGATAACGCCACATCTAGATTAGGAGGATTCACAGTTGTGCTAACATTTACTCTCAGATAGTTGTTAGCATCAAAAGTCAGAAGATCTGTTTTAGATTTTATGCCTGCCAACGTGGCTTCAGAAGCTCTAGTTGACAAAGCAACATCAAGTCTGTTATATATGTTTACTAAATCAGCATCTAAATCTGTAAGAGTTTTGTTTCCAGTACCTCTTAAGGCGTCTCTGAGACCTGTTAATGATAAATCTATGAGGTCTAGCTTCGCTTTTAGATATTCAGGAGTTAAAAACTCAAACAACATTTATCATCTCACCTCCTCCTTCCGCCCTCCTGAGGACGTCTCAGGAGGTGCGGGAGGCTGAGACAATAATTTTTCAATATATTCAGCAATAGCTTTTTTAATTAAAGCATCTAAAGGAGTTTTTGTTGATCTTGACAGTTGTATCAAAATAATCAAATCATAAAGCTCCACGTCTATACATACTTCAATCTTCATCTCAACACCTCTATCGATACTTTAGTTGTAAATCCCGATGGGGCTTTTAGATATATTGTAGATGCTGATCTAGGAATTATCTTGTAAGATCCTGGGAAGATCACGGTGTATTCATTTGATGATATTGGTCTGTCAATATTTAGATAAACAGGATAGTCTCCTATCACTTTGAGCTTGTAAACCATTCCAGAGAGATTAAGCTTAACTCCTGCGTCATCTACAGTGAGCTCGGGAATGAAAGAATGGTCTAGAAACGATGGCAGTGAGACTACTCCTGACTCTTCAAGCCTCTTTATAATTATTCCTAGACTCTTCTTTAGAAAATTAAGTATCTCAACCTCACTCACGCTACACACCCAATAAATAATTGGATAGAAGAAAAATAAATTTTAGCTTATGATGTCTATCTTGGCGAGAACTTCTGAGAGAACAATCTTCTCTGATGACGTTAACGTCTCTAAAACAGGCTCCGCATATATTTTTATTTCTTTTCTAAATCCTATTCCAGAGATCCTTAGAACAAAAGTTCCATTGTTTTCAAAAGCATCTATCCAGTCGCTGTATGGACTTATGTTTTGAAACCATGTGAAGTCTCTTTTGACAAGCAACATATCATCAACATATATGGACAGCTCATAATATTTTGAGGAGCTACTGATCATCAGCTCGCTAAGCTCTCCGACGCCTGACTCATCAACAAGAGTGTTGGGGAGAGAAACATCTTTAAGCCTGATGACTTTAGTCTTTCTGCTGATCTGAGCTGGAGCCGTCTGAGGCAGTTGAGAGATAGATATGTTTCTGGCAAGCTCTCTGCCGATCTCTTCAGCAATTGCAAGCTCTATAGCATATCTCAGAAGCTCAGCCACTTTTCGCACCAGGAACATAATGTATGGCGGTTATTCTGCCAGCCTCATCTCTGTCGAAAACTACTGAGGCAGGCATCTGTGCAATAGCTCTTCCAGAATACATTTGAAAGAAGATCCATCCCAGAGGGATCCCTATTAAAACTCCAATCACAAGCCCTATTGCGAACCACTCAGCGTCTGCCACGCTTCTCACCTAGGCGATATAATTTTTTGAAGGCTTCTTTTGAAAGCCTCCATATCAATAACTTTTATCAATGTGACAAGAACTCTATATTTTATCGGTATTGCACTCTTCTCTTCAACAGGCGTGGCAGGTGCTGTAAGTTTGAACTCTATTCTTCTCGTGAAGGGAAGAGGATGTGAAGGTGCCATCCCAACGACGTAATATTTGTTTGTGTCATCATATCTAGGCACGTACATTCCGAAGTTGACTGGATATACAGATCCTCCCTCATGAACATCATATGGCGTTACATCTGTTGGATAAGCCTTCTCAGGCCCGTCAATCTCTATTCTAAAATGAACATATTTAGCATCCAGACTTCCAGTGAGAATGGCGACTCCTCCTAGAAACCATCCTGGAGCATTTATTCTCTCCACAAGCTTCTCTTCGCCAATATTTAAAAAACTAGATCTATCTATATATTGATACATCCATCCGTCTAAAAGCGATAAAACAAAATATGTTAGCATTGCTACTCCTCATCAGTGAACTCTATCTCGACAACAACATATGCTTTTCCAGCGGTAGGCTGAGACCATGATATTTTTATTGCCTCAGTACCTAAGATCCCTCTCACAACTACAGGTCTTCTCTTCTCAAGAGTTATCTCTCCTTTAGACGCAAGCTTCTCAACATCAAGAGGGATCCATACTACAGGCGATGCTGAGATGTTCTTAGTGAACTGAATGATCACATTTGTCTCAACATCGCCAGAGATCCTTTTAGTCCATATCTTAGCTTTCATACCAGGAGGAATTGTTATGTATGTAGGTGCTGTGAAAGGTGCCGAGCCTGTTATGAACAGCAGATCGCTGTATAATGGGAAGTCTCCTGATGTTGATGTCCCATCAGTCTCTCCTTTAAAAGTGATAAGCTCGCTGACCATCTTCACACCCCAGATACAATATCTTTCATAAGCTTATTATATTCTGCAAGTGCCTCAGACCTTTTGTTTATCGGATAAACTGTGAAGCCTTCTATGCCATATGTCTCTGTTAATCCTCTTCTTATAGTCTCGTCATATGATGTTATCGGGATGGTGACCCAGTGGCTCGGATATCTTCTCGTCAATATGCTAAATATCATCTCAGCGTCTCTAGGTATCTCAACAACATACTCTCCATATGTTATTATTGCCGATGTATATACATTGAGATTAGTGTCGTTTCCAAATCTATATCCATATCTTATCTCTGGGAAGTGAACAGTCTCGATCCTCCCTCTTGAGAATCCAAAGTTTTTCTCAATGCCAAGAGTGATCTTATCTCTCTGAAATCTCCTTTGAACAACGCCTTTAGGTATTGTAAGGTCTATTCTAAGCCATCTGGGGTACACATCAAGAATCACGTGGAAAAGTCTCTCTCTCCAGTCCTTAGGGATATACCACATGTCTTTCTCGTCATATGCACCGCTCATTGGAAAACTTACTTCACCACCGATCATAACATATGAATATGCTGGCAGAACGCCTGTAACAGGAACTGCTGACGTCCCTCCTAGATAGCTTCCAAGCGGAAGACCGCTTGGAAGAGGTAGCGGGCCGTAGTTTATTCTCTCAAACCCTTTGTTATATCTCGACTTCACTCTGAACACAAATGCTTTGTTAGTCACTGGGATGTATACTGTGAGATGTTCATTCTCAAGAACCAGACCTAGAGAATCTACTACCACCATACGCACCCTCTCCAAAAAAATAAATGTTTAGAAAGATAAAAAATATTATTTTTTAAAGATCTTTATACTCCAACTACCACAACAGTCACTGTGACAGTTACTGTGGCAGCTGCTGTTCCTGGGTTGTATAATGTGACATCAACTTTGTCAGTAGATGCTGAGAAGCCTACCAGATATGCTGTCGCTCCTGACACTGATATGTTTGTCACTCCTATCAGAGCAAGCTTCTTGCCTAGAACGTCCATAGGTATTGAGACGCTCACAGTCCCTGTAGATCCTGCGGCAATGCTTCCAGATGCTGAAGCCGTTATAGACACTATCTTTTTCCCGTCAGGCGTCAGTGCTATCAGAGGCATTTTATTCACCTTATGCTACCCACTTGAGGTTGGGAGCGAAGCCGTGCTCGTAGAACACCATTCCAAGAAGCTTTATAGTCGCCGTGCCTGTTCTATAAGGCATGAATCCCCACATAACTCCTACGTTATAATCTATCAACAGAGCTCCTAGAGGTGTCGGATACTGATATATAGATAGGTTAGACTCTATGGGAACCTCGATCAGTGGCTCAATAGTATATATGCCGTAGTCAGCTTTAGACTCGCTTATAAGTCTGAACTGTTGAGCACTAGGTGTAGAGCCGTACTCTATCAGACCGTTCTCAAATATCAACAGAAATGTTCTGGAGTCTGTTGCGTTGAGAGTCTTGTAGAAGTTTGTTCCATCACCAAATATATACGCAGGAGTTCCAGCAGTGATAGGTATGTCCCAGCTGTTTGTGTTATAACTTGTGTAAGCTGGAAGGTCTTTGCTTGGTGTGGCAACATATTTGATTGCCTGTGGGAAGAGCCATGCAACGCCTAGAAAGCCTGTGACGCTTGGGAAGGCATAGTTCTTTCTTATTGGGAATGTCGCCTTGGCAATTCTGGCAGCTTCGAGAACAAGCCTCTCTTGTCTGGCTATGTCAGAGGCGATCTTAGGAGATATCTTTCTCAGATGTTCAACACCTATTCTGAAAACTCTGAGGATGTAGTTGGTCTCTGTGGCGTCTATGTCAGCATATGGAAAGCTTATTCTTCCTAAAGCTGCTATCTCCACACCAGTTGCTCTTCTTATCTCATCAGGGGTCTTCTGTAGAGTTGGAGCTGCGAGAGCCATTATATCACCATCATGTAGAGAGTTGAGACATAAAATATAAATATGTCTCTGAGAAAGTATATCTAGGATAGCGATGAAGACTCTAACCACGGCGAAAAAAATCTTTCTTGAGTGGCTCAAAAAATATTATGATGAGACAGAGATAAGATTTGTCAGAAAAGACGTCATAGACTTCATAACGCCAGGAGGAAGATATATTGTTAAAAGACCTGTGAAAGGATTCATATACTTCACAAGAAAACAGTGGAACAGTCTTAAAGATAACGACATGATCGCTGTGGTGGAAGATGATAAAGTCATCGGCATAACGTCGTTTAAAGAGGCTAGAAACAACAGAAGAATAAAAGTTGGAGACAGATACTACACGATAACAGTTGAAAGAGAAGATGTCGTGATGTTAAGAATAAGATGTTCAAAAGATACATATGTGAGATTTAGAAAGCTTATGACAATGTTCACAGACGAAGAGGAGGCATTGAAATATCTTCTAGATCTACATGATGCATATGGAAAAATGTATTAGCCGGTTCCAAACAACCTATAGTAATCCTTAAGGTATTGACTTAACATCTCGCTATATAAGATCGCTCTGGTTGTTGCCTTTCCTGCAAGATCTGTTAAAGTAGATTGAAATTCTTCAGAAAGATCAGGTGCGCCAGATATTGCGTGAGCTAGTTCGTGAGAAACTACTGAGAGATACCATGACATACATTTGTATGCATAATAGGCTCCTTTTCCCATACAGTTTTCCGCCATGACTGCATAATTCATCAATACAGTATTTGTGGGTTTATCATACATTCCCCACATCTCTCTTATTTTGCCAGGCTCTCCCTTTAACATTGCGTAAGCTATTTTAACACCTTTCAAATGTATCTCTTCTGAAAACAATATTCTTACAATTTCCTCAAGAATATTTATTCTCTCCACAAGCTCAGGAGGCATCTGTTCTTTAGGAATTATGTTTCCTATCGTCTTCTCAATAAGCTTTTTAATACGTTGCACCGAGCCAGTTATGTCTTGAAGACTTGAGCCTAATGCGTAAGGACAAGATATATATCTTATGCCTAAATACTCCGCTAACGCTATAAGGTCAGAACTGAATAATATTACAACATCCTCTCCATAAAGCTCATTGAATGCTTTAGCAATTGCTTCTTTAGCCTTGCCGTAAGTGGCGTAATAAAATGCATTCACATCTGTCTCAAAGGGGACATCGCTCTCAGGTGCTTTACAACCCTCTATAGCACACAGCAAAAATCTTTTTAACAATTCATAAGCTTTACGATCATCAGCAGCTTGACGAGCTATAAAACTCCATATATTTCTTATCTCATCTATCACACTACCGCCAGCAGGGATCCTTCTAGACTCATCTATCTCAACATTATATAAATTATACGAGAAACATGCTGTATGTCTGAATGCTTCACGAAATGAAGTGACATATATGTCTCTAACATATATTGAAGGCCCTCTCGTACATATAGGATCTATAACATCATACCAACCCTCTTTCCCCGAGATCCCATGGAGATATTCATATTTTATACAGTCAGGGTCGGCCCGGTAAATACCCTGGACGATTCTGTCTCTAAATGCGACGCATAAGTCTAGACTTCCTATAAATACTCTAGTCCCTGTTATAGGAGAAGCAGACTTATGACATATACAGAACAAGTCTATTGGGACTCCCTCAATAACCTTTGTCACAAATGTTGGCTGAATGATCTTATCTCCAGAGTGAATTATTACTGGAACGCCTAGATGAGTAGCAGCTAAAAGAGCAAGCTTCAGACCTTCACCAAACTTTCCTCTCTGCCAAGACTTTTTCTCAGAGGTTCCTATGAGGAGATGTCTGATCCCAAGACCTCTACCCTCATCATATATGACCACTCCGTCTGACATAGATTTGCATGGATAATATCTTGGCAATCTGTTCTCAACTTCATGTATCTCGTCTAAGGCGTTCTGAATGATCTCTCTGAAAACCTCCCATATACCCCATCTTCTCGTCTCAACATATTTTCTCGTTATTCCGTATTCTATGGCGTCTTCAAAACCTAGCTCACGACATTTATCCCTGCACGACACCTGAGACACCTCTCCATATCAGTAATGCTATGATAGGTATGGACACAACTCCAGCAATTATACCGATTATGAATGATGATGAAAACTCTATTGGCGTCTCAACAATTTCAAGCTTAACCTCAGGATCTATCTTTTTAACTTCTGACACAAACCTCTCGGCTTGATCTTTATTCATAAACTCTGCGAGAGTATCAGTCAGTCCTCCTCTTCCAATAACTATAACTTTATAAGACATCTAAAGATCCCTATTCCTCTCCTCTTCCAAGCTTATCTAAATACTCAAGAAGCTGTCTGAGAAGCATGCCTGCCTGCTTATTTTTTCCAAACGACTTCTCAATCTCTTCTCTAGTGCATACGGCTACGCCAAGCTCCTTAGAATATACCATGAGGCTCACCGTATAATATGTTTATTTTAAAAATAAAATTGTTTTCCGCTATAGATATATGTTATATGAGTTCTCGTCAGGATCTCCTGTGAACGTCATGTCTGCCTCTTTAACAGCTCCTGTGTCAAGCCTTCTAACAGTAACGTGATAAGTTCTTGCAGGGTCTAAACCTATTGAGATGAACGACGTGTCTCCGGGAGCGTCAAGCCTGGCTACAGGCGTTAGAGTTGTGAGATATGCCGTAGGCATATAATATATCCATGCTCTTCTAGGCAGAGACCTGTTGAAGAACACCCACAGCTGTATAGTTTCTCCAGGATTTATAGGCGAAACAGATATCTCGACAGGTATGGGAGGTCTCTTAATCTCTATGTTGAAAGTCTTGACGCCTCTCTTCATGATGTTGAACTCTATCTTGGTCTCGCTAGGATTAGGATCTCCAGGAAGATCTATAGTAATCTTGTCGCCACTGAACCACATGGGATGCCAATACGGATGAGTTCCAGAGGATCTTATCATTCTCCCATATCTGTCGTATGTGAAGAACTGCCATAATAACAAAGCGTTATCAACTGATTTATTTAGATATAAAGTTACTGTGTCACTAGTAAGATCATACTCAGCCTTAACAACGTCATCAAGCTTGTATTTATCAACAATGTTCACGTTAATCTTCTCAACAGAAGCCCATGCTTGTTTCGACCCGCCTAGAGGCTCATAAGTTAATATGCCGTACCATGCACCCGGGGAAGGAAGATAATACTGATCTATATATCTCATGAGATAAGTTATGTTAAACTTTACAGAGCCTTCGCTGGGGAGGTTCTTAGTGGACACTCCACCAGCAACAAGCGTGCCGTCAGTTAAAATGCTTAACGTGTACCACGCATTAGGATCTTGCGGAACGTTCTTCCACGATAACGTGGCAATAATCACGTCATTAGGATCCTCAATTAAAGTCGTCTTGTCTAGAGATAGATGAACCTCAGGCTGAGGAGCTGGCGGTTTTGGAGGCGGTGGTGGAGGTGGTGGAGATGGAGGAGATGGAGGAGCAGGTGGCGGAGGAGTTGGAGCAGGAGCTGAAGGCTTCTCAACAGGTCTGGTCAGACTTAAGATGACTAAAGCTATGTAAGGAGCCAACACGCCACCAAGTATATACTCATGTCTCCACTTTATCTCCATAAAAAACTCTCTTCACATTGTTTATGTTGTTATAAAACGTTATGCAGGGCTTGGCAGTGGAGGTATCTCGCTAGATGTTGTCTCAGGCGGTGTAGAAACAGACGGAGGAGTGATTACGTAGCTAGGTGCTGTCATGACGGGAGCTGGAGATGATGCTATTGAGATCCCCATTGAGCTTAGTATCTCCTCAGGAGTTCTGAGAACTGTTGCTAACGCACCGTTTATATCTCCAACAGAGAGCTTTCCGAAGAATTCTTTTGCAGAGTTGTATATCTGTGCAAAATCTATCGCCTCAAGAACTCTGAAAAGCAGGTGAGAGCCTGTCTGTAGAAGCTCTCTTCTAAGTCTCTCAGGAACATCTTTACCATATACAGCGTATCCAGCAGCAATGCCTCCAGCAGTTATGTCTATCAGAAGCTTCATAAATCCTTTTGAGAATGTTGCTGAGATTCTCTCAAGAAGAGTTCCTATGAACTCTCCTCCAACATGAGAGCTCAGCTGTGCTGTTGGTATTCCTGTGTTTCTAGACACTCCCTCCATGAAGGGGTCTAGCCAAGATGTGAGCTGAACCATTTTTTCACCATATAAAATAATTGTTCATAAGGTTAAAAAGTTGTTGTCATACATCTCTTTATATTTTCATATGAAATATGTTATATGGGAGAGCGTATGCCTTACACGTCTAGCTCAGGCTCTAAAAATATTAAGGTCATGGGCATAAGTCTCAGTCTTACAGCGTCAAAAAGCTGGGGAGTCCCTGGAGACCAGATAGTTTTCACAGCAACATTAACAGGAGATGGAGTTCCTCTATCAGGAGAATATGTTGAGTTCGCAATATCAAATGGAAGATGGGTCGTCATAGGAGGAGCAAACACAGACGATCTTGGAAAAGCAAGACTTGTATGGACAATACCTTGGACAGCTGACACATTAAAACTTCCATGTAACAAATGGAACATACAGGCTAAACACACGGTGTCGGGAACATTATCAAATGCTGTGTCAGTGGCAGTGGCATATCCAACAAGACTTACAGTGATGACAGACAAAGACTCATACCCGCCTGGTGCAACAATAACTGTTACAGTTCTGCTCGAATATAATGATGCTGGCACGTATAAGCCTCTGGCAGGAAAGACAGTATCAATATCGTTTGCTGGCACATCAACAACAGCGACCACAGGAACAGATGGAAAAGCCACAGCAACATTTAAAGCACCTACAACACCTGGAACATATACTGTCTCAGCAAGCTACGCTGGAGAAGGGATCCCAGCAACAGTTGGAACGACAACAGTTGTTGTAAGAACATATAGCATACCTGAGGTGGTGCCATTAGTGCTTCTAATACTCGCAGAGATGCTTCCAATAGTTGTCCCAGTAGTTGTTGAGGAAGGCAAGAAACGTGGATGGTGGAAATGACATATGCACCGGCATCAGCATCTAAAGA
>OFEJ01000542.1_pt1 | contig 11844 bp, 12 predicted proteins | sample 1521051 | NCBI WGS metagenome assembly OFEJ01 (sample SAMN06268701, study PRJEB24108) | sediment metagenome | isolation source: Joseph's Coat, Yellowstone National Park, Wyoming, USA | place: USA:Joseph's Coat, Yellowstone National Park, Wyoming, USA | reverse complement strand
AAGAAAAGCCTAACTGAAGTAATGATCCAGGACCTTGCGAGACATAACCAACCTAGATGCTCCGCGCCTGAGGCTTCCACGAGACAAAGGCTCGACCCAAAAAGCCGCGATCGTCAAGCTACCCCACATCGAGAGAATAGCCGAGGAAGCAGCTGCAGGAGCGAGCCTATTGGTGCGTGCAGCTTATCGTCGAAAGGTCAGAGATTTTCAAAAATAAAAAATAAAAAGATTTTTATCTATCTTTTTACGGTAGGGTCAGCAGCTTCGGATACTCCTTGCCGCCCGTGGTGTGCAGCTTCACCTCGATGCTAACGCCGGGTTGGGCGTTGAAAGCGCCGCAGTCACCGGCGTTCAAGGTAAACGTTATAGTTGTAGAATCACCAGGCCTCAGCACATCGCTACCAGCAGGGTCGAAGTTCGGCGCGGCTGCTAAGCATGGGACGTTTCCAGCCTGCCACCCACCGTTTGGATTTCGGGTGGCGGCGAGGATGCCGTTAATGAACAAGCTGTCGATCGTGGTCTGGGTCGTTCCCGTGTTCCTAGCAACTACTGTGATCTGCCACCCTCCTTCTGCCTGCGGGGTTGCAGTAGCGCTGACGATTTCCAGTTTCTCGACGGCTCCTGTGAATAGGGCAATGATGCCGGTCATCCAGAAGGCTACGGCTATTGCTACGGCGATGGTCACTGCGACGATGATCACGGTCGCTATTACCGGGCTTATACCCTTCCTCCTGGCCACGCTAACGCTGCGGAACGCAGGTTTTTATTTCTTTCGCTACAGCTCCGCGGCCGCGCGCTCGCCTTCCGGCGTGAGCTTGTAGATTGTTTTCGCGCCCTCCCCCGTGTAGGTGATGGAGACTTCGGCGAAGCCCCTTCTCGCCAGCTCGCTCAGCGCTTTCGACAGGGCCTGCTGGGGTAGGCCGCTGCGCCTGCTGATGGCTGCCCTGTCGCCCTGCCCGCCCAGCTCGTACAAGGCTTTGAGCACCGCCGCCGCTTCCCTGCTCAGCGGCGGCCCTCCCGCCATCCTGGCGCGCACCATGGTGGATAGCGCGCGCAGCCTCGCGAGCGCCTCGCTCTGCGCTGCGCGGGGCGCGGGCCTCGCGGCGACTTGGACGACGACCTCCTCCCTCGGTAGGGGCGCGACGATGGGCGGCTTGGGCTTCACCCTCAGCTCTTCGAGCTCGCTTCTCGCCAGCTCGTACACTTCCCTCGGGTTCACGTAGTACCGGTTGATCCAGACGAACACGTCCCTCGTGTCCTTTATCCCCTTCAGCTTCATCCACTCGAGCACCGTCCTCCGCCGCTCGATCTCCTCCATCACCTCCTCCACGCTCTTCCCCACCCTCGCGGCGACGGTCGCGAGGTGGACGCTGCTGCCGACGATCGCGTGCTTGTCTGCTGCCGGATCCCACCTCACGATCTCCCTGTACTTGTCGTAGTCCTCCACCTCCCAGAGGTTGCGCATCCTCCTCCCCACCCTCCCGTCCGGCAGGAGGGTCCGCTCGACGTAGGTGGCGATGTTCATCGCGGGTATGTAGGCTGGGGCTACGTTCATTGGGGGGCTGGTGAGCCTCCTGATCGCAGCCCAGAGGGACTCGGCGTGCATGGTGGACATGCCCCCGTGGCCGGTGGCCATCGCCTGGAAGAGGACGAAGGCTTCGGCTCCCCTGACCTCGCCGACGATGATGTAGTCGGGCCTGTACCTGAGCGAGAGCCTGACGAGGTCGTAGAGCGTGATCTCGCCGACCTTCGATGCGCCGAGCCCGTAGCTCTCCCTGCTGGTGAGCTGGACCCAGTTCTCGTGGGGTAGGTTGAGCTCGGGCGTCTCCTCGATGGTGACCACCTTGAAGCCGGGCTTGAAGAAGTTGGTGAGGGCGTTGAGGAAGGTGGTTTTGCCCGCTGCCGTGGCGCCGATCACCATGACGGTCATCTTGTTCTCGATCATGAGCCAGAGGTAGGCGGCGGTCCACGAGTCGAGGTTCCCGCTCTCGAGGAGCTCGACGATCGAGAAGGGCCTCTCCCTGAACTTCCTGATCGTGAAGGTGCTGCCTTTGGGCGAGACCTCCTCGCCGTAGGTGGCGGCGAGCCTGTGCCTGCCGGGCAGCATCGCGTCGACGATGGGGAAGGCGGCGGAGATGTGCTTGCCGGACATGTGGGCGAGCTTGACGACGAACTCGCGGAGCGCGTCTCTGTTCCTGAACACGACGTTTGTTGGGATGCTCTCGTGGTCCCTGTGCCAGACGTGGATGGGCCTGTCGACGCCGTCGCAGCTGATGTCTTCCAGCTTGTAGTCGCGCATGAGCACCTCGATGGGCCCGTAGCCGACCAGGTCCCTCTCGATGTAGTAGAGGACCTTGCCCCAGCTGGCTTTCGGCACGCGGACCGCGGACCTGTACTTTTCAGCGAGCCTCCTCGCCTGCTCGATGATGTGCTGCCTCACGTCCGCCTCGAACGATGCTGGGGGTTCGAGCTCGACGCTGAGGATGTCGATCAGCTTGTCCACCGCCCTCCGCTCCTCCCTCGTCAGCTGCACCTCCTCCACGTAGTACGCCTTCTGGCCGCCCAGCTCCGGTATCTCGACGATCTTCACCTTCGCGTAGGGTTCGACAACCCAGTACTCCTCCACGATCTTCCAGCCCTCCTTAACTGGGAGGAACTCGACCCCCTCGCTCAGCTCCGCCGCCTCGGGCGCCTTCTTCCGTTCCTCCCTCTTCTTCCCCCCTTCCTTCCTCCTCGCCTCCTGCTTCCTCACCTGCGTGGCCGCCTGCTCCAAGCTTACCCGCTCCTCCAGAGTGGAGGGGATTAAAATTTGTGTCGCAGCCCTACAGTGGGAGTCTCGTCTTCTCGCGCATCGACTCGAGGAGCCAGACGCCCAGCTTCTCCGCTTCCTCGGCGGTGCCGGGCGCCGCTCTCAGGCAGTAGAGCACCGCCACCACCCTGCCGGGCAGCTTCTCCGGCCACCTCCTCTTCGCTTCCTCAACCCTCTCGACCAGCTTCTTGACGGCGCGAGGACCCGCTCTCACCTTCGCGTCGCCGATCACTGTTAGCTGGCCCGTCGTCCCGTAGATGTCGAACTCGTACCTCCTATCGAAGACCGCGGGACCCGTCTCGATGCTGATCCCCCTCTCCCTCAAGAAGTGGGTGACGACGAGGTTCGCTTCCTCCTCCTCGCTCATCGTCAGGTTCTCGAGCGTTTTGCGCATCGAACGCAGCTCGCGCTCCACCTTCCCCATCCGCTCGTTAAGGGAAGAAACGTCAGCTTCCACCTTCCCCATCCTTTCGTTGAGGGAAGAAACATCAGCCTCAAGCTTCCCCATCCGCCCGTTGAGGGAGGAGATTTCGGCCTCCACCTTTCCCATACGCTCGTTAAGGGAGGAGACGCTAGCCTCCACCCTATCCATTCTTTCACTGAGGGAGGAAACTCTGGCTTCGAGCTTCCCCATCCGCTCGTTGAGGGAAGAAACGCCAGCCTCAAGCTTTTCTACCCGCTCGTTGAGGGAAGAGAGGCTGGTCTCCAGCCTTCCGACTCTCTCATTGAGGGAGGACACGGTGACCTCTAGTCTCCCCACGCGCTCGTTGAGGGAGGAGACGTTGACATTCAGCTTTTCGACCCTTTCGTTGAGGGAGGAGACGTTAGCCTCCAGCTTCTCCACTCGTTCATTAAGGGAGGAAACGTTAACCTCCAATCTTCCTACTCTTTCGCTGAGGGAGGAGACGTTATCGCTGAGAGAGGAGACGTTAGCCTCCATCCTCTCCATTCGTTCGTTGAGGGAGGAGACGCCAGCCTCAAGCTTCCCTACTCTCTCGCTTAGAGAAGAGATGCTGGCTTTCACCTCCCCGAGGCCTTCCTCCAAGCTCTTGACTCTGGAGTTCAGCGCGTTCACGGCGTCTATGAGGGCTTTCACCGCCTCCGCGAGCTGGGCTAGGGTGGTCCTTATGTCCTCTAGGCCTAGGTAGCCGGCTACCGCGTACCTGAACTCCTCGTCCTCCCGGAGGAGGCGCAGGATCTCTCGCTTCAGCTCTGCGCTCATCTCCGAGCTAGCAGGGGCATCAGGGTATATAAGGCTCGCGCGGGCGCGCAGCCGCCTGGGGGCGCGGCTTCGGGCTCTCCTGGGGCTAAGTATAAATACTCTGGCGGGGCTCCGCCCCCGTGGCTAACCTGGACGGCTTCGCGTACGCGGTTTTCGGGTGGGCTGGGGAGGCGCTGAGCAGGATGTTCCCCTGGCTGCGGGGGGACATCGTCTCAGCTGACATGAAGGCGTACCCGGCCGCCTACGCTTCGCGCGTGGTGCTGGTCTCGCTGATCGCTTTCGCCGTCGGCTTCGCCGTGGCTGCGCCCGTCTCCCTCCTGCTGGCTGGGGCGGGTGTGCTCGCTCCGCTGCAGGCTGCCGCCCTTTCGGCGCTCATCCCCTTCGCCGCCGCCGGCGCGGTTTTCGGGTTGGGCCTCGCCTACCCGAAGCTGAAGGTTGCTTCGCGCTCCTCCAGCTTCGACTTGGAGACCCCCTACTTCTCCGTCTACGTGACGGTGATGGCGACGGGCGGTATCTCGCCGTACACGAGCTTCGAGCGGCTCGCGAAGGCGCCGGCGGTCCTGTTCAGGGAGGTGAAGAAGGAGGCGATGCGCTTCTTCCTCCGGGTGAGGGCGATGGGCGAGGACCCGCTGACCGCGGTGGAGGAGATCGCCAGGCGCGTGCCGCACGGAGGCTTCAAGCAGCTGCTGCTCGGCTACGCGGCCACGCTGAGGGCTGGGGGCGACGTGGTCCACTACCTGCAGCGGCAGACGGAGATCATGCTGAGGGAGCGCGTCTCGCAGGTGAGGATGGCGGGGGAGCGGATCGCGATGCTGCTGGAGGCGTACATGGCGATGGTGCTGCTCACCTCGATGACGATCTACGTGATGTACGTGGTGAACGCCGCGCTCGCGCAGGCGGGGATGGGGCTCGCGGGGGGCGAGCTCCAGTTCGTCATGTTCTCCTACATCGCCATGCCGATGCTGTCGGGCCTCTTCATCTACATCGCCGACCTGATGCAGCCGAAGTACCCGGTGTACGACGCGCAGCCCTACTACGTCTTCTTCGGGGTGGGGCTGCCGGTGACCTTCTTCCTCTTCGCTTCGATGGCTCTCCCCTTCATGGTCCCCGAGCCCCTCTCCACCGCGCTGCGCTCCACTTTCGCCCCCTTCGCCTCGCTGACGAGCGCTCTGACGAGCGCGCTGAAGCTGGGTAGGGGCTACGAGAGCGGCGTCGGCATGGTCGTGGCGCTGAGCGCCGGGCTGGTCCCGGCTGTTGTCGCGGAAGCGTACTCGAACGCGAAGTTCAGCGGGATCCAGTACGGTCTCACCAGGTTCCTCAGGGACCTGGTGGAGGTGAGGAAGACGGGGATGTCGCCGGAGAAGTGCATCATAACGCTGAGGAGCAGGGATTACGGGCGGTTCACCCCCTACCTGAGGGACGTGGCGAAGCAGGTGGGCTGGGGCGTCCCGCTGGGCGAGATCTTCCAGCGGTTCGCGAGGGGGATGAAGAACTGGTTCGCGCTCATCTCGATGTACCTGCTGACGGAGAGCATCGAGGTGGGCGGGGGGATGCCGGAGACGCTGGAGGCTCTGGCGAGCTACGCGGAGACGCTGGAGCAGGTGGAGAGGGAGAAGCGCGCGACGCTCAGGCCCCTGATCCTCATGCCCTACGTGGGCGCGCTCATCATCACGGTCGTCGTCATCGTGCTGGTGGGCTTCATGGGCTCGCTGATGAGGTTCGCGGGGCAGGCTATCTCGGAGGCGCAGCTCATCAACATGTTCATGCCGCCTGTCATCCTCAACAGCTACATCATGGGGCTGGCGGCCGGCAAGATCAGCTCGGAGCGGGTCGCGGCCGGCTTCAAGCACGCGCTGCTCCTCACCCTCTCCAACCTAGCCGCGATGATGATCGGCCCCGCCATCGTCTCGGGGCTCATGCCGAGGATCTAGCCCCTCACCGGCGCGAGGCACGGGTACTCGCTGCCGCTCGTCTTCACGTTCACCTGCACCGCGTCCGCGCCCGGCGCCTCAACCTCGAACGCCGCGGTCTCGCCCGGCTTCACGGTGAGCCGGACCTCCCTGGGCTCCCCGTTGACCACCACCCCCACTACGGTCGCCGCCTTCGTGCCCTTGTTGGCGATTGCGACGGTGACGGCGACCTTCTCGCCCCGCCTCTCGGCCGCGCACTTGACTTCGAGGAGCTCGATGCCGGTGCTCTGGGTGGCGATGGTGGCGGCCCAGAGGGCTATGGCCACCGCCAGGGCGACTGCGACCGCTACCAGCAGCAGCGTGGAGAGCTCCACGCGCCCCCCTCTTTCCGAAGCTTATTTTTGTTGCGGGAAGGGAGCGCGCCCTACACCCTCCTTTGCTTTCCGGCACCGCTTTCCTCAACGTAAGCTTTTTCACGGTGTTATGCGGGGATTACCCGATGAAGGGCAGGTACGAGGCTGTGAACCAGGTGCTGGAGGAGCTGAGGAGGGATAACCCGAGCTTGGACGCGGTGGCGCTGGTGACGAGCGACGGTATGCCTGTGGCCTCGCAGATGGGCGAGGCCGACGAGCTGAAGGTCTCCGCGATGGCGGCCACGCTGCAGGGCGTCGCGGAGCAGGTGATCAAGGAGCTGAGGGGCGGCTCGCTGAAGCACGTGATCGTCACGAGCGAGGGCGGGACGCTGGTGATCAAGAGCGTGGGGAAGGAGTTCGTGCTCGTGATGCTGGTGAGGTCGGAGGCGAAGCTGGGTTTCACGCTCTGGCAGGCTGAGCAGGCTTCCCAGCGGATCGATAAAATTTTAAGCCCGTAATTGCCGCAGCCTTGTGGGGCCGGCCCGGGCTTTCAAGGTCGTGCTGTGCGGCGACGGGGGTGTGGGCAAGACGAGCATCGCCAGCGTCCTGGCGGGCGCCGGCTTCAACCCCTTGCAGCGCTTGACGGTGGGAGTCGCCCACTACGTGAAGGACCTGCAGACGGGCGACGGGGCCGTGCGCCTCGTCATCTGGGACTTAGGCGGCGAGGAGCGCTTCCGCTTCCTCGCCCCCGTCTTCCTCAGGGGGGCTAGGGGGGCGGTCTTCGTGTTCGACATCACGAGGGAGGAGACGTTCGAGCACTTGGAGGATTGGCTCGACGTGACGCTCTCGACGGTCGGCGACATCCCCCGCGTGCTCGTGGGGAACAAGGCGGACCTCGAGGAGCTGAGGGTTGTGCCGCGCTCCTACGCCGAGCTCTACGCGAAGAGGAGGGGCTTCCTAGCTTACTACGAGGTCTCCGCGAGGACCGGTGCCGGGCTTGAGGAGCCCTTCCGAAAACTCGCCGAGGCTATCGCGGGGTGTGAGCGTGGCGGCTAGAGTGGTCCGCGTCCTGAAGATCAAGTGCCCCGAGTGCGGGAGGGAGACCGCGATCCAGGTTGGGGAGGACACGCTGGTGGCGGCCGCGGCGAGCCCGACGGGGCTCGTCGGGGTCGCCGACTACCACGGGGACCACGTGCTCGTCGTCTACGTGGACGGCGAGGGGAGGGAGAGGGGCGCCCGCGCTTTCAGGACCCTGCAGCGCGGCGAGGTGCTGCGCGTCAACCCCTCCTTCCTGTCCTACACGAGCCTCGTCGCCGGGTTCCGCGCGTCGTCGGGCGGCTGGAGCGTCGAGTGCTTCGCGGGGAGCCCGCGGGCCCTCCTGAGGGTCCTCCGCGGCGAGCACGCGCTCGACCTCGAGCTCAGGAGCTTCGAGCACGCGGCGCGGGTCGTGGAGTGGGGCGGCGCGCTCCTCGAGGCGGTGGGGCGCGCGGGGCAGCCCGACCTCGGGGGGCTCCTGCTCTCGATCCTCCTCCTCGACGCGTACGCCGCCAGCCCGCCGAGCCCCTTCGCCGCGCGGATGTTCGGGATCGCGCTGAAGGCTAGGAGGCTGACCGTGAGGGTGGACCCGGGCGCCGCCGAGCTGCTCCGCGAGTACGCGGCGCGCGTGCCGGGCCTCTCGCCGAGGCTCGTCGACTTCGCCATCGGCGTTAACGGGTGGCGCTTGATCGACGCGATCGCGGGGCCTGACCCGCTGACGATCCGCGAGCGCCTGCAAGCGCTGCTCTCGCTGGAGAGGAGGGGCGTGGTTGGCTTGGAGGAGGTGGGAGCGTGAGCGCGAGGGCAGCCGCCGTCGAGGCCGCGGGGGTTCTCGCCCGCGCGGTCTCCGAAGCCCCGTGGTCGAGGGAGGTCCAGCGGGCCGTCTCGATGCTCCCGCCGGCCCAGGGGCGGGCGGACCCGTACCTCCTCAAGGTCCTCCGCTTCCTCGCGGAGAGGGTTTTACCCATCAGGGAGTCGGAGGAGCCGTGGGCCGCCCCCCAGTTCAGGCTCTTCGCCGAAGCCTTCATGCTCTCCGGCGAGTTCCAGGAGGCCCTGCGGCAGGGCCTCGCCCAGGTGAGGGCGAGAGCCGGCAGCGCGGCTCTCGACCTCCACTCGGGGCCCGGCGTTTGCCTGGAGGCGGTGGTGGGGCAGTGGGGCAAGCTGATCGCCGTCGACCCCTCGCCCCTCAACCTGGAGCTCGTCGAGGAGCGGCTTGTCGCCGCCGGCGCGCGCAGCTACGAGCTCGTCGTCGGCGACTGCACGAGCTTGAGCGGGAGGGTGAGGGACCCGGTGGGCTTAGCCATCGCGGCCTCCCCCGTGAACTGGTTCTACGACGCGAGGTCCGTCGTCAGCCGCCTCTACACGCTGCTCGAGCCGGGCGGCTACCTGCTGCTGATCGCCCCGCTGGAGAGGGCCGGCGGCGTCAACCCGCTCAACCCGTTCATCGCGGCGTTAGGGGGTAGGCGGCCGCCGAGCAGGGAGGAGCTCGAGGACATGCTGCTGTCGGAGGGTTTCGCGAGGGTTAGGGTGCGGGAGGGGGAGCTGCTCTCCACGGTCGTCGCGGTCAAGCCTTGAGCGTGCCGAGGAGCACCCTGAGCACGCGGAGGCACGAGTCCCTGTCGGTCGCGACGGTCTCCACGACGGGCGCGTCGACCCTGCCGAAGAGCTCGAGGACCCGCTCGACGCTCAGCTTCGAGATGTCGCGCTTGTTGAGGGCGACTACGCGGCGCTCGAAGCGGTTGAAGAAGGGCTTCAGGTGGCGCTCGAAGTAGAGCTTGCTCCTGAGCACCGCCGCCTCGTCGGAGGTGTCCACGAGCAGCACGAGGTGCCTGCACCGCGAAGCCAACCCCCTGATCGTGAAGTCGAAGCGCGACTGCCCCGGAGCCCCGTAGAGGACCAGCCTCCTCCCGTCCAGCTCGACAACGCCGATGTCGGCGAAGACGGTCGTCACCGGCTTGAGCCTGCGCTCCCCGAAGCTGGCCCGCTCCCCGCTCAGCTCCCTCTCAGCCGTGAGGAACTTCGCGCTGAGGGTGCGCACGAACGTCGTCTTCCCCGCTCCGAAGGCGCCGGCGACGAGCACGCTCTCCGCCTGCAAGGGACCCCCGCTCCTACCTCATCCCGCTTTTATATGGGTGTTGCTCGGTCCGCGCGCCAGCGCCGCTCCGGCGGAAGGGGAAAACTAAAGGTAAGCTTAAAATACGGTGAAATAAGCTCTCGGTGGTGGTGGCGCCGCAGCTGCTCGAGACGGTGCAGCAGTGGGTTGTGCCGCTGCTCCTGGCAGCGGCGGTCGCGATCGTAGCCGTTGTCCTGCTCGCGAGGAGGGGTAGGAGAGCAAAGAATAAAAGAGCCGAAGTGCAGTTCAAGTGGGCAGCGGTAGTGGACTGGAGAGGGCTGGTGGTGGAGGCGCAGGGCCCGGTCGACGCGGCGGTGGCAGCCTACGCCGTGCAGGCAGCTAAGGTGCTGGAGGAGGTGGGCAAGCCGGTCACGCTGAGGGCCCGCGTCGGCTCGCTCGAGCTGGAGCTGACGCCCCACGAGGAGGAGGGGTTGTACAGGGTGGTGGCGAGGTGAGCGCCGAGCTGGTTTTGGGCGAGATGGTGAAGAGGAGTTTGGGGGAGCTGGAGCGGGCGATACTGGCTACGCCCGACGGCGTGCTCATCGCGGCCTCCAACCCCTCCGACATCGACGACATCGTCGCGGCTCTGGGGGCGGCCGTGGTCGCCGGCGTCGGGGACGCGTTCAGGCAGTACTTCTCCGCCGGCGTCAGGGACGTGACGGTGGAGCTGGAGGACGGGAAGATCGTCGTCATGAGGGACCTCGGAGCCGCCGTCCTCTGCCTCGTCACAAAGCCCAAGCCCAACCTCGGCCTAGTCTACCTGCTCCTAGATCGCTACACCGAGAAGATCCTCGCCGCCGTGAAGTCGGGCACCGCAGCCAGGAAGTAGCCCCTTTTCGGGTTTAGCTCGGGCTGTGTTGCGCGAAGCGAACTTAAGGGTCCTCGCTCCGGCTGGTAGGTGCCGGCGCCCAAGGTCGCGCTGAGGTTCCCGTACAAGCCGAGGCCGAGGCAGCTGGAGGTCGCGGCGGAGGTCGCCAGCGCCTTGAGGAGCACGAACGTCGTTCTGGAAGCTCCCACGGGCTTCGGGAAGACCCCCGTCGTCCTCAGCGCGCTGCTGCCCTTCGTCGAGCGGGGGAAGCGGGTCGTCTGGGCCGTGCGGACGGGGAGCGAGACGGACCGGCCGGTGGAGGAGCTGGCGGTCTTCCGGCGCGAGCTGGGGTTGAAGCTGGTGGGCTTGAGCTTCAGGGGGAAGAGGGACATGTGCCTCCTCGCGAAGCGCTTCGGCTCGGACCTCGACTACTCGGAGGTCTCCTACATCTGCAGCAGGGAGCGGAGCCGGTGCAGGTACTACAGGAAGCTGGAGGAGGTGGACCCGGCCCCCCTCCTCTCGCGGGGCGCTCTCACGTACTCGGAGGTGTTCGAGTGGGCGAGCCGGGCCGGCGTGTGCCCCTACTTCCTGCAGAGGAAGCTGCTCGCTTACGCGGACGTCGTCGCGCTCAGCTACAACTACGTGGTGGACGAGGGGCTCAGCTGGAGCGTGAGGACCGCGCTGCCCTTCGACGAGTCCATCCTCGTCGTCGACGAGGCGCACAACCTGCAGGGCCTGAACCTGGGCGGCGACACGGTGACCGAGGGGACGCTCGCGAGGGCTCTGGAAGAGGCGGGGGAGGTGGGGAGCAGGGGCGCCGAGGAGCTGGTGCGCCACGCGGCCGAGTACGTCGCCGACCGCTTCTCCGGCTTGAAGGAGGAGGAGAGCGAGGTGTTCGACCCCCAGGACCTCGTCCCCGGCGGGGACCTGGAGCTGCTGGAGGAGGCGGAGAAGGCCGGCGAGGCGGTGCGGGAGCTCCGCTACCGGCAGGGCAGGAGGCCGAGGTCGAGCCTCCACCACTTCGCCTCCTTCCTCAGGGCCGCGCTGGAGCTGAGGGGGGAGCGGGGCGTCGCGTTCGTGGCTGAGCGGCTCGACGGGAGGGTGAACCTGAGCATATGGGACATGCGGTCCGCCGAGCTCCTCGGCGCGGTGTGGCGGAGGTTCTGGAGGGTCGTGCTCATGTCGGGGACGCTGAGCCCCATCGAGGCGTTCGCGGAGACGGTGGGCCTCGAGCGCTACCACGCGGTGTCCGCGCCGAGCCCCTACGACGAGAGCAACGCTTCCGTGTACCTGGTCAACGACCTGACGACGAGGGGTGAGGAGCTGAGCGGGGAGATGGCGGGCATGTACGTGGAGGCGATCGCGAAGCTGCTGTCGAGGGTTCGCAGGAACACGGCCGTCTTCACCGCCAGCTACCGCGTGCTCGAGGGGCTCGTGGCGGCCGGGCTGCTGAAGAGGGCGGAGGAGCTCGGCTACGCGCCCTTCGTCGAGAGGAGGAGCATGAGCGGCATCGAGGCGGCGGAGGTGCTCAAGGGCTTCAAGTCGATGGCGAAGGAGGGGAGGGGGCTCCTCCTGGCGCCGATGGGCGGCCGCT
>OFEJ01000532.1_pt1 | contig 11916 bp, 9 predicted proteins | sample 1521051 | NCBI WGS metagenome assembly OFEJ01 (sample SAMN06268701, study PRJEB24108) | sediment metagenome | isolation source: Joseph's Coat, Yellowstone National Park, Wyoming, USA | place: USA:Joseph's Coat, Yellowstone National Park, Wyoming, USA | reverse complement strand
GGGCGAAGCGGAGAGGCTGGCCCTCCCCATGCGACAGCACCCAGACGCCTCATGCTCGCGCGAGTCCCGCCTATGCGCCGAGAGGGCTGAGCGCGCCTTGCGGGCCCTCTGCGGCTATGCGGCTCATGTACACCTCCTAGGCCCCGCCCTCCGCGCCGTCAGGTTGTTGAAAGACGTCTTGAAGCAGTGCGAGAGACAGGGCACGGTTGTCTCTTTCGACACCATGGCGTACCGCCGCGCACCGAATGCTAATATCAAGAAGCAACTGGGAGGCAGGTGGCAACCAAACACGTCGGAGGAGGCCACCTCCATGTTGGAGGCGTGGCTGAGACAGGCGTTGGATGTCATAGTAACTGCAACCGCTGATTGAGCCGCGGTGTCATGAAGACCGGCACCTTGGGCACCGGCTCCCTGCCTGAGGAGCTGTTCGGAGTCTGCTATCGCATGGACTGTGCCTTGGTGAAGATGTTGAGGAAAAGGGTGCTGAGGTACGTCGCAAGGCTCGGCGTCTCAGGCACCTCTTCTGAGCTGATGGGCGCCGTGGATAAGGCGGTCAAAAGGATTGGATACATTGCGGAAGGCGTACGCGACGTGGTGGTGGGGGAATACGCCAGAGTCCTTCGGCTAGACATTCCGCCTAGGGAGGACGTGTTTGCGCTCCTCGGCGGCCAGCCGGGGTGGACGTTTGAAGACATGCTCTACCTGGGAGACAGCCCGGCGGCCGACGCTTTGCATGAGACCATGGTTGCGCTGTATATGCGGTACGTAGAGGGCGGCGACGTGGAGAAGCTGGGCACCGCCGACTTTGCCGCATATGCCGCAGTTGAGCTCCTAAGGGAAATGCGAATATCTGAGAGGAAAGCCAAGGAGCTCCTAAACCAAATTGCAGACATGGTTCTTGAAACATAAAACAAGCATGTTCAGAAGCGCTGTTGCTTATCACCAATCCGGGGGTTTTGGCGTGTAATACTGCACAATACTTTTATGTGCCGCGGTTTGTAAACGCATGGTATGTGTCCTAGACGCGCGGGGTTTGAAGTCTGTTGTTGCGGCTTTGAACGTGTTAGCTCAGAGGGGCCTGCTCAGGGGCGGGAGGTCGCTGAGGCTGGCGGTGGGCGAGGTGCGGGTGAGCGAGACGGGCCGCACACTGCGCATAATATATGCCCGGTCTGGGAGGCCCTCCGTTGCTCCGTACAGGGCGGGGGAGGGGTTCAGCCGCGGGCTGGCCGCCGCCGTCGGCAGGCTGGAGGATGCGGAGGGTAGGTTCGAGGTGGAGTCTGCCCTCAGCCTCTTGGCCAGATGTGGTCTGCTGTACGGGGGGCGCGGCTTCTCGAAGCGTGTGGAGGAGGTACAGTTCGACGCATGCGGCAGGCTGAGGATCAAATACACAGGCGGGAAGGAGCATGTGACGCGCGGGAAGGCGCGTCTGCTGATAAACCTCCGTCTTGTGAGGCTGAAGATGAAGCGGTGCTGATATGCCGCACGGCGCCACCGCCAGGGTGAAGAGCAGGGTGGCGCAGGCGCGGAGGCTGGTCGAGGAGAGGGGGTGCGTCTCCACGGTGCACATAGCCGCCGCAGTCAGCGCCAGCATGAACGAGGCGTACTACGCCGCCAGGCTGTTGGAGAAGGAAGGCGCCGTCTTGCAGGTGGCGCTGGGACAGCACTCCCTGTGGTGCATAAGCAGAGAGGCGGCGGAGGCCGCGACGTGGGAGCTGAAGAAGGAGCTGGCCAGGGTGCTGTGCAGAAGCGGCGCGAGGTACGCCACGCCCATCCGCGCCTACAGGCTGGTCGCGTCCGACAAGCAGGCACGCGCCGCCTTCCTCAGATACGTCCCCCTCGAAAAAACCACAGTCACCCTCGTCAACGCCCTCCTCCACCAGATGCTCGGCGACCCAATACGCTACAGATACCGCGGCACACAGCCGATGTACTACATCCCGCCGGAGACGTGCAAAAAACTGGGGGAGACGCCGGTTTGAAAAAACCTATTTTTTCCGGCCCAGGATCCTGTACACCTTCACGCCGGTGTACGGCGACGCCGCCACCGCGAAAAGAACCGGGCCACGGGCGGTTTGCCTCTCCACCACCTCGTAGCTGTCCGACTCAAACGCTTTCTTAGCCTTCAAGTCGAAGAACTTCAGTTTTTGCTTCTGCGGGCTCTGCATGTGGGGCGGGATCTGCACGGCTAGAAAAATGTTGCGCTTAATTTAAGATCACTAATAAATAATTAGAAATTAACAACGCGCCATGGAGGTTGTCATTAGAAGCAGGGGCCTGCCTGCCGACAGGGTGATCGAGATCAGGAATGGCTTCCTGCGGCTCTACAGGGAGTACCCCAGCGGCCGCGTAGAGGCCGCCGCGGTTGTCCCCATCTGCGGCGGCGCAGAAGACGCGCTGATAGAGGAGGCCGTCAAGGCGTTTAAGCAGTTCGACGCCGTCTGGGAGGAGCTGATGAGAAAAGCAGACGCGGCGGCTGAAAAGGGGTGCGTCTCCTAAGCCGCAACGGCTTTTTTCCTCCTCCTCTGGCGCTTCTTCGTTTTTGCTGGCTGGGGTGCCTCAGCCATCGCAGTAAGTTCCTTCATCATCGTTAAGCCAGCGCCTTTGAAGGCATCTCTAGTTATCTTAGTCACGTTCTTCAGCGGGCTGTGCGGCGCAACCACGCAACGCTGGCAGAGACTGCACGCCTTCTCGCCGCCGGGCTCGACGAACACCTCGACCGGCTCGCCGATGCCAGGCACTGTGAACACGCTTACAGGCCTCTTGAGGGTGACCTTTACCTTCTTTTCCCCCTCCGCGGCAAACGACTTAGTCCAGACGCCTTCTTGTGCCGTCTCTCCTCCGTACTTCCTTGCAAGTTCACTAGCTATCTCGTTTAGTACGTTCATTTTTTCCACGTCATACAGCGCCTCGTCCCTCCTCTCGGGTGGGAGCGTCAGCAGGCGTGTCAGCATGTGTTTTTTCTCTTCTTCGTTCTTGAAACTGGGTGCTTTATATGCCGTATTCGGCACGGAGATCCTCAGCGGTGTGCCGCTTTTCTCCGCATAATCCGTAAGCACATTTATGAGCTTGACTATGTGGTGCGACGACTTCGCCGACCTCCCCGTGCCGAGGCCGTGCTCGAACTCGAGTATGAGCTTCCTGCCGGTCGTCTTCCCAGCCGCCTCGAGCAACGCCGCGGCTAGCTCGCGCCACCTCTCCGGCCTGCCTTCGTAGTACTTATCCATGTTGGCGGAGGCGTAGAAGAAGACGCCAGGGACGCTGATGCCGAGGCCGGTAAGCGCCTCCGCGGCGCCAGGCAGATACTTGTAGTTCGTCGCAGTTGCGGATATGTTTACCGTGAAGTTCCCCGGCGGCGGCTCATTAAACAGCTCTCTGTAGTATTCGACGGCTTTCTGCCAAACGGGAGGCATGCCTGGGACGTTGGGAAACGTCTTTGTGTATGTGTAGAAGGTTTTGTCCGGCAACAGCTTCGCCGCGGTCAGCCACCCAGCTAGATATATAATGTCGTTGAAGTCGCCCGAGTCGTGCAGGCGCACCATGCGGCCGAAGCCAGCCGCCTTCACGCCGCCAGCAAAAGCCGCGCCGAGCAAGGCGGCGGCGCGAGCGTAGTCAAAATTCAGTCTTTTGAGTAATTCAATCCGGAGGTTGGATACGAACAAGTCGCGTATGGCTAATGACCTCTTCACCTGCAGTTGGACGTAGTTGCCGTGAAGCGCGTAGCACTGCGCGGCGCAGACATCTGCGCCTGGACACGTCGCGAGGGCGGTTCTCGAAAACTTCTGCATCGCTCTAGACTCATGCTGTAGGCTGTCGGGGGCCTCGGTAAATAGATAATCCACAAGTCTCCTCTTGCCGTATCTAACCTTCCTGAAGTACGCCTCAGCGGCTTTGGCGGCCTCTTTCAAGCCGCCACGTCTATACGCATCTATTAAGACATCAGCAAGCTTTTTGACGTATGGCTCCAGCTCTGGCTTCAGCGCCGCATTTATTACTTGGGTTACCTCTATTGTCTTCCATTTGTTGAACACGCCTTTGCGTAAGTCTTCAACCACGGCCGGGCTGTCTTTAAACTCCTCATACACATGCCTCATCGCCACGGTGCCGTACTTCTTGACGTCCTCATCGTTAACCACCATCTTCTTCGCATTATCCTCGATCAGCTTTATCGCCGCATTCACCACCCTGTTCAGCGCCTCGCCCCTTACGCCGCTTTTCGCCGCATTTTCTACGTAGGGTACGATGTTCTTAGTAGCGTCGTTGATAAACTCCTCCACCGTACATCTAACTTTGTCTTTACACTCCGACTTTATCTCTATTTTCTCCTTCTGAAGCCCCACGGCCCGCTTCCGCATGAGTCAACACCACTGCTCAATATTTAAGCCAATGTGTGGTCAATGTTTAAAAACATGCGCATCAGTACCGTCATGTTGACGTCTGCGAAGAAGGGCAGGGCGCTTCAGAAGATCTGTGTATACACGGCAGGCGGCGAGTGGGTCGACACGGTGCGGATCTACCGGTCGGGGGACGGCTACCTGGTATCCCACATCGAAGACGACGAAGTGCACGCCTTCGACAGCCTTGAGGACGCCCTGCGCTACATCGAGACGGAGCGACTCCGCTACGACGAGCCGCTGAAGGTGGGGGAGTGCCCGCCTCCCCCGGGATTAGCATAGTTTTTCCTCCCATTTTCACTCAATTCTGACCTGACCCCCGCCCTAAAAGGCGTGGTTTACTTCTATTATTTGTAGAAAAAACAAGTTAAGGAAAAAACGGGTTTAAGCCGGAACCGGCTTGGGCAACGCCCACCGCCACGGGGGTATTGCAAAAGGCGGCCCCGGCAACTCAACCAGCCTAGGCAACCATATCCACCCTCTAGGTACTTGCGTGGACTTCCACCGATCTAGTCGATCCCACAGCTCTGCCTCTCTCCGTCTCTGTTCCTCTATTCTCTCGAGTGCCTTGTCAAGATTTTCTTCTTCTTTTTTTGTCCTCTGATTCTTTAGTCGCTCGATTTCTCCCTTCAGCTTGGCGATCAGCTCGGAGTAGAAGTTTTCTGGGGAGACTTTGCTCTGTTGCAAATTGTACACTATATTTCTGATGACCATATCTGGCGGAAGCGTGTCGACTACGTATTTCCCATGCGGCGTCACCACCATCTTTGGCTGAAGCAACTTCGCCAACTCGGCGTAGAGATCTCTCAACTGCTTCTGCACATCTGGCGTCGCATTTTTAACCAAGTCAGCAAAATTCCATTGTATCGGCGGCTGTGGTGGGGTGCCAGAGAATCCTTTTGGCTCAATCACCCTAAATTCGTCGATCCACGGCTTGATCGGCGGCTGTCTCATCCCAGGCCCCCATGACTGATTCACGCCAGGCGGCGCCAAATCCCCAGGCGTCTTCGCCGTCGAGATATCTCTAAGCACCGTTGGCGGACATAGATTTGGGTCTGGCCTTGACGGATTACATGCAGGCGTTGTCATGCAAGGTTCTGTGTAGAGGTATTTAAGCTAATCTAGCGCCGACCCGCCAGCCTGTCTAAAAGTACACTACCTGCCTTGTAGATGCCGAGGAACATCAGCAAAACCGCCGCGGCCAGGAGGAGCCAGCCATCTGCTTGTTGATTTGTGAATGCGCCTGGCGGCGGTATGTCCGGCTCCGGCGGCTCCTCGGCCAAGAGCTGGGGCTTAAACACACCCTTGGTGACATGCACGGTCCCGTTGACCAGCCGAGCCTCCACGTTCAGAGAGACCACCTCGGCCGTGTTGAAGCCGAAGTTGAAAATCCTAGGCGCCGGGCGCCACCTCCCGCCGTCCCAAACCAGCAGGGCCAGCCTCACGTCCACATCCTCCAGCTCTGCGCAGAACGTCCCCCCCGCCGTAGGCGCAGAGCACCAGCTCAAGGGCCCCTCCGTGCCCCAATGCGCAATGTTGAAGTCACCACACATAGGCAAGACTGCGACGAGAGCCGAAGCTAGTCCAGCAGATATGAGCACGATCAAGACTGCTAAAGAAAAAATAGAATCTATTAATTTCGTTACGCGAGGACCAATATCTGTCTCTTGCCAGCCTGCACCTTATACGCGCCTTCACGGCTGTCGTTCATGACAGCGTCAGGCGGCAGGAGGCGCCACCACCCCGGCGGAAGCCGGGGCGGCTCCTCCGGCGGAGGCACGTTAGGCACCTCCCCAGGCGGAGGCGTCGTCGGCACGTACAGCGGAGGCACGTTAGGCACCTCCCCAGGCGGAGGCGTCGTCGGCACGTACAGCGGAGGCACCTCACTTATCTGAGGCACGGTAGGCGTGTAAGTAGGCGGAGGCGGAACATCCGCAGTAGGCGGCGGAGTAGTCGTCGCTAGAAGCGGTGGATTGTACTCCGGTACGCCCTCTGTTCTCAAAGTATCTGGTGTCACAGATGGCGGAGCAAGATGTGGCGTTTCCGTCGGTATCTGCGGCACCACTGGTATAATTGGTCTCCGTCTCTTTTCGGGGGGTTCTAGCTCCAGCTCTCTGACTACGTACAGCACCGTCGGTTTCCTGAGCCTTGTGGCGGCGGCTACTGCGGTCATAGGCGACGTCAGCGTTGCGTCGGACTCCCCCAGTCTCTGTCTCTCCTCCAGGCCCTCTAGGAGGGCGCTCCTAACCTCCGGCGTCAGCACCTGGCGCACCTCTGCTGGACGTACCGCGTCGGGGACTTTGTCGCGGAGTATTTCGGCGATGTCTCTGTCTGCCTTCTCTATATTTCTGATGATGTGTGCGATCTGCTGTCTGGCCGCATCTGGGCTCACCTCGCCCCGCCTATATGCGTCGAGCACGTTAAGAAGATCGTTAAGGAGCGCCCGCATTCTTCCGTAGCGGAGAGTAAGCTCTATCCTGACTGCGCTGTCTCCAACTCTCGCCGCTAGCTCTTTCACCTCGCCGAGGAGGACTGGCCTCTGCGCTTCGGCCTTTATCTTCGCTTTTATATCTCTCTCTACGTCTTCCATCTTCTTGACGATATCTGCGATGAGTCTCTTTGCCGTGTCTACGTCTATCTCGCCGCGACTATATGCATCAAGCGTCTTGATAAGCTCATCGTAAAGCCCAGCAAATCTTATGCGGCGGAGACTGCGCTCCATCTTACGCGCAACTTCTTCAGCCTTCAAAGCCGCTTCTTTTCCTGCCTCAAGGAGCAACAGCTGTTGCCCGCGGCCACTTCCCTTCTCCCTCTCCCTCCCCTCCTTCTGCTTCCTCTCCAGTCTCAGACGTCTCTCCTCCTCCTCAGCCCGCCTGATCCACTCCGCCTCCTTCTCGTCCGGCAGGCGCGGCTTCTTTTCTACACGCGCTGGCTCTGCGCGCTTCCCGGTAAGCACCTCCTCGGCGTACTGCCTGTAGAAGTCGGCCCTCTCTTTGCCGACCTTCTTCTCGATCTCGTCTGCAACCTCCATAAGCCTCCTCCTGGCCTCCTCCGCGCTGATTTCGCCGCGTCTAAACCTGCTGATGATTCTGCCGAACTCCGCATCTAGCGCCAACAGCTCGAACTGTCTCATGTACATTTCGGCCAGCTCCCTGCCAAATGCCTTTTCGATCTCCTCCGCGATTTTCGAAACCTCCCTCCTCGCCGTCTCTAGGTCGATCTCGCCGCGCCTAAATCTGTCAATTATGTTGCGTAGCTTGTCCTCTGCTTCTATGAAGCGCCACCCCTTCCGCGTATATCTGCGGTGCTCCGGCACGAGTTCCTTAAGCGCGCTTACAGCTGTCTCCACCGCGTCGCCGATGCGCGACTTCGCCAGCTCCAGCGTCCACTCCAGCTTAGACCCACTGCGCCACGTCCGCGCCGCGTCTAGGAACCTCCTCAGCGCTTCGTCGTCTTTAAGGCTGTTTCTTATTACGCCAGCCATCTCCTCCATCCCGAGCTCTTCGTATCTGCCAGCCAGTTCCCCGAGCGCCTTCTTCGCCTCATCGAGGCCGATCTTTCCGCGGCTGAACGAGTCGGCTATACCGCGGAGCTCCTCATCCAGCGCGCCGATGCGCATGCGTCTCCACCAGTCTTCAGCCGCCTTAACCGCGCCTCTGATCGCCTCTGCAGTCGCCTTCGGCGCGTTTGCAAGCGCCGACCTGACGTCAGCCGCAAACAGCTCAGCTCTGCGCAGTACGGATTCAAGCAGAGACGGCCTCCACGGCTCAAGCGTCAGCCCGTACCTCTCGCCGTACACCCTGTTCAGCTGGTTCAGCACAGCCTCAAGCTCCGGCCGCATGTCGGGCGACAGACTGCTCCACAGCCTGTACAGCTCCTCAGACGCCTTGAACCAGTCCATCCTCCCAGCGAGGACGTCCTCGAAAAGCGTCCTAACCCTGCCGTGGAGCTCCTCAGGCGTCGGCCTAAAAGACGGCGCCTTTCTCGGGCTCACCGGCCTCAGCTGAGCCAACCTCTCCTCCACCTCGGCCAGCACCTTCCCGTAGTCCGGCATATATTTTTCGATGAACTGCCTGCCCAGCACATCTTCATACTTAGCCAGCTGGAGCGCCGCAGACGGCTTGTCCAAGCCGCTGTTCAGGAGCCAGCTTACGTACTGCTCGCCGTACTCCCTCAGATTCGCGCCGAACAAGCTGTCGAACCTAGCCTTGTCTGCGACGGAGGCGCGGAGGTCTGCCAGCTCGATAAACGCCCTGTGCTCAGGCAGTTTCCCGGCCTCGACGGCGCTCACAACCTCAGCCGCATTCTTTGCCGCCTCGGCGAACTCCAGCGACGGGGCCTTGGGGTGCTCCTTAATCGTCTTGTAGATCTGCAGTATCTTGTCAAACAGCGCCTTATCAGTCACGGCGTCTCTGATGGCGCCCAGCCGCAGGTTCGCCTCCTCGATAGATATGCGCCCAGAGACGACGTCCGCAACCACGTTCCCCACCGCAGAACTCAGCTTCTTAGACAGATCCACAGCAGACAAGTCAACCCTCGGCGGTGTCCTCCCCTCAGGCTTTACGACCGCGGCGAAGTCTGTGATCTTCACCTCAGGCGCCTTGACGTCCAGCGTCTTCGCCCCCGCGTCGGAGAGGCCCCTGAGTCCTGGGACGACCAGCACCAGCGTGCCCGCCGACTCGCCCACTGCGAGCGACGTCGGCAGGTCGTAGCCCCGCAGAAGGCTGGAGCCCAGCGCCGCCCCCGCCCCTGCGCCCAGCGCCGCGAGGGCCTGCGTCTTCGTAATCGGAAGCGCCCCCATCAGCGACCCAAACGCGGCGCTTGTCAAGACCCGGGGGATGTCGACCTTGCCCGTCTCCAGATACGACTTGACCGCCTCCAAGCCGCCGAAGGCCGCCCCGCCCACGGCCATCGGCACGGCGGCGTCTTTAAGCCCCGCCAAGAGGGTCTGCAGAAACGTCGGCGTCTTCGCCGTGTCTAGAAGCTGGATTGGGCCCGTGATGGGGATCTCCGGCTTCTTTACTATGGCGAATTTGGTGATGTCCTTCGCGGCCTCCTTGGCGGCTTGCGTCCCGAGCTTGGCCGCCCCCCTGGCGAGGAGCGACTCAGCTCCTAAGCCGAGCATTGCCGCGGCGCCGCCTACCGTGGCGATGTCGTACGCTACCGGAGTCACCTCCTTCACCGCTTCCAGCATTGCTTGAAGTTTCTTTATATCTCTCAGGGGATCTTCATCCCCCATCAGCGTCCTCACTACAACATCCACAGCTGGGGCAATTACGGCATACTGGCTGAGCGCTAAGGCTCCGCCTGCGATGTCTCTGACCACTGGCGGCAAGCTCAGAAGCCACTCCTTTGTCTGCCTCTTCGTATCAAGTATTTCGCGTTCCACGTCGGTGAGGGACTTGTTCCATATGTCTAGAGTTTTTTCACGCAGGTAGATGTCTATCCCTCTTAGCTGTTCCCATTTGCCGGTTGCTGGGTTGTATACCATGCCCACTTCAGTCCCCTTTACATGGAACCCCGTGCCTTCGATCGGGTCGATCACGTAGCCCTCCTTCGTGTCCTTGTTGAAGACGTACACGACGTACGGCCTGCCCCTGCTGTTTGGATCATACAGGGCGACAACTGCCACATTGTCCTTGTTCTGGCTCATCCAGTCCATAATCTCCTTCCGCAAGTTCTTGTCCTTGATGTAGATCGGCGTTTCGCCGCCGGTCTTCACGAATTTATTCTGCGACTTGTCGTAGGTCTGGAACGTGACCTTAAACACGGGCAGTTGCTGGGCGAAGGTGGGGATCATGCCCGCGACGGTGTTCATGGCGTTGATGATGTTGCTCACCTCCTGCACGGCCTGCTTGTACCTGTCGTACATCGCCGCCAGTTCGGAAGACGGCCCCACCTTGCCGGTCTTCGGGTCGTAGGTCACCACGTCGCTGTATTTGTTTGCCACTTCCTCCACCTTCTGCTTCACCGCCGCGCTGTAGGTGTTGACTACGTTGGCCACCTGGTTGTAGATGTCTACGGCGCTCTTCACGTCAGGCCTCAGCGTGTAAACGGTATTGCCCTTCTCGTCGATCTGCGTAACCAGCAGGTGGCTGTACCTCCCGTATATGTCCTTACGCTTGTTTTCGTACTCCTGGTTTATCTTGTCTATCTCGCTGAAGACGTCGCTGTATATGGACTTGTCGATGACTATCTTGCCGTCTTCAACCGTCAGCCCGTGCTCCTTAAGTATGCTGTTCAGCGCGGCGTCGTACCACTTGTTGAGGTCTCCGAGCTTCGCCTTAAACTCATTGTACTTAGAAGGATCTGTAAACACGATCACCGGCTTGCCGTCCTCCCCAACCTCAACCACGCCGCCGTACTGCTTAATCAGCGCATCCAGCTTGTTCTGATACTCATTGTTCAGCTGTCTAACCTTGTTGAAGCCCTCCTCATGCACCGAGGTGTCTATGACCAGCTTGCCGTCCTTAATATCGATTTTGAATTTGCCGTTAGACGCGTTGAACCGGTCAGCCACGTCGTATATCTTCCTCCAGTAGTCTCTCTCGGCGTTAAAAAGCTCCCTGTTGAGCTTGTCGACCTCCTGCACAGCCTTTTCAACGTCCGGCGCCAGCTTTATATCGACGCCGCTGGGGCCCCTAATCACGATCACCTTGGCATTTTTCTTATCTTTGTTCTTCAGAATGTTCTTCAGATCGCCCGGCGTGAGCTGGTAATCCGGCGGGCCTTCGCCTTCGTCAACCACCAGCACCTTGTCCCCAAGCTGTTGCATGAGCAGAGACGTCAGATCCGGTACGTCCTTCAGCTCGTTCAGCGCCTGCTCGTACCGGTTAACCAAGCCCTGCAACTGCGGCGACATGTCTATCTTGTTGCCGCTGTACGTCAGCACGTTGCTGTAGCTGGAAACCGTCTGGATCAGCTTATTCTTCAGGTCTTCATAAGCCGCCGTTAAGCTGTTCACTATGTTCTCCGGGCTCCGCTGGTTGAGGAGGTAGTCAGGCGAAACGGCGCCGACACCAGGCGGCTGGCCGCCTCCCGGCGGCTGGCCGGAGCCCGATGCTCCGCTGGAAGACGGCAAGCCGCGGCGTCTGTCGTAGATAGGCCGCCCCCCAGGATTCGGCGCGCCGCCTCCAGTTGATGCGCCGCCAGACGGGCTGGAGCCCGGCGCAGTGTTGTTCGGCGGCGTCGCAACGTTAAGCAGGCCGTACCCCCCGAGGAGATTCGACCAAGGAGGCGGCGACAGAGGCGGCTGGCCGCCTCCCGGCGGCTGGCCCGAGCTGGCCGTGTTGTTATTCGCGAGGTTAAGCAAGCTGAACCCCCCGAGGTGCTTCTGCAGAAGAGAATTCTGCAGAAGAGGCGGCGGCTGAGGAGGCGGCGGGCTGGAGCCAGCTGGCGAGCCGCCGCCCGCCGAGGCGCCCCACAGCCCGCGTCCCTTGGTGTAGTCGCGGCCGCCGCCGCTTGAGCCGCCGCCCGACGTCCACACCTTCAGCTGTTGCGACTTCTGCGCGTCTAGGACGCTCTG
>OFEJ01000529.1_pt1 | contig 11934 bp, 14 predicted proteins | sample 1521051 | NCBI WGS metagenome assembly OFEJ01 (sample SAMN06268701, study PRJEB24108) | sediment metagenome | isolation source: Joseph's Coat, Yellowstone National Park, Wyoming, USA | place: USA:Joseph's Coat, Yellowstone National Park, Wyoming, USA | reverse complement strand
CCAATTTTTTAATCTTCATCTACGACACCCAGAACTTTTAGGTTTACCTGTCTGTCAAGTTCATTATAAGATAAAACTGCAAGTATGACTATAAAGATCAAAAATACCACGTATCACCACAAAAGCCAAAAGCACCCATCCCTGCGTAATGTTCATGCTAAAATTTTAAATCTCATGCAAATAGAAGTAATCAATGGTAGCATCCTTGAGGTGGATGCGGATGTGATCGTCAATCCTGCCAACTCTTTGGGACTTATGGGTGGTGGCGTGGCAGGTGTGATAAAGCGGTTTAGAGGAGAGGAGATAGAAAAGGAGGCGGTGCAAAAGGCACCCATACCAGTTGGCTCTGCAGTGCTTACTACCGCAGGCAAGCTAAAATTCAAAGGAGTGATCCACGCACCCACCATGGAAAAGCCCGCCATGGACAGCTCGGAGGAAAAGGTGAGAAAGGCGGTGAGGGCAAGCTTAGAGTTGGCGGACTGCTTGGGCTTTGAGACCGTGGCGATGCCCGGAATGGGCACGGGTGTGGGCGGACTTCCCAAGGAGCTCTCTGCAAAGGCGATGCTTGAGGAAATAAAAAACTTCAAACCCAAGAGCTTAAAGAAGATCATCTTGGTAGATATAGACCCAGAGATGGTTCAAGCTTGGCAAAAGAACCTTTGAATGCTCTTAGCATCGGGCGGATTTTTAGGAGAGTCTAACAAGCTTTATAAATTTCCCATCAAGGAAGTGAAGTTTTTCAACTCCCTTTTGGAGTTAAGGGAAAGAAAGGGTTTTGTGGTCATCTCTTATAAGCTCTCAGAGGAGACCCTTGGTGTAAAGGTAAAGGCGTCCTCTTTCCCTCCCATTGTGTTTGTGGAGGTGGGAGAGCCCGTTGAGTTTGAAATAAGACCTAAGCCTTTTAAATTGAGCTTGAAGGGTTTTTCCTTGAACGAGAAAGAGTACATGGAGAAAATCAGAAGGGTAAAAGAGGAGATTGAAAAGGGAACCGTCTATCAGCTTAATCTTTCAACGAAGATGGACTTTAAACTTGAAGGCTCTCCATTAGACCTTTTCCTGAAATTCTTTGAAAGGCAACCTACCCCCTACGCCTTTTTTCTTGACCTGAAGGACTTTTACATCCTGAGCGGTTCAATGGAGCTCTTTTTGGAGAAGAAGGGAGGGTTAATAAAGAGTAAGCCCATAAAGGGAACTGCTGAGAGTGAAGAGGTTTTACAAAACAGCCAAAAGGACAAGGCAGAGAATTTGATGATACTTGATATGATGAGAAATGACCTTTCAAGGGTGGCAAGGGTGGGCAGTGTGAAGGTAGAGGAGCTCTTTAAGGTGGAAAAATATGCAACTCTGTGCCAAATGCACTCCACGGTGGTAGCACAGACGGACAAAGACCTTGGAGAGATTTTATTTAACACATTTCCCCCTGCCTCGGTTACGGGCGCACCAAAGAAAAAGGCGGTGGAACTAATAGATACTTTAGAGCCCCATCCAAGGGACTATTACTGCGGGTGCGCAGGCTTTGTTTGGAATGAAAACTTTACCCTGTGCGTCCTTATTAGAACAGCCTTTGGCATTGGGCAAGAACTTTCTTACTATGCGGGTTCGGGTATTGTGTATGACTCGGATGAGGAGAGGGAATGGGAGGAAACCTTAAGCAAAGCAAAGGCTTTTTGGTCCATGTAAAGAATTTCGTAAGCTCGTATAATTAATATCCCAATGATAAAACTGAGCATATTAGGTTCTACTGGCTCGGTGGGAACGCAAGCCCTGGATGTGGTTAGGGCATACAGGCAGGATGTTGAACTGGTGGGTTTGGTAGCAAGGAGGGCATCGGAGAAACTGCTAAATCAGGCAAGGGAGTTTAAGCCTAAGTATGTGGTGTCCTATCAGGAGCCCGAAAAGGATTGGCTTGAAAGTCTTCCGAGGGAGTGTGTGTATTTGAAAGGTGAAGAGGGTTTGTTGGCTGTTGTGGAGGAATCTGAAAGGGTTTTGAACGCCATCTCTGGCATAGATGGGCTTTTGCCTACCTTTCTTGTGCTTTCAAAGAACAAGATACTACTTGCCAGTAACAAGGAATCTGTGGTCTGTTTGGAGGAACTCATCAGGAAAAAGTCAAAAAATGTGGTGCCCGTGGATAGCGAACACAACGCCCTTTTTCAACTGCTTTCAATGACAGACAGGAAAGAAGTAAAGAAGGTCTATCTTACCGCCTCCGGTGGTCCCTTTAAGGACACGCCCATTGAGGAGCTTTCAAGGGTAAAACCCGCCCAAGCCCTAAACCATCCCACTTGGCAGATGGGACAGAAGATCACAGTGGATTCTGCCACTTTGATGAACAAAGGCATAGAACTTTTGGAGGCTAAGGTGCTTTTTGGTTTAGACCCGGACCTTATAGAGGTGGTGATCCATCCCCAAAGCTTAGTGCATGGAGCAATAAAGTTAAAAGATGGCAGTTTTCTCTTTCAGGTTTCTCCGCCCGACATGAAAATTCCTATAATGAACGCCATTTTTTATCCCGAAAGGCGAGACAATCCCTTCAGAGAGGTTAGCCTTTTTGAGCTTTCCCCCATAGTTTTTGAAAGGGTGGACAGGCAAAAGTTCAGGGCTTTGGCTCTGTGTGAGTGGGTTGCGAGAATAGGAGGTGTTTATGTGCCCGTGCTTTTGGGTGCAGACGAGAGAGCGGTAGAGCTATTTTTACAAGAACGCATAAGCTTTGATAAAATAGTCCCTCTGGTGGAGGAGGTACTCTCTTCTGTAGACATAAGAGACCCAGAAACTATAGAGGAGATCATCCAAGCGGTAGAGTGGGGCTACAGAAAGGTGGATGAAGTGTTAGACAAAGTGCTATGAGGGAGGTCTTTTACGCTATTCTCTTTGTGTTCTTTGCCTTTTTGCCCTTTCATCTTTTATCTTCTCCGAAGTCTTACTCGGTAAGCATGAAAAACGTAGACCCATCCAAGTTTGAGGTAAAGGTAGGAAAAGAAGGAGGGACTCTCTATTACATACTTTCGGGAGATCCAAAAACCTTGAACCCAGCCCTTGCCCAAGAGACAAGCTCTACTGCAGTACTCTCGGACCTTTTCAGTGGGCTAACAAAGCTAAACCTGAAAACTATGGAGTATGAACCTGACCTGGCAGAAAGCATCTTAGCCTTTGAGGATGGAAAAAGGTATGTGGTAAAGCTAAGGAAAGATGTTAAGTGGAGCGATGGAGAGCCCTTTACCGCGGAGGATGTGGTCTTTACGTATAGGGATGTCTATCTCAACAAAAACATTCCTAACTCTACCGCAGACATGCTCAGGGGAGTTCTCAGAGAAGAGAAGGATGTGGAGAACTTTGTAAGGGCAATAGACCCATACACCCTTGAGTTTAGGCTTCCAAAGCCCTTTGCACCCTTTCTTGGCATCTTGGCAAGTCCCATCTTACCAAAGCATAAGCTGGAAAAATTCGTCAAAGAAGGGACCTTTATGCAGGCTTGGAATGTGAACACACGTCCGGAAGAGATAGTAGGTACAGGACCATACAGGTTAAAAAGATACATAAAAGGACAACTGGTGGAGTATGAGGCAAACCCCTATTATTATAGAAAGGACGAAGAGAACAAAAAACTACCATACATAAAAAGAAAAATAGCATACATAGTCCAAGACCCAGACACAGCCCTGCTCATGTTCTCCACCGGCAAGGCAGACTATCATGGCATCAGACCTACGGACCTTATGACTGTAGTTCGCTTGAAGGGGATCAGCCTTTTTGATCTGGGACCCACTCCATCCACCACCTTCCTTGTTTTTAACCAAAACCCGCAGGCGGACATTCCCAAGTATAAGCTACGTTGGTTCCAAAATTCCCAATTCAGAAGGGCAATCTCTATGGCAATAGACCGCTCCGGAATAAGTCTGCTTGTCTATAACGGCCTAGCACAGCCCCTCTATGGACCTATCACACCCGCCAACAGGCCTTACTATTACGAAGGATTGTTTCCAGAAATCCCTTATGACCTAAAAACCGCTAGAAAGCTCTTAGAAGAGCTTGGCTTTTCAGACAGAAATAAAGATGGCTGGCTTGAGGACCCAGAGGGAAACACCTTGGAGATCATACTCCTCACCAACGCGGAAAACAAAGAAAGACAAGCTATAGGAAACATGATAAAGGAAGACCTGGAAAAGTTGGGTATAAAGGCAATCTTTAACCCGATAGACTTTAATGCCTTGGTGCGTAGGCTAACAACGCCTCCATACCAGTGGGAGGCTGTAATAATAGGTCTCACTGGTTCTTTGGACCCACACTTTGGCAGGAACGTGTGGCACTCCTCCGGTACCCTGCATATGTGGAACCCAAGGCAAAAAACACCAGCCACAGCTTGGGAGAGAGAGGTAGATGAACTCTTTGACAAGGCTTCTTCAGTGCTAAACAGAGGAGAAAGAATTGAGCTATACAGACAAGCTTACAGAATAATAGCCCGAGAGCAACCCCTCATATTCTTGGCTACCCCAAAAAGCGTGGTGGGAGCCAGAGATGAGCTTGAAAATTACTTTCCCACCGTTTGGGGTCAATACGAAGAGGACTACATGTTTTTCAAGTGATAAGCTCTCTGAGTCTTTCCCGAAGAACCTCGTAGGTCATCTCCCTAATTATGCTTTCCAACGGTATTGATTCAATACTCTTTTTTAGTTCCTCCCTAAGGAGTTCTCTAGCAAGGTCGCTCGGATTAAAACCTTGAAAGACTCTTTTGATTTCCTCTTTAATGGTTATTTCTATCACCTGTTTAATGTCCTCTAAGGGCAAGCTTCTTAAGGTGTCTTCCAATCTCTCTGTTCTCTCCTTTGCAGCGCTTAACGTAGGCAAAGCCTCCTCCTTTTGTTCCTCCAAGGCGAACTCTTTTGTAGGCAACGGGCTTTCCTCTAACTCAGGCATTTCAAGTTCTTTAGTGATCTGGGTAAATACCTCAGTTTCAGTACCCTTTTCTTTTTCCTGCACAGCTTCTTGCTTCTCAAGTAGTTCTCCAAGCATTTGCATAAGTGTTTCTTCTTCTTCCTTTAAAGGAACGAAGATTTCTTTAAATTTATCCACTATTTCCCTGGGACTTTCTCCTCTTGAAATTGCGTGTTTATTTCTAAGAGGAACATCATCTATGTTTATGTTAAACAGTTCGTCTATCAACACCAAAAAGGGTTTTTGAGCTATATCCTGGTCTTTAGCTAATTCCATTAACCTTTTCTTTGCTGCAAGCCCCGAAATTGCATCGAATATAACTCCATCCACATCTTTTAAAAGGCTTTCCAAGTTTCTAAAGGACCTTAAAGCAACTGGCTCAAACTCCTCAGATAGTAGGGAAGTGATACTATCTACCAGGGTGCTATCAAAAGACACAACTGCAACTTTTTTCTTTGGATGAACGCTTTCTGAGATGTATTGGGTAACCTCCTCCTTAGACTCTGGCTGTACTTCTGTAGGTTTAAGCCCTTTTTCAAAAAATAGTGCTTCTATACTTTCCTGTTCTGAAGGAGCGCTCTCTATCACCTTTTCCAACTCTTCCACGGTTTGTTTGTGAGTTTCTATTTCAAGCTCTAAAGTAGGCAATTGGTATTCCTTCGTTTCTTGAACAGGCGCGGTAATGGCAGATAGAACCTGATCAGGTGTACTCTCCCTTGGTATAAGTATCTTTTTTTGTGGTTTTAGATTTTGAGCATTTATAGGGAACAGGTCATCTACAAGCACCACAAACTTTGCATCCTTGAATTTCTGTTGATACATGTTGTTTATATCTTCTTCGGATAGAGCTCCAGATATTGCGTCGTAAATGATCACATCAAAATAGGGAATTGCCAGATTGAGAGCTTCCTCTCCATTTTTAACATCCATAACTTCATATCCACTGAGGAAGCTTTTTAACTGTTTTACTAAATTTCTGTCAAAGGAAACTATCAGGACTTTCATTTTCTTCCCTCCATTTCTTTAAGTATATCATTGAGTATTCTCTTTGCTTCTTCAATACTTTCCTTTGGTATTATCCTATGGGTAGCAATAGCCAGCCGAAGGGCTTTCAGCCTCTTTTCTAAACCTTGTGGGTAGGTCTTTTCAACCATCTTTTCAACTATTTTTCCTTCAATGCTTTTCTGTTGGGATTGTAGGATTAACATATAAACAATACCTATTGCAAATAGTATTAATCCTGCCAAAGCTATGCCAAACGCTGTCGGATTTTTGAGAAATTCTTCTATATATTCTCCCAAATTGTATTTTCTGGTGTATATATATACCTCTGCCTTAGTTGGCGATATTTTATGATAGGAAGAATACATATTGATATCCGTAGGATTCTGGAATACTTGACCATATGTGAATATCTTTCCTTCAGCAGTTTTAAATATAAAAAATCCTTGGTCTGGGTATTCTATATTTTTCAACTCTTTGTTTTCACACACTGAAAGTATGAAGCCGGCAAAATTTGCATTGATTTTTTCCTGCTTCTTTATGGCGTATATTTCAAAGGATGTATAAATTCCCCATCCAAACAATAATAAACCCAATACTATGAAAATAAGAGACAGAAATCTTTTCACTTTTACCCTCCAACAGTTATAGCTTCTACAAGCAAGGATGGAGAACCTACATGTCCATACATCCTAAGGTCTTCTCCAACTCCCACCAAATTTTTCATAAGTTCCAGGATGTTACCTCCTATAACCACTCCCTTAACTGCTTTCTCTTTCTTACCATTCTTGTAAATTATACCAGAGGCACCCAGCGAAAAGTCTCCAGAGATTGGGTCCACGGTATGTAAACCCATTAGATCTAAAATCAAAAAGACCTCATCGTAAGCCCTCAACATGTCCTCCAGAGTGTAGTTTCCCCTCTCTATGTAAAGGTTCCTTATGCCGGAGGTGGGCAAGCTTTTATAGCCGTGTCTTACCGAATTGCCCGTTGGTTTGGCATTGCATTTGACTGCAGTATATACACTGTGCAAGAACCCTTTAAAAATTCCCTTTTCAATTACTATGTTTTTCTTAGATGGAACACCTTCCGCATCCAACTCCAGAGTACCCACACCCCCTTTTAAGGTTCCGTCGTCTATCACCGTTAGCAAGGGGCTTGCTATTGCTTGACCTTCTTTGCCCTTTAGCAGTGTCTTGTCTTTTACAAGGGCATCTCCCAGGAACATCGGGCTGAAGGCCTCCAAAAGGGATACCGCACTCTCTCTGAAGAAGACAACAGGAATGACTTTTGTTTCGTAAGAAACCGCCCCCAACTGAGCAGTAGCCTTGAAGACTACATCCCTCGCCATCTCTTCAAGGTCTATGTCCTTTAAATATCTACCGCTTCTGTATTCGTAGGATATAGCCTCTTCCCCGTTTTCTACTGCAAGGGCTGAGGTAAGGCAGGAAAAGTAGGTGGTTGTATAGCTGTATTCAAGACCATGAGAGTTAAGGCAATTAACATCTACTTTAAACTCCTTTAGGCTTGTCTTTCTTGTACCCACAATCCTTCTGTCAAAGTTCTTTGCGAGCCTTTCAAGGTTTACAAGCAACTCCGCTTTGTCCTCCACACTAAGAGAAAGTCCTTCCTGATCGTAATCCGCTTGCAACTGCCCTTTAAACTCGCCTTTGTTTAGAACAAAGCCGTCGTCCTCTGGCGTTAGCTCCAAGGATTCTACTGCCCTCTTTACGCAAGTTGAAACCGCCGTCCAGGATAGATCTGTAGTGTATGCAAATCCCTGTCTAAAATTCTTTAGAACCCTTATGCCCAGGCCAACCTCCTTTGACTTGGAAATGTTTTCCAAGCTCTCTCTTGAGGTCTCCACCAAAAGTTTTTCCGTGCTCTCTATGTATGCTTCGTATTCATACTCTCCTTTTAAAGAGTCTTCTATCCACTTCCTTAATCGTTCCATTGTGAAAGATTTTATAATAGTTTTTGGCTATGGCGGAGGAAAAAGTAGAAGAGAAGAAGGGAAGAAGAAAGACATTATTTCTAATACCTATCCTTTTATTAGTTTTGGCAGTTGCTGGGGGAGGTGTATATTTCTTCCTACTCAACAAACCTAAGAAAGAGGGTGAAGAAAAGATTAGCCCCTCCCATGTGGGAGTTATGGTGGATTTGGGAGTATTCACCGTCAATTTGGCGGACAAGGGAACGGATGCCTATGCAAGGGTAGCCATAACCTTGGAACTTTCCAACGAAAAGGTAAAACAGGAGGTGGATAAAAGAATGCCCATAATCAAGGACGCCATAATAGATGTGATAAGTAGCAAGACCTCTGATTTTGTAAGGACGCCCGAAGGAAGGGAAGCCCTAAGGTTAGAGCTTATAAGAAGACTTAATATCATTTTGGTAGAAGGTGGTGTCCGAAACATATACTTTACTGAGTTTGTGGTTCAGACATCGTGATGGATTTCTTTTATAGCCTTTTAAAGGTCATACTATCTTTAGCTATAGTGGTGGTACTCATACTCTTAGTGGTTCCATACCTGTATCCTCTTTTAACAAGGCTGAGCCTTAAAGGAAAGTCGGGTAATGTGAAGGTTTTAAGCATTGTTCCCCTTGTGAGGGGTGCCTTTTTGGTGGAGCTTGAGGTGAAGGGTGTGTATATGCTAATCCTCGTAAGCGAAAGGGGTGCGGATGTTGTTTATAAGGACATTAACCCTTAGCCTTTTGGTCATTAGTGTTTGCTACGCCCAAGAGAAAATACTGCCAAACATAGAGCTAAAGGTTGGCACAGGACAGCTGGACACCTCCATAAGGCTTTTAATCCTCCTGACCGTTCTATCCCTCGCCCCATCCATTCTGATCATGACAACATCCTTTGTTAGGATCGTTATAGTGTTATCCTTAATAAGGCAAGCTTTGGGTGTTCCCACCGTTCCACCCAATCAAGTGATCGTATCCCTTGCCCTCTTTTTAACCTTTTTTATCATGAAGCCTGTTTTTGAAAACATAAACCAAAATGCACTTCAGCCTTTGCTCAGGGGAGAAATAACTGATCAGGTGTTCTTTGAAAGAACCTCGGACATTTTAAAGGAGTTCATGGCTAAACATACAAGAAAGGAGAGCATAAAGGTTTTCTTAGATGTGTCTGGTATGAGCAAAGAAGAAAGGGAAAAGATCAAATCACCAAAGGATATTCCCTTGAGCGTGTTGATCCCCGCCTTTATGGTAAGCGAAATAAGCGTAGCTTTCCAGATAGTTTTTTTACTATTCCTACCCTTTTTGATTATAGATTTAGTGGTTGCGTCCATACTTATAGCCATGGGCATCCTTATGATTCCGCCCCAGATCATATCCCTGCCCTTTAAACTCATGCTCTTTGTGTTAGCTAACGGTTGGGAACTTGTTATACTTTCCCTCGTAAGGAGCTACCAATGAGCCCGGACCTTATCCTTTCTATGGGACAGAAGATGCTTGAGCTGGCTTTTATTTTGGTAGCGCCCGTCCTTTTGGTTACCTTCCTTGTGGGACTTATTGTTAGCATTCTTCAATCTGCCACCCAAATACAGGAAATGACCCTGAGCTATATTCCAAAGCTCATAGCGGCCTATGTGGTCGTTCTCCTTTTAGGTGCGTGGATGCTAAACAAACTGCTGGACTTTACAAAGGAGCTTATAGTTAATATTCCCGTCTGGCTCCGATGATCTCCCTTGATCTAAACAGCCTTTTAACCCTCTTTTTGCTTCATGTTAGGGTTATTTCCTTTCTATTTATGGTGCCCTTCTTTGGTAGAGAACTGTTGCCAAACACTTTTAAGGTCTTCTTTGCTACTGCTCTTTCCTTTATGCTCTTTTTATACACAAACCAAAAACCCATAGAGTTTGCCACCACAGGGCACTTTTTTCCTGCCATTTTAAAAGAGTTTCTCTTTGGTTTTTTCAGTGGTCTTTTTCTTAGGCTTATCTTTGATGCGGTTTTAATGGCTGGAGAGATCATAGGCATAAACATGGGTTTATCCATTGCTACCCTTTTCCTTCCTCAACAGCCACAAGCTTCTGTTTTTTCTGTGTTTTTTATGCTACTTTTTACATCCTTTTTCCTCTCGGTGGGAGGTCCGGAAATAGTTTTTCTCTCCCTTGCCAATAGTCTGAGCAAGGTGCCCTTGGGGACCTTTGACCTTTATTCTATAAACCCGGATGTGTTCCTCAAGCTTTTTTATGAGAGTTTTAACCTTGCAGTTAGAATTTCCCTACCCATAGTTTTGAGCATGCTCCTTTTAAACCTGACCCTTGCCCTACTGAATAGGTTCATCCCCCAAATAAACGTCTTTATAGTTGGCCTGCCTCTACAGGTGTTTTTAGGCTTTGCCCTTTTGGTGGTTCTCTTTCCACTAATATCCTATCTGCTCTCAAGCCACCTAAAGGAGTATATAATCAAATTCAGCAGGGCTGTGGGAGGCTAGTATGGCGCAGGAAAACAAGACGGAAAGGGCGACTCCTTATAGGAGAAGAAAGCTCAGGGAGGAGGGTAATGTAGCTAAAAGCGTAGAGATCGCCACCGCAAGCACGGTCCTCTTAGGGAGTATAGCGATCTTTTTCACAGGATATACGCTTTTTAGTAAGGTTTTGGAGCTATTTTGGAGTGTTTCTTTAAACCCACACGTTGATTTCCATAGGATTTTCACTCAAATAAAGGAAGGCATATTCCCCCTTATACTGCCCTTCTTTGTGCTAAGCCTTTTGATAGTTGTTCTTACCCACATAGCCCAGTTTGGTTTTATTTTCACCATAAAACCCCTTGAGCCCAAGCTTGAAAGGCTAAACCCCTTTGAGGGTCTAAGGAGAATTTTCTCAACGACCACCCTCTTTGAGCTTACAAAGAACTTACTGAAGGTCTTCCTCCTTATGATAGTTGCCTATTTCTTTGTTAAATCTGGGCTTTGGGAATTTTTGAGCCTATTTGCCAGTGAGAACTCAACCGCAATAAAGAGTTTTTTGAGCTTCACCTTTAAGTTGGTGATCTTTATCTCGGTGATTGCCCTGTTTATAGCCCTTTTGGACTATGCATACAAGCGGTGGGATTACGAAAGAAGGATCAGGATGAGTAAGGAGGAGGTAAAGGAGGAATACAAACAGCACGAGGGTAATCCTCTTGTTAAAAGTGCCATCAGGCGGAGGATGAGACAGTTGGCTAGAGGTAGAATGCTTCAGGAGGTTCCCAAGGCGAGCGTTGTTATCACGAACCCCACTCACATAGCAATAGCTCTACGTTATGACCCCAGCAAGGGAGATAAAGCACCCATCATCTTGGCAAAAGGCAAGGGTGAGGTAGCGGAGAGGATCGTAGAGGTTGCCATCGTTCATGGCGTTCCAATAGTCAGAAGGGAAGAGTTAGCCAGAGCCCTCTATCCTGTGGTGGAGGTTGGAGAGGAGATCCCACCTAAGTTCTACAGGGCGGTGGCGGAGGTTATAGCCTTTGTTCTCTCTCGTAGGAGGAGAATTGCGGTATGACGGACCTTGGAAAGTGGCTAATCTTTGTGGGTATGTTTTTTATAGTCTTTGGACTGTTTCTTTTGTTAGTTGAAAAACTTCCTTTTGGCTTTGGCAAACTGCCTGGAGATATCTTCATAAAGAAGGATAACTTTACCTTTTACTTTCCCTTAGCCACCTCCCTGCTGATAAGCCTTTTACTGACCCTTATCCTTAACCTTATATTTTGGCTTTTGAGAAAGTAAGTGGCGGAGCCGACGGGACTTGAACCCGCGACCTCCGGCTTGACAGGCCGGCGTTCTGACCTGGCTGAACTACGGCTCCTTAGGTTTATATTATAACACATATACCTCGGGTGAGAAATTCAGAAAAGCTGGGAAAATCTTCTGAAAAAAGCCCTTAGTGGGCAGGGGTTTATAATACCCTCAAATCCCACTAAGGAGGCACAACAATGAACTACCTTAATAGTTTATACCAACAAGTCCTTCTGTCCATCTCCGTAGTCTTATCAGACTATGAAAAG
>OFEJ01000525.1_pt1 | contig 11959 bp, 7 predicted proteins | sample 1521051 | NCBI WGS metagenome assembly OFEJ01 (sample SAMN06268701, study PRJEB24108) | sediment metagenome | isolation source: Joseph's Coat, Yellowstone National Park, Wyoming, USA | place: USA:Joseph's Coat, Yellowstone National Park, Wyoming, USA | reverse complement strand
AGCAAGGGCGGGGACGTCCTGGTTAAGGCAGGCGTGCCGGAGAAATGGGTTAAACCCCTTTTGGAGGAGGCTTCAAAACATATTAAGCCCAAGAAGGTTTCCATTAGGAGAACCATATTGTTGAGGAGCCTTGAGAGAGACGGCGTCTCGAGGATAAAGAAGGTTCTCGAGGAGCTTGAGAAGGAGATCTTCAGCCTCGGTTTAAAAAGCAGGATTTACACGGCCGGATCCCCTAGATACATCGTAGAAGTCGAGGCAAAAGACTATAAGACAGCTGAGTCGGTGTTGGATAAGGCGTTGGAGAAGAGTTTGAAGATCGCCGGTGAGCTGGGTGTAGAGGCTAGGGTTGAGAGTGCTAGGTCTTGAAGTGGCTTATGAGGAAATGTGTTAGGTGCGGGAGGTACACTCTAGCAAGCGATAAATGCCCCTACTGCGGGGGAGAGCTCAGAGTACCCCACCCTCCTAGGGCGAGCCCGGACGACAAGATGGTGTTGTACAGGCTGAAGGCTAAAATAGAGTCGGGTGCCCTGAAGCTAGATGAGAAGCCGGCTTATATCCCTTGAATAATCCTTTAAAAGCCCTCTCTGCAGTATCCAAATCTACGGGGCCGCCGTAGTATAGCCCGGTCTAGTATGCGGGCCTGTCGAGCCCGTGACCCGGGTTCAAATCCCGGCGGCGGCGCACTCTCCTTTATTTACTTGTTTTAATTTGCTACAGGGCTTGTTTCATTAAAAACTTTTGCTAATTACATAAATCTCTAGATCTAGATGCCGAGTAATCTGTGTTGTTACTTCTTTGCTCCTTTAAAGTATATAAACCTATCCCGTGTTTATTATATACCATACCTGGGTGTGCGACTGTATGAATAGCCGTATAGTATCTATAATCGCCTTATTTGTAATCATAATATCATTCCTAACTCCAATACTACCCATAGTGAGTGCTAGTAGTATTGAGTCTAAAGTACATCCACTATTATTGAAGAAGCTCGCGGGGTATAAAGGTAGTGAGGTAGTCGAGGTTGTTGTTAGATTAAAGCCTCTTCAACGCGACCTCGCACTGAGTGTCAAGGGTAATTACTATGCTGCAGTTAATGCCTTAAAGTGGTGGGCTGAGTACACTCAGAGGCCTGTAGTTAAATTTATTGAATCTCTAGGAGGAGTAGTAGTGAATAGATTCTGGCTAGACAATGTAATACTCGTGAGGATCCCGGCTGAACTAGTACTAAAGATCGCCGCACACCCGGATGTAGTCAGGGTATTCGAGAACTTCGAAGTTAGAGTCATTGAGCCAGTGTATAGAGAGACTACTGATACCAAGACTACGCAGGTTTCAAGCTGGGGTATATTCAAGATCAGGGCTAATGAGACATGGGCTCTCGGAGTAACAGGTCAGGGGATTAGAATAGCCGTACTAGACACTGGTGTAGACATAACACACCCAGCGCTAGCAGGTAAAATGCTCAGCGTTATACCTGGAGACCCATACTACCCAGGTGGATGGATGGAGTTTGATAGTAGTGGAAACCCAGTTAGAAGCACACCACATGATACACATGGACACGGAACACACTGTAGTGGAACAGCCCTCGGTGGAAACACAGTGGATATCTTAATTGGCGTAGCACCCGGCGCAACACTAATGCATGGACTAGTACTACCAGGTGGTAGCGGGACATTTGCACAAGTATTAGCCGGTATGCAGTGGACTGTAAACCCATACTACTTGACTCCAGATGGCCAGAAAGTATATACTGGTCTACCAGCACACGTGGTGTCAATGAGCTGGGGTGCTAATGAATACTACAATAACGACTTACTACCAGCAATAGAGGCAATGCTACTAGCCAATATAGTCCCCGTAGCAGCTATTGGCAATAGTGGACCTGGAACAACAAGTAACCCGGGCAATATATGGGGGGTATTTGGAATAGGCGCAACAGACATAAACGACGCTGTTGCATCCTGGAGTAGCGGTAAAGTAGTGACTTGGCCATCACCACCCCCCACATGGCCATTCTTCGGCACGTATCCAAGCACCTACATCAAGCCTGATCTATCAGCTCCCGGAGTCAGTATTACGAGTGCTGTACCTGGTGGAGGATATGAAGCGTGGAGTGGCACATCAATGGCCACACCACACGTAGCTGGTACTGTCGCATTAATACTACAGGCTGCTGGTTGGCTTAACTACGATGTACCAAATATCCCTGAGAAAGTATACTTAATACTAAACTCTACTGCAATAGACTTTGGGGAGCCCGGACAAGACATTAGGTATGGATGGGGTAGAATAGATGCATATGAAGCAGTGAGAAAAGCCTTTGAGTATGCTAAGAAGACTGGTGTAGAGGGCTTTGTACTAGATGAAGTGTCTAGCGAGCCCGTACCATGGGCTACAGTAACAGTGCTGGAGATTAACCAGACTTTCAAAGTAAACGCTACTGGTGGATTCAAGATACCACTAGACCCTGGAAACTATACACTAGTGTTCTCTGCCTGGGGCTACCAGAATATAACGAAGACTATTGAAGTAGTATTACTAAATGGAACAATAACTGGCGTCGTTTCAAACGCTATACTTGGAACACCTATTTCAGGTGCTAGTGTAACTGTTGTTGAATTAAACCTAACAGTATATACAGATGCTAATGGAGTGTATGTTGTATCCGTACCGCCGGGAACATACACGTTAAACGCTAGTGCAACTGGGTACGCACCGAGCGCAAAAAGCGTCACTCTTGGAGAAAATGAGACAGTCATAGTGAACTTCCAGCTATACCCAGTTGGAAACGGCACGATAGCTGGATACGTAAAGGATGCAGTGACAAACGCCCCAATACCAAACGCCGCTGTATGGACATATGTAGGTGGAGCACTAGTCTCCAACTACACCGATGCCGCGGGATACTACGAGCTGAATGTCCCATCAGGAAACTACACTGTATACGCTTGGAAACCCGGGTATGCGCAGGCGAATGTAACTGGCGTAATAGTGATTCCATCGCAAACAACCTGGGTTAACTTCAGCCTACAGCCAATACCACCGACAGTAGTGGTTTTGGCTAACGTAGACTACTATACACAGCCACACTTGAAGACAATAATACAAAACCTCGGACTACCCGTGGTTGAATACAACGACATGGATGTACTAGTTCAAGACTGGGTTAATGGAGTCATAAACCCCAAGGTAGTAGTCATAGACCACACGAAGCCCTCAAAGTATGACTATCCATCAAATACAACAGTGCTAGCACTACACCTACTCGCTGATGCTAGTGGTGCATCACTAATATGGCTGTGCACAAGCTACTCTGGATACCCCGGTATATATGTGTTAATGCTACACAATGCGACGCTAGTAGCGAATGGATACCCAGCACCCAATAGCAGGCTCTATTCATATCCATCACCAAGTTATGTACAAGTCGAGATGTTGAACACTACACACCCAATATTCAATGGCGTTACACCAGATGTTCCAGGATACCCGAATAGATTCTACTTAGGGAATGGTAGCTACGTAGACTATGTAGTATACAACTTCACAGACCCCACAGGTAGATTCAACATACTAGGCTATGTTAGAGACACGCGGTCTGGATACGAGAGATACTTTGGCGTTGGAGTCGCGGAGTGGTACTCTAACACTAATAAACCATGGTACTATCTCGGTAGCTGGGCTGAGAGCTACTGGATGCAGTACTTGGAGCCCGGATCTGATGGAATGTACACTAATAACACTAAGAAAGTACTAGAAAACGCGGTACTACTAGCGTGGAACGCTACAACGACATCACTAAGCATAGAGAGTAGAGAGTTAATGAGTAGAGCAATCAACACCGTCCTAGGCATCATCAAGCCGTTGACCAGCGGTAGGAGATTTGAGTCACACCTGTATACACAGGTCACAATATACATGCCTAGACTACCACATGGATTCGTGACTGGTAGAGTAGTTGGTAGCGATGGAGCAGTATTAGCCGGTGCAAAAGTAGAGGTAGTAGACACACCCATATCATTAACCACTAATGCAACAGGGCAATTCTATACCTGGCTACCCGAGGGAACCTATACACTAAGAATTAGCTACCCAGGCTACAAGACCAAGGAGGTAGCGGTAACAGTGAGTGTTAATGAGACCGTAAACCTAGGCGACATAGTGTTGAAGAGACTACCGAGAGTAGCGATAATGTGGGATTATGCTGGTTCACTAAAGAGCTTCTTCAACTCGATTGGATGGTACGCGGAAGACTACACTAACTTAACTCAATTAACAAACGACATACTAGCTGGAATGTACAATGCCGTGATATATGCGGGATACTATGGTGTAGCATTCCCAAGCTCAGCGGAGTTCCAGGCATTCCTAAATGCAACTATGCAAATGGGTGTTGGAGTAGTATGGATGGATAGCTGGGGGGCCTATGGATATGGAATAAAAGTATTAAGTCGGTACTTAAACGACCCACCATCAGTAGGCTATAACTATGGATATGGCGAAGTATACATAAAAGTCACTAGTTCACACCCAATATTAAGAGGATACAGGGTAGGAGACGTTGTAAAGATCATTGCATACACAGGTGCAGACTTCTCGTGGTTCTCAGGTTTCTCGGGGACGCCTATAGCGGATACTTATGTTGGAGGCAGTATATGGGGTAATGCAGTAGCGTGGAAAGTGTTTGATAATGGGGTTAAGTGGGCACTATTATCTAGCTTCGCACCGACAAGCTGGAACCAACCAAGCTACTTCACGAGCGATGCATGGAACATTATATACAATGCAGTAATATGGGTTGCAAGTAAACCACTAAACGTTACACTTGTGAATCCATACTTACACGTTGGAGACTCCGGCATACTCTACATTACTGGCGGACCAGCAAATACGACGCTCTACGTATACCTAGATGGATCACTGTTTGCAACTGTAGAGACAGATGAATCCGGTTCTGCGACACTACAATTCACTGTTCCACTAATACCTGGAGGTGGACACTTGTTTGAAGTATCAACAGAAGACATGCTATACTATGGATATGCGACACTATATGTATTGTCAAAAGTGGTTGTAACACCAACAGTTGTCCCAGCACCGGGAGTAGTTTATGTCGAAGCAACTGGATTACAACCGTATCAACAAGTATACATATACCTCGATGGAAACTACTTGTCAATTTATAGAGCTAACGTATCTGGAGCATTCAGTATTAAGCTAAACATACCGCTAGTTGAGGCAGGAAACCACGATATACTAGTAGTAGATGCTACAACAGGCAACGTCTTAGAAAGGGCAACAATAACTGTAGAGAGTAGACTAGACAATGTACTAAGTAAACTAGACCAGCTACTACTAGCAGCAGATCAGCTAGAGTTAAAGATAGACACAGTACTCAACGACACAGCAATAATAAAGAGTAATCTAGGAGTAATAGAGGTCAAAATAGACACACTACTCGGGAAAATAAACTTACTCAATGCGACAATTATTGGCATTAGAGACGACGTGGTGTACATCAAGACAAAGATCGGGTTGCTAGAGGTGAAAATAGATACAATATTGTCTAAACTAGATGTCCTTGACGCGAAGATCGGCGATGTCAAGAACGACACGGTCACCATTATAACGAAACTCGGTGAACTAGAGGTGAAAATAGATACAATATTGTCTAAACTAGATGTCCTTGACGCGAAGATCGGCGATGTCAAGAACGACACGGTCACCATTATAACGAAACTCGGTGAACTAGAGGTCAACGTATCTACAATACTAGAGCGTCTTGGAGCACTAGATGCGGTTATTACAAACATTAGAGACGACGTGGTGTACATCAAGACGAAGATCGGCGATCTAGAGGCTAAACTAGGAGACTTAATGGATGCGTTGAGAAACGTCAACGCTACTCTCACTGGGTTAATAGTGGATAAGAGTGGAGAATTACACGGTATAATAGAGACGAGATATGGCGATATAGTTGCAAAGGCGGATGCTCTAGGTAAGTTAATAGAGAACAAGCTACCGATAGATACGAGGACTTTGAATGACTCAACTATAGCAAAGATCAATGAATTACTAGGCAAAATAGGTAGCATAGAGAACCAGGTGGGTAAAGTGGAGAGCCAGGCTGGGAATTTGTCAACATACGCTATTGGAGCATTGGCGACATCTGTAGTTACTCTACTCGCAGTACTATACGTAGCGTTTGCAAAGAGAAGGTAAAGCCGCGTTTTAATCTTTTTTAACACTCCCACATCCTCTAAACTCCTCAACTATAGGTTACTCTATCATGTGATTTACGTCTAGTCCTTGAATAAGATATCATTGTCTCGTATCCGAGACAATACCGTCATTAACGCTGGGTACTAAATACTACTTAACCATAGATTACAGTATAGGTGAGAGTGTGAGTCTACATGGATATTTAAAATTATTTATTACCATGGGTGTATTAACCTTGATCCTGGCAAGTCTAGTGGTTTTCAACACGGGTAGAACCAGCGACTACACTATACTCAGTTATAAATGCCTTATAATAGAAAACTACGAAGTAGAGTTCGTGTTAAATAAGCCTAATATAGGCATTAACTCTAGTAATTTAGTTAAAATACCAGGTATAGTTAAGATACCTAGTCCTGTAGAAGCTACATCACCCATAGTGACGACCACAACTATGAAAACTACGACTACATCCACGAGTGTAAGTAGCCCAGTATTCACAGTTTTATCTAGTGAACACCAAGGAGAACAGGGGAACTCTGTGGTGGAGTACACTGAGACTACACCGGTGAGTAGTAATGTCATATGCTTCGAGAGCCTATTCTTCAGTAAATACTACGGCATTGTAGAGCTCTACGAGTTATACCTTGGGGAGTTCAAAGTATACATTTATATAGACACATTTGTCAATGGGGCACCATACATTCCAGGCGTAATTGATGGAGAATCTCGTGAGTACTACTTAGGCGTTAGAATAGGCGTTTCTAACACTACGAGGCTCCTAGAGCTATACTACAATAATCAACTACTCGGCATGTACCGTACAGTCGCGGAGAAAGTACTTGGTTTACTCATTGAGTATAGAGTGATCTATGGAATTACAGACATGGATATAGCTAGTCTAAAAGGATCTCTAGGTGTTGGATACGCATGGTGGAATAAGCGCCTAGTCTACAACGATCAACTCATGAATTGGTACACGTACAAATATCTCGTAGAGAATGGCTTTATAAAGGGTGTATTATATGAAGAGGCAAACACACCTCCAACATATACAATATTGACTAGTACTACACCCGCCACATACACGACAACATCACAAATAACTAGCTCGCAAACACAGGAAACCCCGCAGTCTACAAGTCCATACACTCAGGGATCAACAAGTTCACAATCGTCGGCAGGGGGGATTACGAAATCCACGCAGATCACGGGGATTCAAATTCCAACGCCAGAATTAAGGAGAGGAGGGTATGAGGAGGTTGTAGTATCAATACTCGTGGCGTTATTGGTTGTTTTAATATCTTATATTCTACTCAGGTCGAAGAGAGTTTTTTCCTAATAGCTCTAAAGCTTTAAACACCAATATAGATACCCATGTGTTTTGAGTGGGTAGTTTAAAATGGGTATTAGCGAGGAGGTATTACTAGAGACTATTCGAGTATACTTGAGGCTAGCTAGGTATGGTAAACCAGTTACAACTCGTGGGTTTCAGAGATTAATGAACTATGGTAGCCCTGGGAAAGCACAGAGGGTTCTACAGAGACTTGAGAGAATGGGCTTGGTTTCTAGAACGCCGAATAATGAGTATGTTGTAAGTAGAAAACCGTCAATTATATTGACAACCTATATAATTATAAAAAACATCGTCATTCCACGGAGTCTCATATATACACTGTACGCCGTGAGCCTTGTGCTTACCTACATATTACTCGCAAATCCACCAGCATACATAATACTACTACTAGTATCTCTTACAATACCCTATATAGCTGAGACAATATACTACTACATACTACTCAGGAGAATTATGAGTGCAAAGCAGACATCAACTACCTAGTTGAGTTTAAATAGTAGTCTCCTCTAGATCCATTAATGGTTAATCCCAATTTAATGATCTCAGCGTGTAGTAGCCCTGAAACTAGTGCTTGATCCATAGACCATACTCCCTGTGAGTCGTAAGATCGATACTACACTCTGCGAGTCGAGGCCGCAGATCTCCGCTATTTTCTCTAGTGGTTTAAGTCTATTCTCAATTACACACTCAACTCTCTCATCTAGTTTTGGAAGGATCTTTAATAGAACCCCGGGGTCTGGCATAGCCAGGTACCTCTTTTTCCTCCTACCCCTACCTATTTTCAACTCTATTACTAACCCACTCCTCGTTAAGATAAAAGTGTGCCACTCAACCACAGCTTTTCCACCCAGCTCTAGTATTTTCGAGAAGGGGACCACGCCATTAGATCTCACTACTTCATATATTTTCAACCTAATGGAGTGGTTTAATGCATTCTCCGCACTCACTTTTTCCCTCAGTATAATTGGTATAATTAATGGTAGTGGAATCTTGATCCTGCGTACTAAGTCTTTAATGTCGTCACATGATGAAGCAATAAATACACCTCCAACGACAATGGTTATTGCCAATAAACCCATTGTTGGCGCTAGAACAGTAGTACTTTGCTGTGTCTTCACACTTTCAATAATCTTATTAGCAACGCGCTCTAGGACCTCTTGATCACCATGTAGACAGTAACTCCATAGATCACTACTATCCAAAGCCCCCTTAGAGGACACGACATCAGTAGAGACGACTAAGCCATTAAACCTTGATAAATACCCAACTACATCACTATATTCACCCCTTGATATATTCGTAGCTAAAACCACTAGTGGGGATTTAATTGTCTCGTTTAAACCAACTTGAAATAAGATCCTTCCATAGAGCTCGGGGTATTTCTTAACTAAATCTCTTGCAACCTCGTAACCGCAAGAATCGAGTACAATATAGGTTAAAGTAGGGTTTGAAGTGTGAGGATGATTTGCCCCCTGAATAAGTAGAGTTAGCAACACCAACAATACACCAAGTGAAACCACCTGCACAACTCTAGATATAGCACCCATTAAAACCACACTACTCATTAGCCGGGTTTAGGCTCGTATTAACTCCAATACTAGGTACTAATATACTTTAATATACTTTAATAAAGATTAAGACATAAACCATCGACAAGGATCCACAAATCTAGCTAAATAAAGCACACTTTGACTCGGCCACCCCTAGCTAGATTCATTAAAGCCCCCACAATGCTACTAGATCTCTCGGCATTAACTAACAATTCATAGCCACTAGTGGTTAGTGGACCAGCACGATAAATTGCGATACTTTTATTAATCGACACAATGAAGTGTGCTAACACACCATCGGTAAATAAATCCTATTAAACAATTGAAATAACAAGGGATTTCAAATTGGAAATAGAGTTCACGCTCAGAAAAACTGATCGTGAATAGATCCCAGTGGAAATCAAGACTTTCGAGCCCGTGACCCGGGTTCAAATCCCGGCGGCATATACTCCTTTAAACTACTCCGCGAACACCAAGCACAGCCCCGTGAAATTTAATATGAAGGGCCTACTAGTGCTTGGGCGCCGATCTCCACGCGTACACCTTACTATCTCATAGCAAAAAGGTTTTAAAACCTTAAAAAAAAAGCAAAGTATAGTGGGTGGAGTCGAATGAGTATCTCTGGGAAAACTGGGCTAGTCCTGGTTCTGGTAGTGTTTGTAGTAGTTACGTTGGGGCTCGCCTTCGTCAAGCCTGGGTCGGCGACAGGGGAGACAGTAACTCCATCCTACCAGAATATAGTTGACTCGAGGACAGCTGGTAGCGTCTCAATATACATTGTCGGCCAGGCCTCAAGCTACATTGATGCCGGCCCCCTCTCCCAGCTAGGGTTTAACCAGGTGTACAAGCTAGATGGCCTAACAAGCCTCCCTGTAGTCGCCGAGGGTAGCCTCGTCGTCGTCCACGTAGACGATCTCTCCAAGCTTAAAGCCGTTGACGTCTTGGATACATTGACCAGATCGCTTGGGGAGACTAGTAGGCTTGCACTAATGATTCTAAACCCAGAGCACGATGCTGGAAAGGCCTGGGGCGTGTTCGACATTATCATGAAATACTTCGAGTACAGAGGCGAGGCCCTCATACTTCCCTTAGACCCCAATGCCCCTGTTCCAACAGATAAAAAACAGATCTCCCCATTAGATCCAAGGATCTCCACGGCTGAGGCATTAGTGTTCTCGACGAACCCTAGGGGGATTATAATAGTTGACAGGCTCTTCGACAAACCGTATATTCTGCTGGAATCCCTGAGAATGAGCGGCCTAATCAACCCGGAATCAGGTGGCAGTGTACTTCAAAGCGTCCTCGGGGCAGGGACAGTAATAAGCTGGAGGGATGTAGTGCCACTTGGCTACGTCGGCTACATTACCGCGAATATGACTGGTAGCCTCTGCGGGGAGGTCACAGGGGTTATGAGTGTTAAGCTAGACATACTCTACGGGAATGTGACGACCGCGGCTGGAATACTGTATCATGCCTGGTTCATCCACGTGGAGCACAGTGCTGTTGGTTACGAAACCAAATGTTACTGGGGTCCATTCCCTACCGCAAATTATCATTACCCTAGGAAGTTCAATACAACGGTTGACTGGCTGACCTGGCGGTTCCCGGGGCAGGTGGTCGGGGACTGGCAGCCTAGGAATATGGGTGGTGGTCAAGGGATATCCTACACGGTGTCAATTTTTGGCAACCCAGCTATCTCCGTTGAGTACGGCTCAACCAGGGAGTTGAAGGCCGAGTCCTACTTATGGGCGGATCACTCGGAGCCCTGGGACGGGGTTGTATCAACCATCCACGAAGTTGATAAGCCAGGTAATGTTTCTGACAGGAGTATGGTCGGCAGAACATTCACAGTGGAGCTTTCATCAGTTGGCTTCCTCGACCCGCTGAAACCAGGCAGCGCTCTCCCCATGATCATCAAAGCCTATTTCACGGTTGAAGACAACTACGGGGGCAAAGCTTATATTGCGATGGGAGCGGCCTTGTATCCGAGTAGCTATTATACTTCTTCTAATCAGTTAATTAGGGCAGCTTTTACCATCAAATAGCCCTTGTGAGCCACTGATTACCTGGTTGTATGCACCTCCTCGTCTTTCAACCATGCGGTGAACAAACCCCTCTCAAATCGTTATTTTACCGCGGTAATCATAAGCCTCTATTGAAGAAAGCCGTAGAGTTCACCAGCATCGGCCTCATGGTTTTCTTGGAGGGTGTTGATCACCTCGTTCGGGAGGCTACAATGGGTTTACAACAAATATTTCAACAAGCATTCAGACGGCAGATATCACAATGGCTACTAAGGCGTGCCCCGCGTGTAGCTGGATAAACATGTTCAATTTAGAGAGCTCTAGCTCCATTGAGGTAGAGAGAGATCACGGTGAGCGTGAATGCTTCAACCCCCATTAAACCCCTGATGACAAAGCCGGGGGGCCCCATCTCTCCAAGCGCATCCGCCAAGGTGAGGAATAGGATTAGGGTAGGTGGAATGGACACTACTACGGCGGTGATTTGGGGCAAGAGGAACCGCCGAAGGCGTTTAGCCTCTTTCTATGAACAGGTCTATTAGATTTCGGGGGCCCCCACGGGAATCTCGAGATGTTTTGCCATAGGTGAAAATTAAATCTTTTATTCTCCACTCTATGCGAACCCCCGGGAGATACGCCTCCCCCGGGCGGACGAGGTCTCGGCAAATCTCTCGACTACAGGCATTGCCCCTGGGTCGCCTTCTATCCGGGCTTTTATCCGATCTTCAGGCATATATACTTGTATGTCTACTGAACCGGTTTTATAATGAGTTTTATAATTTTTAAACAAGGGTGGTGTTCCTGTGGCG
>OFEJ01000524.1_pt1 | contig 11978 bp, 7 predicted proteins | sample 1521051 | NCBI WGS metagenome assembly OFEJ01 (sample SAMN06268701, study PRJEB24108) | sediment metagenome | isolation source: Joseph's Coat, Yellowstone National Park, Wyoming, USA | place: USA:Joseph's Coat, Yellowstone National Park, Wyoming, USA | reverse complement strand
AGCCACCATCAGGTGGGCCCTGCCAAACATCGTGGGCGCAGGCTACTACATAGCCACGCATGACTACCCCCTCGGAGCGGCGACCCTGGCCTACATAGCCTTCATGCCCCTACTCATCCACTCTATAAACAGGGTCACCGGGATAAACAGCGTTGGGCTGCTGAGGGGCTTCGCTTTGGAGAGCGTCCACGGGCCATCCCTGTTCGAGAAGCACCTTGAGTCCCTGCCACTCAAGGAAAAGGAGCTGAGGGCACACGTCTTCCTCATCAAGCATAGGAGCACAGGCGAGAAGCTGGTGCTCATCGCCACCGACGCTCACCCAGGCCCCTTCGGAAGCGTGGGGGGAAGCATAATCATACAGGAGCTCAAGAGAGCTCTCGAGGAAAAAGGCTACACGATCGCCTTCCTGCACGGCGTCGGCGGGCACGAAAACGATATTGTAAGCAACGAGGAGACCCGCGGGCTGGTCAAGGCCATTGAGGCCGCCGCGGTTAGGCTTGACGAGGACCCCGGGGAAAGCGGGGATGAGGTCCGGAGCATGTGTAGGCCAAGCCTAACCGAGACCCGGAGCTTCTCGATAACCACGCTTTGCCTCGATGGCAGAAGGTTTTCCGTGATATCAGCTAAGCACAAATCAAGCGACGACTTACCGGCAACGCTGTCAACGCTGGAGGATAAGTACGGCGTCGTTCTCATCGATGCCCAGAACACATACATGGTTGATAACGGTTACGACCACAACGACACGAGGGAGATAGAGGAGGCTCTAAGCAGATTGGGAGAGGCTCATAGCTGCGCTGAGGGCAGGATCGGGTTCGCCGCCGTTCAGCGGGAGGAGCTCGACGAGGAGGGGCTGGAGATAGGCCCTCTGGGCGCGAGGATACTGGTCCTCGAGTGCGATGGCGAGAGAACAGCCCTCATCATTCTTGATGGAAACAACATGGAACCTGAGCTCAGGAAAAGAATAATAGAGGCCGTAAAAGGCCTGGTGGACCACGCGGAGGTCGCCACGACCGATAACCACTCCCTCGTCGGCCTGAGGGGGAAGAGGGGGTACAGGGTTATTGGGGAAACCGTGAGCAACGAGAAAATAATAGAGAAGACAAGGAGAGCGCTGGAGGAAGCCATTGGAAAACTGGGCCAGGCCGACGTGAGGTACACGCAGGTCAGGTTCAAGGCGAGGGTCCTGGGGGAGGAGGGCTTCGGCCTCCTCATGAAGGCCGTATCCAGAACATCTATCGCGGCCTCCATTTACATAGCCTCACTCGTGCTTCCACCAGTGATAATTTCCTGATGAAGCGCCTAGACGAGATGTTATAATCAATACACTTCTTTTTAAATGCTTCATGACAATATAGATTAGAGGGGCTATCTACATCCTTGTGAGGAGTTAGCTGTGTGCGGCATCATAGGGCTATGCGCAACGCAGTCGTTCAGGGAGAGGGTCAAGGGGACAATGGGCGAGGTGCTGACGAGGGGCCTCAAGAGCCTTGAGTACAGGGGCTACGACAGCGTTGGGATAGCGCTGCTCAACGGCGAGCAGATAATCATAAGGAAGGCTAAGGGGAAGGTCGATGATGTCTCGAGAAAGCTTTCCTTCCACATGTACGATGGGCTCATAGGCATTGCCCACACCCGCTGGGCCACCCACGGCGAGCCGAGCGATAGGAACGCTCACCCGGTCTACGACTGTGAGGGGAAGGTGGCGGTTGTTCATAACGGCATAATAAGGAACTTCCTGAAGATAAAGAAGGAGCTTGAGAAGAACCACGTATTCAACAGCGACACTGACACGGAGGTCGTGGCTCACCTAATAGAGGATTACATGAAGAGAGGGCTGGATGCCTACGCTGCCTTCAAGAGGGCTGTCGAGAGGCTTGAGGGCAGCTACGCCCTCGCCGTCCTGATATCAGGTGTGCCGAGGATATTCTTCGCGAAGAAGGAGAGCCCGCTTATAGTGGGGCTGGGGGAGGAAGCTAACTTCGTCTCAAGCGATATAACGGCTCTCCTGCCCTACACAAACAGGGTGATACCCCTGGAGGACGGCGAGGTTGGCTGGATAAGCCAGCGCGAGGTCCTCATAGAGAAGATGGGCAGCGGGGAAACAATAGACGCGTCGAGAAGAGTCATGGTGGTCAGCTGGAAAGCAGATATGGTTGCCAAGGGCGGTTACCCGCACTACATGTTAAAGGAGATACACGAGCAGCCGCTGGCCGTGAAGTCCACGCTTGATGGAGCACTCAGCGATGACACCGTTGACAGGGTGGCCAAGCTGCTCGCTGAATCCGACAGGATATTCATCACGGCCGCGGGCACAAGCTTCCACGCAGGGCTGGTAACTAAGTACTTCGTTGAGAGGCTGACGGGCAGGCCTGTCTACGCCTTCATAGCGTCCGAGTACAAGCACTACAGCTCTCTTGCGAACGAGAGGGCCGTTGTACTAGCTATAAGCCAGAGCGGGGAAACGATAGATACGCTCAAGGCGGTGCGGTTCTTCAAGGAGAGGGGGGCCAGGGCCCTGGCGTTAACCAACGTTATTGGAAGCGCTATCTACAGGGAAGCCCATGCATCAATACTGACGAGGGCCGGCCCAGAGATAGGCGTCGCGGCAACGAAGACGTTTCTCACCCAGGTGGTGGCCGGCGAGATACTGGCCATGAAGATGGCCCTCTACACCGGCGCGATCAGCAATGGCGAGTACGGAGAGCTCGTGAGAATGCTTGAGCAGGCCCCCAGGGTTGTTTCCAGGGCGATATCGGCATCTGAGCCAAGGGTCTCGATGCTGGCCGAGGAGCTTTCGAGGAGGCAGAGCATGTACGTGCTAGGCAGAGGCCTGGGCGTACCGCTTGCCATGGAGGGCGCGCTGAAGATCAAGGAGATATCATATATTCACGCTGAGGCTTACCCAGCGGGGGAGTCGAAGCATGGGCCGATAGCCCTCGTCGAGAGCGGCTTCCCCGTCATATTCGTTGTCACTGGGGACTCATCAGAGGAGATAGTGGGAAACGTCATGGAGATGAACGCCAGGGGGGCCTACACGCTCGCTGTGTCCAGTGGGGATAACGAGGCAACGGGCCTATCCAAGGAAAAGATAGTTATCCACACGGGCAGCCCCCTCCTCGAGCCCCTCGCCCTCGCCCCGCCGCTGCAGCTACTAGCGTACTACATGTCAATAAAGCTTGGATACGACCCTGACAAGCCCCGTAACCTCGCGAAAACAGTCACGGTTGAGTAGAGGTGATGACTAAATGTTCATGGTAATAACCACGGACCAGACCGTTGAGACAAGCTACCCTCTCTTCAGGAGGGATAAGCCAACGCTAAACGCATACTTGCTTGGAAGAAGAGTAATCGAGAGGGAAGTCGAGAACGCTCTCCAGGCAGGAATAACGGAGATAACAGCTGTGTATGAGGGGGTCCTCGAGGTGGGGGGATCCCTCCCATCGGGGGCCTCCGCGTACTGGGTTAAGGAGGATGATGTGATGGCCAACCTGGAAAAGGCATTGTCCAGAAGCGGAGATGACAAGATCGTTTTGCAGCTCGCAAGCTTCGAGACCAGCCCGGGCTTCTACAGGTTCTTCCTTGAGAAGTGGAGCGAGGCTGGGGGAGCAGTATTCACGCTGCTAGCGTCAACGCCGACGAGCCTGACGTACGGGCTCGGGGGGATAAGAGCGCTCATCGACTTCCAGACAAACAGCCTAACCGAGGTCGGGGTTGGCGTCGAGGGGTACGGCTTAACCGGGGCTCTAGGCGCGAGCAGGAGCCTCATCCTAGAGCATGTCAGGTCAAGCAAAAACCTCCTCGACCTGGCGCTCAGGCTTCTGGAGACCGGCTCGACAAAGGCCCATGTGTGGCCCGAGGACTTCGTTCTTCTCAATGAGCCCAGGAGCTTTCTCCACGCCATAAAGGCGGCTATGCGTAGGTACAGCTCAACCATAATCAAGCCGACAGCTAGGATATCCCCGACAGCTGTTATTGAGGGGCCGGTCTACATTGATGACGGAGCAGTCTTAGACCACTACGCCGTTATAAAGGGGCCGGTCTACGTGGGGCCCGGCGCGTTCGTTGGCTCGCACACGCTCATAAGGAACTCCGTCTCCATAGAGCCAGGGGCTATAATAGGCTCCGGGGCCGAGGTGAAGAGAAGCTACATCGGTAGAGGAGCAAGCATTGGGAGCAAGTGCTACATAGCTGACTCGCTTGTTGGTGAGGAGGCCATGGTCAGGCCGTCATGCATAACCATCAACTACGACCCCCTCGAGGCGCGCAGGCCCGGCTTCGAGAAGATGGGCAGCATCATCGGTGAGAGAAGCATCGTTGACAGCGGCAGCTTGCTCAAGCCAAGAACAGTTATAAAGCCAGGAACGCTCTCCCAGGGATAGCGCGTCAGTAAGAATAAATGAAATAAATGATGCGAAAAACAAATACATATGAATGCTTAAGTGTGATAACGTTATTTTCTTGTTTTCACCATTTGTTTACAGGCTAGACCAATCAACGTGGTTTTAGGCAAAAAACAGAGAGGTAACCATAGCATGAGCAGCAGTGTTGAGAGCTTTCGTCAGCTAAGCCCATCCGAGTTCTTCTACAGGAACAGGGAGATAGCTGGCTTCAGCAACCCGGCCAGGGCTGTCTACCAAACCGTCAGGGAGTTCATTGAGAACAGCCTCGACGCCACGGAGGTTCACGGGATACTGCCGGTAATAACGCTGAGGATATCCAGGGAGGATCCCTCCAACCCGAACCACATCACCATACAGGTCGAGGACAACGGTATAGGGGTGCCGCCACAGTTTATACCCGATGCCTTCGGGAGGGTTCTCTACTCAAGCAAGTACAAGTTCAGGCAGACAAGGGGGATGTATGGCCTCGGGGCAAAGATGGCTATTCTGTACGCGCAGCTAACAACGGGGAAGCCGTTCGAAATATACAGCAGCACCCGGAAGACGAGGTACATCTACTACTACAAGCTCATGATTGATGTCAAGAGGAACGAGCCCCAGATACTCGAGATGGCGAGCTGGGAGAAGAGAAGCAAGTGGCACGGCACCATCGTCAAGCTGACTATTGAGGGGGAGTGGTCCAGGAGGGTGAGGGACTACGTGGCTGTCTACATAAAGAGGACGGCCATAATCACTCCCTACGCTGATATAACCGCTATTCTCCCCAGCGTCGAGAAGGAGGATGAGTACGAGGTTCTGAGGTTCCCCAGAGTAACGAGCATGCTGCCAAGGCCGCCAAAAGAGGCGAAGCCCCACCCCCTGGGCATAGACCTGGAGATGCTCAAGATGATGATTAACGAGACCGGCGCGAAAACCGTGCTGAGCTTCCTCACCAGCGAGTTCCAGAGGATAGGGGAGGTAACAGCAACGAGGATACTCAAGAACGCGGGCATAGACCCAGACAAGCCGCCGAGAACGCTTGATGACGACGAGCTTCAGAGGCTGTACAAGGCAATGAGGGAGGAGAAGTACTGGGCCCCAACGGATGAGCCCCTGTCACCGATAGGCGAGGAGCTAATAAGGATAGGGCTGAAGGAGATACTGAGGCCAGAGTTCATCGCGACCGCGTCGAGAAAGCCGAGCTCGTACAGCGGGCACCCATTCATAGTTGAGGGAGGAATAGCGTATGGAGGGGAGCTGGCGTCAAGGCTGGACGAGATAGCCCAGGACTCCGTTAAGGGTGAGACAGGGCCGTACATAGTCCTTCTCAGATACGCCAACAAGATCCCCCTCCTATACGATGAGAAAACCGATGTCATGTGGAGCATCGTTGACCCCTCAAAGTTCCCCTGGAGAAGCGTCTACAAGCTCGAGCCAACGGACACGGTCGCCGTGCTCATACACATATGCTCAACAAAGGTTCCATACAAAGGGGTTGGAAAGGAGAGCGTGGCCAACGTCGAGGAGGTCGAGAGCGAGGTAAGGCTCCTGGCACAGGAGCTGGCAAGGAAGCTGAGAGAGTACATACAGAGGAAGAAGAGGGCCCAGGAGGCCAGGCAGAAGCTAAGCCTGTTCCTCAGGTACATCCCCGAGGTAGCGGCGAGCCTGGCCGCGATAGCGGGCAACGGGAGAGGAACGCCTGACCCATCAATACAGAATGAGCTCATCGAGAAGATGAGGGAGATAGCCCTAGCCAAGATAAAAATCTCCGAGGATGAGGCGAGCGCCTAATGGAGGAGTACATTGACAAGATAGACCTAGAGGCCAGGAGGAAGTCCGCTGAGGCCATAAGAAAGGTTTTCCTAAAGCTCATTGACCAGATAAAGAAGGGGGAAGAGCCGAGACTCGTCATAAAGAAGAGGACCCTCGCCAACACCATCTATGACCCGGTCAAGAAGATGCTGTTGCTGGGCGGGAGCAAGGCCGTCAGGAGGTTCTTGGATGAGGGCGAGGTAAAGAAGTTCATGCAGACGGTCCTGATGGCAAGCATAATATACGACGCCCTGGTCAACAATGAGTACCCAACAATAAGAGACCTGTACTACAGGGGAAAGCACACGATACCCAAGCTAAGCGAGAGCGATAAGGAGATAAACACGTGGGACGAGCAGGACGAGAGCGACGCCGTCCTGAGAGACGTAGAGGTCCTCACCAACAAGCTCAGGGAAGAGATGCTCATACTGAGCAAGGAGAAGGGGAAAGTCGTCGGCGACATGAGGATTAGGAGCGGCAGAGACGTGATAGACCTGAGCAAGATGGGCCACGGTGCATACGCTATCGAGTCAACAGCTGACTTAATAGAGTTCCTCGACGTTAACGCGGAGTTCGTCCTCGTCGTGGAGAAGGACGCCGTCTTCCAGCAGCTCCACAGGATAGGGTTCTGGAGAAAGATGAAGTGCCTGCTGGTAACGAGCGCAGGCCAGCCCGATAGGGCGACGAGGAGGTTTGTGCGCAGATTAAACGAGGAGCTTAAGCTACCGGTCTACGTTGTGGCTGACAGCGACCCCTACGGGTTCTACATATACAGCGTCTTCAAGATAGGCTCAATAACTCTCAGCTACGAGAGCGAGAGGCTCGCGACGCCGTCGGCAAGGTTCCTCGGAGTCATGATGAGCGACGTCTTCGGCGATGATCCCCCCATAGAGGAGCTGCAGACAAGCATCCTGGGAAACACTGTTGATAGGAAGGCGCTGAAGAAGAGGTACGTGGAGGTCCTCAGGAAGTACGGGTACAAGAAGAGCCTCGACAAGAAGCCCTTCCTCAGCGAGGAGGAGAGGAAAATGTTCATCATAAGAGCCAAGCAGCAGGACATAGCGAGGGCAATAGAGCTTGTGGGCACAAGCGTCGTTAAGGATATACTTGGCTTCGAGCCGAAGATAAGCGTTAAGGGGAAGGGGGAGAGGGTTAAGAGGCACCCAGGCTACCCGTGGTTCAGGGACCCAAGATGGATAAAGGAGATAAGCATATTCCTCTACACCCTGGCGAAGCTCGAGATCGAGGCCATGGCCAGCAAGGGCCTGAAGTTCCTCGCCTTCGAGTACCTGCCATCAAAAATAGAGACCGGAGACTACATAGACTAGAAAAACATTTTTTAGTTAATAAGCAACAAAGACAACCGGGAAGCGATGATTAGATACGCATCACTGAGCAGTGATGAAGGGCCAAAGCTATGAGCGTGTGTGAAGAGCATGGTCACCAAATGGAAGCTAAGATGCCATGAATGCGGCACCGAGTGGATGCTCGCGGTGAGCTTCAACCTTATGGAAATGAAGAAGATATACCACTACTGCAGGGTATGCAGAAAGAACACCTTCCACGACGTATTAGAAAGAATTGATGAGTAAAAAAGCCCCCTCAAATAGGCATTCCCCTGGGCCCTCTAAGCAGGTACTCCTCAGGGTTCTCATCAAAGGCCTTTTTGCAGTGATGGCTACAGAAATAGTATATCTTCCCCTTATACACGGATTTATACCTGGACTTTGCTGGGTCAACCTTCATTCCGCACACAGGGTCTATTTCCAATCAGCCCACCAAACATACCTTTGGTTCAAAATGAATGTATGGTTCTCATATATACGTCTTGGTTAATTAGCAGGCTTTACAAATGAAGTCTTAAAGAAACAATGATTGCTAGGCCAGAGGTCCTTTAACGTTGCGGGTAGTCAAGGAAAAGCTGAGAATAATTGGCGTTGACTGCCCAGCCTGCGTTTACAGCATCAACAAGGAGCTATCAAGGCTTAAGGGCATAATCAAGGTGGATATCAGCGCTGTTGATGGAACAGCCATCATTGAGTATGATGTAGACGTCGTGGGACTCCGGGAAATAGCCGATGCCATAAGAAGAGCGGGATACGACGTCGAGAAGAACCACCTAACCTTAACGTTACCAATCGATGAGGAAGCCATACCCCAGGTAGAGGAGAGGATAAGCGGGCTGAGAGGAGTCTTTCTGTGCAGAGCATCTCCCGTGACAAAAACAGCGAAGATATCGTTCAACCCCTACAGCATCTCCAGGGAGGAGCTTCTCAGCGAGCTCAGGAGGCTTGGATTAAGCTACGAGGAGGTAAGCGCCGAGAAGATTAAAACAGAGCTCGAAGAAAAAGAGGAAAGAAAACAGCTCTGGGTCCTGATCGCCTTTGCTCTAGGCTTGTTCGCCGTGGTCTACCACTCAGTGGGGATGCTCTACAAGCATCCTCCCCTATGGGAGTACAGAGGCGAGCTTCTCTTCGCAGTGGCGACAGTCGTGTTGGCTCTGAGCAGGGACACCGTGACGAACGGGTTCAAATCTCTTTTTAAGCTAACCCCCACAATGGAGTCTCTCATAGCCCTTTCAGCGACCTCAACGTACCTGATAAGCCTCGTGGTCCTCGCCAGCAGGCCGGGGAGCCAGGAGGTGTTCTTCGAGGCTTCAGCAGGTGTTCTCGGTTTCGTGGGGTTAGGGAAATACCTGGAGGCCCGAATCAAGAGCAGGGCCCTATCGCTTATCAAAACGTTCGAGGAGTCCCAGGTGAGCCAAGCGAGGCTAATCATCAATAATGAAGCCAGGCAAGTCAGCGTTAGCGAGGTGAGGCCCGGCGATGTAATAGAGGTGAAGGCGGGGGAGGTGATACCTCTGGATGGAGTTGTCGTTAAGGGATGGGGATACGTGGATGAATCAATGCTCACCGGGGAGTCAAGGCCCGTGTACAAGTCCGAGGAGAGGAGGGATCCGGTCTACGCTGGCTCCACCCTTATCAATGGGTACATCCGTGTGAGGGTCACGAGAACAGGGGAGGACACGGTGTTATCGAGGATAATTGAGGCTGTCAGGGAGGCGCAGTACATCAAGCCGAGGTACCAGATGCTCGCTGACAGGCTGGTTGGGAGGCTAACGTGGGGGGTGATAGCCCTTAGCATAGGGACCTTTACCTACTGGTTGCTAGCTGGGGAGACGTTGTTTAAGTCCACCATTTTCATGGCCTCTGTGCTGGCCATCACGTGCCCGTGCCCCCTCGGAATAGCTATACCGCTTGCCACGTCGCTTGGTACATACATATCTATCAAGAAGGGGCTGGTCATGAAGAGGGGAGATGTGTTTGAGAGGATACTGGAGGTAAGGAGAGTTTACTTTGATAAAACCGGCACGCTTACGACTGGGTCCCCGGTTCTCGAGGACATTGTAATCAAGAGCAACGAGTTGAGCAGGGAGGAGCTGATGATGCTCGTGTGCAGCGCTGAGAGAAGAAGCGAGCACCCCCTCTCAAGAGCAGTTATGAGCATATGTGAAAGCACAGGCATGATAACCGTTGAGCCGGAGCGGTACGATAACCTGCAGGGCCTGGGAATAGTATCAGTGATTAATAGTCATCAAGTGGTAATCGGTACAGAGAGGCTGATTGAGAACATGGGCATAGCCGTAAGCGATGAGGATAAGGAGGAGATAGCCGAGCTATCCGGAAGGGGATACACCGTCTCCCTTGTAGCTGTGGATAACACGTACGCGGGCTACCTCGTGTTCAGGGACAAGATTAGGGAGGATTCAAGAGAACTCATTGAATACCTGAGAAGAAAAGGCCTGGTGACGGGGATCCTCACCGGTGATAGGTGGGAGCACGCGCGCTTGATATCAAGGGAGCTAAGCGTAGATGAGGTGCACGCCGAGCTAACCCCCGAGGAGAAGGCGGATATCATCGAGGAGAAGGCCAGGAGCAACGAGAAGGTAATGTACATTGGAGATGGAATAAACGATGCAATAGCTATAAGCAAGGCTCACGTCGGTGTGGCAGTGAGCAACGCCTCCGATATAGCCAAGCAGGCCGGAGACGTCGTGGTGACATCCGCGTCGCTGCTAAGCATAAAGGAGCTGTTCGAGCTAAGCAAAGCCGTGATGAACAAGGCGAAGACGAACCTGGCATGGGCGTTTATTTACAACCTTACATTAATACCAATAGCTATGGGCGCTCTCTACAAGCCTCTAGGAGTAATGCTAATGCCGGAGCAGGCAGCAATAGCCATGATTCTCAGCGATATAAGCGTGGTATTAAACTCCACCACACTGCTCAAGCACCTCGGCCGAGCACACGAGAAAAAAGAATCACTAACATAGCGAAAATCACGGGTTGTGAGTCACTGATTTATAGCCAATTAAATATTAACTCACGCTGGGGCTGACCTCCCCCAAGCCCTGAAGAGCGAGGCTTTCAGTTGTAAGCTTCATTAGCTCCCCGTATACCCCTATATAAATATATCCTGTGTTCGTTATCATGAATAAGTTGTTGCTGCTTTAAGCTTTGTAGATTAAACCCTGGCTCTCCACTAGGGATAGTAGAGCTGAGCACCCGTCCAGCGGTAGGTTGACCGCTAGGCAGAGATTGGTTTTTCTAAATAGCCCTCTCGTGAGGGCGCGAAGAACATCGTAGATGATGTGGTGTATACATTCTGTTTTTCCTGTCATGGCTCACGTCTTCATCTCCGCCCTTATCTTAGGATTTGCCCTCGCACTCAACCTTCTCTGATAGCGCGTCTACTTTTCCTTTGAGTATATCTTCGAGTCCTCGTGTATGGAGGCTGTCCTTACAGATGTAGACCCGAATAGATGCGGGGAACCAGTGAACCCCCTAGAGGGAGCCTCGCCCTTCAGGGCGGGAAGGGGGTCAGAGTTTTTCCCTCCACCGCCCAGCATGAACAGCACTAGTGATGCTAATAGGAACAAGGCTGTAAGCGCCACGTAGGTGAGAATCCCTCCCCCATAAGCTAGAGTGTTTATTATTATCACCAGCAGCCCAGCTATGCTCGTGACCGTTGATATGTAGCCGCTTATCGTTGACTCATGGCTGCCCGTGCTCCTAGCTGACAACGCGTATATGCTTGTATCGTAGAATGGGTATATGGGAACGAGCCAAGTGAATATGAAGAGTAGGGGCGGCATGAACGGCAGAAGCGTGAACATCGCTATATAGGCCGTGATGGAGAAAGCGAAGAGAGCTCTCTCCTTCCCCCTATCAACCAGCCTTCCAGCAATCACTCTTGCTGGTATAGCCACGATTGATGTTAAGCCACCGTAGAACAGGCCGTAGAGCAGCCTCGAGTCCCTTACCGAGTCCTTGAGATATCCCTCTACAAAGCCCCTGAGCTTAGCGTCCAGTATAACCGCGTTGAGGTTCCCTCCAAGAGCAACGCCAACGTAGGCCAACAACAGCGCTGGGAGAAACCACCTGAGGCTACTGTAAACCGTCCTGAGACCCCCTAGAACGCTTCTCATCGCCTCTCTCTCCTTTCCCCCGTAGCCTGAATAAAGCCCGTAGAGGCCGAATAAATATGCGAACACGAGCAACGCGACGAATAGCTTTTCTCCAAGCCCCTTGTACAGGAGCCACGCGATGGAGGATCCCCCCGCCCAGCCGAGGCTGCTTGCGAGGCCTATGACCGAGTAGTTCCTCCCCACGTCCTCCCTGCTCTCCAGAACGGAGCTTAGCCCAATCATCGATGCGAGGCCATTGAAGAAGGAGTACAGCGAGATTGATAGGAGAAGCGGCAGTGGCTCCCGCCGCAGGAATA
>OFEJ01000522.1_pt1 | contig 12015 bp, 16 predicted proteins | sample 1521051 | NCBI WGS metagenome assembly OFEJ01 (sample SAMN06268701, study PRJEB24108) | sediment metagenome | isolation source: Joseph's Coat, Yellowstone National Park, Wyoming, USA | place: USA:Joseph's Coat, Yellowstone National Park, Wyoming, USA | reverse complement strand
GTAAGCGGTTACGTAACCCCTGTGGATTAGGTATGCGTAGTAGCTGTTAACCCTAGCCCTAACAACGCCAGGCTCATCGGAGTCGCACAGGAGTAACTCCCTATGGCGTGAGTCGAGACACCTAATGAACCCGTCTAGGAAGACCAGGTACTCATCAACCCAAGCCCTCAGTGGCTCATCCACGTACCTAAGCAACTCATCCCTCAACCTCAACAACTCAATAGGCAAGCCCACAAAAGCCACCAAACCAACACAAATAAAAGAGAAACACGGAAGAAAATTTTAACGGTTTTTACTGGGGTTGTTTGTGTTATGAGGTTGCTGTTACTGTGAATGGGTAGGTCTGGCCACTAACTGTCGTCACGTAACCGTTGTATTGAACGCCGACTTGGGCTGCCTGCTTACCGCTACACGTTACAGTAAAACTACTGCTTAAACTGCTTAATTGTGTATTGCCTATATATGAGTGTTGAGTATCAACGCCTGTGAAGTTACCACTTGAGCCTGTGAGCGCTATCACTAGTAATTCGCCCTGGGTTCCAGCCGGTACTGATATTGGCTGGCTGAAGACGCATGATAGGCTGCCTAATGTGAAGCCGTTAATACCTATTGCGGCAGATGATGGGTTGCTAACAAGCAACGACAAATACGCAGTCCCAGGTCCAGGTGTCAACGAGGCAGTACCATTCAAACCAACAGCTTGAATTTGCAGTGTTGCTGTCTTTGATGCCGAGCCAGCCAAGCCAAAGACCCACACCGCAACAGCCACAGCCAACGCTATAGCCACTGCTATCAGTATTATCGTCGCAACAACGTTCGATATACCCCTCCTATCCATTCTATTTGTAGACCTCATACACGTTCTACTTCACAAATTACTTAATAAACACTGGCATGTGATTGATTAATTACTTTCTACCTCCCAAAAACTCTTTCTACATGCACAAAAACGCAAAAACAAAAACCAGCCACATAACGCCTTTACCAACCCTCAGAACTCTTTCAACCATACAATTCAACCCCTAAATCCCCCAACAGGAAAACCACAACTAATTCCTGCCGTAGTATTCGATGTGAATGGAGGCACTCGTTTATTCAAACCGATGCGTCAATGGGCGCTAGGACTGAAGATCCAAGTACTGGCTTTGTATGCCATAGTTCAGCATCAGGTTTACATAACTTGTCTTCAGCGTGTTGCACTGGATTTATAGCGATTGGTACTGGTTCCGCAAACCCATGTACATGAACCAGGGCCTCGTACTTACCTGCTGGCGATACTGGGTGGTTAATATCAAGTATTGATGCGTATACATAATTCCCACTACCATTACTAACTTCAACGAACACGAAGTACATCGTCTCGTTCGACGTATATAGTGTTGGGTATATAGTTGCTGCAAATGAATTATACGTGGAAGCGGTTCGCCTTAATTAGCCCGTTACACGCCCAGGAGGGCGTGGAAGAGGTCCGTGACCGGGCGTATGAAGAATGCGTAACCCAGCGCTGCGTATGAGATATTACCACCCAGGTAGTTAATGATGGAGGCAATGATGTAGAGGGCTAGGTAGATGGTTATAATGCCAGTAACAATGGCCTTGGACCTCTCAAAAGCCTCGTGTATGTGGGAACCACGCCCACTCGGGGTTGGGTGCACCTTACTCATGATAACGTGGTACGCAACCCACGCTAGACTAAACCACCAAATCATACCAAACACATCAAGGGCAATCCTAATGATTGGGGCAACAAGCCCGCTGGCGAACCCAAGGACTCCCGAGGTGGAACTCGCAGCTTGTAACAGCACCATCACGAGTCGCCCTTGAGGAGCTCCCTAATTAGCATGATGAAACCCCTCTTAGCCCTCGGGTCGATTGGTGGTACCCTACCCCTCACGCAATCCCACACGTCATTCAACCCACCACGGCACTCGAACTCAGCCCCCGTGACCAAGTCCCTAACCCTCACAACCAAGTCGTGGGACTCAATCCTCGCACTCAATACATTGATTGGCACTAGGAGGGACTCCTCGTGCCTAACGAGTCGGATGCCATCACCACCCTGCCTAACGCTAATCATTAGAACATGGTAGTTAATGATCCCTTAATTAGAGCGGGAGTTAGGGGTTGGGTTTACTCATCCCCCAAGTCCTCAGGAACATCCTCAACCTGTTTAGACTCGGGCTTAGCCTTACCCGCCCTTGTCGCCTTAGCCCTCCTACCCCCAGTACTCCCATAGAGTAGGAGCGCCCTCAACTCCTCAATATCCCTCTCCACCCTCTTAACCCTGGCATGGACTATTTTCAACAACCTAATCAACTCCTCCTTCCCCAAGTCCTCATACTCAACATACTTCCTGGACTTAGCCCTCTGGCTCTGGTTCTGATTCCTGGCCTGGGACATGGTCGGTACCACCAGCTGTGGGGTTGTTAATTAGTAGCACCAACCCGCACACAAACACGGCACCCTGCCTACCCAAACCACAAGCCCTAAGCCACCTATACAATCCGTAGGAGCAATCACCAGCATTGGTGCAATCACCATCAACACAGACACGGCCCCTATCGAAAACAACAATGCGCCCGTCAATGACGAGCGAAAATGCATTATTCAACAACGTTAGTAAGCCCACCAGGACAGCCCTACACGTGAGGTTATGCAGGCACGTTATGACCAAGGCATCGTTCTCCACAACGGCTTGACAATACCTCTTGGCAAAACCAACCCACCCAAGGACGCGAAGACTTGGGTTGCTGGGGAGCTTTACGATAAAACGAGGCATCCTAAACCCCAACCACGGCTTCGGCACCAGTTCTGGAGTGGGGTTTGAACTACAGTAGGCAGTGGCTAATGGGGCATACCAAGGGTTTTTGCCAGGGCTTCGGAATCCTCGCACGTGGCATTAATGAGACCAAGCCTCATAATGTAATAGGCAACGTCCCGATTAGGCTCAAGCCAAGCACAATCCACGCCCCTGCAGGCCACAATGTTGTCTCCAACACGCTCTAGAGCCAGGGTCACGGGTGGCAAGCCACACCGTGGTTAATTAGCACACCGTAGACCCACGACACAATCGTAAAAGCCACGAAAACCTTGACAATCGCCAAAATACTTCACCCCGCACCTCCCTCACCTCCCACACCCACCAGTTCTAGAGGGGGTCTGGTCTAGATATTGGCACCATAATTGTAGTTAGTATGGTTGTAAAGTTGGTAATTGTTAGGTGGGCTCCCGTGTTCGTCATTATGAATATTGAGAAAGCAGGGCTAGGGGCACCCCAGCCACCGGGAGGTGTAGGAGGTGTGTGGGTGTGGCTCGGTTTACAGGTGTAGGGTTGGGAAGAATAATTTTGACAATAATCAAGCCTCGTCCTTTCTTGTCGTGGGTGGTTTTTAAGTCTGGTTGTTGTTTTCTTCTGTAGATGCTGCGTAGGGCTGTTGCTGTTGAGCTTGAGGTTCCACGTGAGGTCTCTAAGCTACTTTATTCTGTTGAGTCTGTGTACCTAGGCATTGTTCGTGAGGTTGTTGAGTACGCTGTTACGAATAATGTTACTAACCCAACTCAACTCCAGAGATTGTTCTACAGTAAATATAGGCAGGAGTACCCGAGTCTCAATTCGCATCTGATTATTCAAGCGATTAGGCAGGCGTCTGAAATCGTTAAGTCATTCATCGGGAGGAGGAGGAAGGGCTTGGCGAGCAAGCCCTATCCTGAAATTAGAGCTGTATCCATTAGATTTGATGAAACAACCTGGAATTATGAACAGTTCGCTAAATCTATAGCTCCTGTTAGGATTGTGATTTCACCCATCAGCACTGGTAAGAGGGGTAGAGGAGGTAGAAGATTTGAAGTTTGGCTTAGGCTTCATAAGCACTTCCGGGTTTACTGGTGGAAAGTATTGAATGGGGAAGCAGAATTGGCATCAACGCTGATTATTAGGCGTAGGTTGAATAAGTGGTACGCAGTCTTTGTCTTCGAACCGAAACCCAAGGACGCTAAGCCACAATTAATCACTGCCTTCGACATCAACGAGAACACTGTTGCTGTTGATAGGATTGATATAATTGCGACAATCGATAAGATTGCAAGTTGGAATAGGCAGTATCTAACGCCACAGCTCTATTTGATAAAGACTGATTTTGGTAGGTTGGCTAGGAGGTATGAGGCGATTAGGAGTGCGATTATTGAGAGGCTAAAACCACACTTCGCATTACCAGATGGCAAATACTTGAATGTCACGAACACTAGGGAGTTTAGGAAGCAAGTGAGGAAATTACGAGAAAGGGATAGGAAGGTTGGTAGGGTTAGGCAAATCGCCAATGAGTTAACCAAGAACCCATCAATCATAATCACCGAGGAGCTTAGCGAGAAACCATAGGAATCGATGATTAATGGCGTGGGCAAGGGTGAGCTTAGGCATAGAATCAAGCAAATCCCATTCAAGGCGTTGGTGAGGGCTGTTGAGGATAAGGCTTTGGAGCGTGGCTCCAAACTGTTCCACGTATCATCCTACAGGAACAGTAGGGTTTGCCCAATTCATTTTACGAAGCTTGAGAAAACAGATGACTGGCATACATTGCAATGCCCACTTGGGCACTATGTAGATAGGGACCATGCTTCGGTCATGAACATGGCTTGGAAGCTAACACCAGAAGCGTGGACAAGGGGTGTTTGGTGGAATCTAAGGAGGGAAATGAATTGGGGAGAGCACGAAGGTAAATCAAACCCAATCATTTCTAAACACATCGTTTACTTCCTACAAACACTCCTCAAGACTTTCGCGGCCAGCGAACAATGGCCCGCAATGCTGGCCCGGGCCAAACCCATGAACCCAGCCAGAGGAGCCAATGAAGGCTGGGCGAGGAAACCTCCCAAAAAGGGAGGAGGCCAGATTGTTTAAGATTGTGCCCATTGTGGCTTACCGTGAAGCCCCACGGTGGGGCACGGGTACCGAGTAGGGCGAAAGTTTTAGTGAACCCCGTTGTAAAAATACCAAGAAATACTGTAAAAACACTAGTAAATATTGCATCATGCTAATTAAATACACTACATATTTTTAACCCCAACCCAACCAAACTAGAGCATACAACCTATGTAGAACCCTGCCCCTGTTGCTCCTCCGCACCCTCGGGCATTAGTGCCAAGAGTTGCTTAACCAACTCGATAAGGCTCACTGAATAACCTCGCCTCTTGGCATTATTATCATTGTATATACTAACATCGGCACCAAAGAGTGTCCTCGGCCTACCTCGCACCACACCCTCGGGTGAGTTCGCATACAGTATGACCCTGGTGATGCCCTGGTTAGCGAGGCTGTATAATAAGTCTAGGAGCAAGTCAGCCCTATCGCCACGCCTCCTATCATCATCCGTTAATGGAAACCTGCCAGGGTCCCTACCAAGCCACCTAACAAGCCTCTCCCACTCGGTTAAATCCACCTGCCTCCTAACAAGCCTCGCATCAAAGGCGCTCGGGTTGTTCACGAGACTCGTGATTACGCCAAGGGCATCACCAGGGTAGCCAAGCCTCTTTGCAATCTCAATCATATTCTGAACAGCCCTCCTCTCAGGCGTTGTAGTAGCCTCAATCGCATCCACAACCTCCCCATGCTCGTTCTTGACGTACATTAAGGCCTCAATAATCGGCGTGACCTCAATACCATACCTTATGAAAAAGTACTTAGTAGCCTTCGCCGAGAGCTCAAGGAAATCACTGGAGTGTAGTAAATCACGCCTCACATCCTCATCACTCCACAGCTGTCTTAGGCAACCAATCAAACGACCAGGGTGGTCATCAAACCTCGGGGCATGCACGCCTGGGCGTAGCCTCTGTGGCTCCCAGGTTATGAACAGGACGCGCCTAAGCCACGCGTCACGCCTACCCTTCCCACCACTCAAGGCACTCGCCACCTCCCCAATGGGGAGGTTCGTGGTGATGAATATGTTGGACACGGCTAGGAAAACTTCACGAAAACCCCTACCAGCCGATGCCGCCTGGACGCCGGTAATCGTGGCATCCGTCGTACTCGCAACACCATAGTTCCTAAGGCTCTCGAAGGCGCCGGTATCCACGTCATTAAACACCACGGGAGCCATGCTGTAGGCAAGAATATTCCTGAGGCGTTGGACCGTTCGGACAACCTCATCAGTACTGAAGAACCTACCCCTGACCCCAAGGGCGTTCATGATGGCGAGCATTGTAGTGGTCTTACCAACCCACCTAGGGCCGGTGTTGATGACAATCCTATTCTCAAAAACGCCCCAGTGGAACTTCAACGCTGGGGCATAGACTGAGCCCAGGGCAAGCCCAACGTTAGCCAGGGCCTGCCTCCTGTTTAAATCATAATTGTCCATTATGAATTTTATTAGGTCCTCTAGTACCGTGGAGTCGCAGTCCCAGGTGAAGGCTGGGTAGTCAATAAAACCATCACGCCAACCGCTTGGGTACGGGCCCGTGTAAACACTCGTGTCCCTAACACCCTCCTTCAACGCCCTATTGAAGAGCAGTTCCAAGCCCCTCTCAACCCACTGCCTCCTGGTGTTCCTAACCCCCGGGTCGTGCTCAGCAAGCAAGGCCTCAATAGCCTCCCCAGGGTTGAACCCAGTGTACGTCCCATACGGCGTCCTTAGAATGTAGTAAACAATGTTCGTAAGCTCGTCCTTAACGATTAAAGCCTTTAAATCGCCCTCGTAGAGGACCCCAACCCTAGGCTCCTCGACAGGCTCGCCGTTCCTATAGACAACACGGGTGGTCCTAACCACGAGGCTATCACGGGTCCTGTACACGTGGTACTCGCTAAAGCCGTCGCTGAACGTGCCAATGAAGACACCGTCGGGCGTGTTGGATAGTACCTCATCCTCAACCTCCAGGGCCAGGTTGCTGGGGACACCCAATTGCCCAAGGGCTTCGTGAACGCCCTGGGGAGTCGTCCTAGTGCAATTATTATTATAACATAGGATATGGTAATCACCAACCCTCGCAACCCTAACACCACCAATGAGCCTCCACTCTGGGGCTAAAACCCTGGCGGAGCACGAGTCCTCGCATGCCAACTCGACGGGCTCGTGGGCTAGGCCGAGGGCCTTTACTAAGCCATCATCAACAAGCGCAATGCACTTATCACCAACACCCCACGTGCACGTGGGGTCACTACCCAAGGCACTCGCCAACTCACTAAACACGCCTGTTGGTAAGGCCATTAGTAGGAAACCACCGCAATCCACAGGCTCCACCAGCGTGTTACCCTCAATCCTAGCATTCAATTGCTTCAAGAACTCAACAACACTGGCGAGGGACTCCCTATCCACGCCCCCAAGCACGCCAGTGCACACTATCGCACTCACGCCTCACCACCCAGGCAGGCCTCTGCAAAGCATGGTGTTAGACCAATGTACCAGGGAATTAGGGTGAACACGATAAAGCCCTCGTGAACATCCAAAACCCTCGCAACCCTCCTCACATCAACATCACCAACAAGACTCGAAAGCACTGCCCCAATCACCTCACCAACACCACCCAAACCCCTCAGGTCGAGGTTAAACCTCCTCAAGTCACGGGTGATCTGCTCAACAGCGCCTAGGTACAATAATTCGGGCTCGAAGCCGAAGCGATCCTTTGCTGTTTTGAATAACACATCCTCACTAACGCCATCTTCACCAGGCTCGTGCACAAGCCCTACAATTACGGGGACAGCCCTCATGAGGGATTTCGTGAACTCCCTCACGGCTTGTCTGAATGATTCACTCGTGTCGAGCAAGAACGAGGCCCTCCTCGCCAGTTTGTAATTATGGCAAACATGGCCAAACTTGGGGGAGTCCTTCCTGGCTATGAAGGCGTACGTGTCCACCTCCCCATTACTACCAACCCCAATGACGACGTACTCGCCATCGCCAACCCTAAACCTACAATTCCTACGTAGGTGGTTGAAAACGTTTGTCTTGAAGACATCTGATGCGTCGATGCAATTGGTATTATTACAAAACTCCCTATTAATGGCGAATTGCAGTTTTTGATTGCCCCTTAAGGCCCTATCAATCATGGGCTTCGTGAGTTTGACAAAGTCCCTACCCTGGATTACTTGCTCAATGACTGCCCTAATTAATGACTCCCGTGTACTAACGACTGTGGCGGAAGCCTCCATGCTCAACACCCCCACTTTTACTCCCAGTTTTGGGTTTGTATTTGTCTTATCTTTTTAAACTTTACTATAATTTACTGAAGATTTACTCCAATTATTTACCCCAGAGTTTGGCGAAAGTTTTGAAAACCCCACCCACTGTATTACGTATTGTATGAAGCCCAGGTTCTGGAATAGGATTGGACTAAGCGGTATCAAGCTACTCATCGCAGTCCTGGAGCTGGGCGGCGAGGCGTGGGTAATGGACGCACTAGACAAGGCTGGGCTTGGGCACGGTGTAATGTACAAGATAACAAGCCTCCAGGAGGTTGGCTTGGCGGTCTTCGAGGAGGTTAAGGTGAATGGTAGGGTTAGAACCTACATCAAACTCACGCCCCTTGGCGCTAGGATTGCAGAGCACCTGAGGACCGCCGACGAGTTAGCACCAGATGTCTAGGGTTGCACCGAGGCATCAATCGCCTCCTCAACCTCCACAAAACCCCCAACCCCCTCCACAATGAAGAACACATCATCACCAGCACATGCCAGGTACCTACCACCACCCAAGTCCTTGATGTGGTACCTACCCTCATAATCCCACCTCACCAACTCGCCGTTGAGGTAGGCAATACAGTCCCCAGGGGACTCAAGGATAGCGAAGCCCAGGTCAGCGACCGAGGTCGGGCCCTGCCTATCCCACACGACCCTCGTGACCCTCGGGCTCATGAGCAACCCACTATATATACCTATCACTTAACTTAATAAGTACACTCAAGGTTTGCCGTTACCCACTTCGATCAGTACATTAACTTTAACCCCATTACTGTAGCCCAGAGCTCCCTTAAGTCCTGGGTAACTCTTCGCTAACGGACCTTACCCCGAGAGTTTTAGGGGTGATTTATAAGTCCGTAGCTACATCACGTGGCGTTGGCATTTGATGAGGATTGCCCAGTCTTTTGATTAACCTCTCCCCACCTGATTATGATGACAACATCAACCTTGATGTTACTCCTCCTCAGGTACTCCCAAAGCTCGTCATACTCCCTACTCAACTGTATAATATACTTACTACCCATTTTCTGAATGCTCCTTTTCGTCATAACCAAGGTCCTCACTAGATTGTACCACTCACCCATCAACATGTCTAACCAGCTGATTTTTTATTGGTTACTAAATTGAGTAACCAACTGGGTATGCAGGAAGGGCGAGGAGTTGGGTGTGGGCGAGCCTAGCAGGCTAGGAACCCAAAGAATGAGGGGAAAACCAGTGGTCGCAGACTTTGCCACTTATGGCGAGGAGCCGTCAGCAACTACCTCGATTAGTACACTAACCTTGGCATTACTAGCGTGCAAGTACTCCCAGCTGCTGCCGGTCATATTCCTCACCTCACGTTGGCCATCGAGGCCATTAGTGGTGTGATTATAATGGGGAATGAACGCCCATCATGCCAAAGAGCCTCGTGTATATCATGAAGTAGTTTTGGGACTGAAATATAGATTCTATTCCTCTTCAGCCTTAGGTTTCCCACAAACGAGATCGAATATGGCTGTACAATCTGCACCTGGACAGGGAGTCTCGTAACACCTAGGTCAATCAATATTGACTGGAAAACTTCATTAGTATTCAAATCCACAGCGAGGTAACGGTGCTCGCTACCTTCACGAATTGCATACGCTATTGCGGCTATACTTTTACCCATTAAACTCAAATAATTGCCCAACACAATATCGCGTGGTGAAACCCCATTCCTGACCCTCTTAACTCGTGGGTCCATGTGGGTCACCCGCCTGTTTTACTGCCACCTAAATTAGGGGAAGGGGTGGTGCTCAATCCCCCATTTACGAGGGCGCTCCCTAGGTATAGCCCGAGTGTGGAACACGGATTACGCACACGCAATTCGGGTGAACGTTCGTGAGCACCGTTTACGTGCACCGTACGAGGGTATTTCTTTAAACACGGGGTTGGGTCCCGCCTACCATATTCTATCGTAACTAATTCTACGAACTTTACAATCTATTTATCTTCACTCTAACCTGTTGCGCTACTATTTTGTGTAGTATGTGAGCATTCTCGGAAAGATTAGACGTAGCATTTACGGTAATTCCCTGGATTCGTTAATCATACAACTTATCTATTTATTCTCGTAATCTTTATTATCTTATAATAAGTTATGAATGAGTTCGCCGAGTTCTCCTTGTTTGTTTAGTAGGTCGTCAATTATGACTATACCCATGTTTTCGAGTTTTCTCCTTAACCCATCGTTTATTTTCGTAAGTACCGTAAGCATTAGGTGTTTTGGTTTTAATAAATGCCTATATTGGTCTAATTGTTTAATTACATATTCAGGACTAGCCCATTGAGTTCTCTCTAAACCAGTCTTGACCTCAATAACTAATTGAGGCAATAGATTCAAATTATGTAGTTCTCCCCAACCAATTCTCTCCTTAATAATGCCCTTAAAGACCACGAAGTCAGGCACAACATTCCTAATCCCCCTTCTACGTAATTCATGGTACTCCTCACTAAATTGAAGCACATGCGGGTATATACTCGGCTGATAATAAATGGTGTATTTCTCATTATTTCTCCTCGATTTAATGAATGCAATGGGTTCATTTCTCATAAATTCAATCCACCAATTATTGCCAGGGGAATTAATCGTCAATCCCTCAATAACCCATCTATCCAGTGTTTCCCCATCAATAGCCTCAATAAGTTTCGTAAAAACCCAAAGTTCAACAATGTGACTAAGTCTAACCTCAATTGACTGAATTCTACCCTTTTCATCAGGTAATGCCATCAATGTGAGCAATGAGAAATAAGGCGTTTCAAAAGTCTCTCTAAGTCGCTCCGCATATCCGCCGAACCTAATATCGCTGGTTTTTGACCTTACCATTACTGACTTAATATCATTAATTAAGGGACTTACAGTATCCATATAAAACCTAACTAGGTAGACTTCATCCTTAGATAACTTGAACATGTTTAGGAGCACCTTAGCCGAATCCTCATCACAATCACATATGCAGCACTGCATGGAGTTATTACTTAATGTGCATATTTCAAAAAGTGGATAACCGCTGTTACTGAAGGATACGTGTAGTATAGGACCCTTGATAGATGATGTTGGTACCTTATAGGTAAGCTCAATCCTCCTACCTGGCTCCTTGCTGACTAACCTAGCACCGGGTACAGCGCTAATGGGTATAAAGAAGGACCCGTCATGGACGTAGTAATAATTTGAACCCCTGGTACCGCTTCGGCGCTCGACAACCTCTAACTCAGTGCCATATAAATTCATAAACCCCACATGCTCTTTAACATTTCTACATTTACTCGTTACTATGTTTGAAAACATGTAGTAAAGTATGAATTCATTGGCTTATATTACTTATTATTTATGTAGAGAAGGAATGGCAGAGCACTTAGCTGTTTCTTTAATAGTTCCATGTCACTATATACTTTTTAATTCTGTTTTTCTTCTTTTATTCTTGGGCGCTGATTATGATCCGCACTGCGGTGAGTCAGCGCTTTCGGTGAGTGGTTACCTGGAATGGTGTATTTATTTAATGGCCATTAATGGTGGAGGTATATGCTACAATTATTCCTTGTAAAGATAATTATTCTTCTGTTGTAATTTCTTCAACTTCGTATTCAGTATTGGCGTGATTCTTCAGTAGTTTCTCTCGTTTTTTAATTTCATCCGTGATGTTTATTCCGTATGTTTTGCTGAGGATTTTTAGTCTTTGGCTTTTCTCTATTTCTAAATCGCCTGTGCTTGTTAGTATGCTTTTGAATTCGAGGTTTCCGTTGTTCATTGTTGGTTCCACTATGTCTGTTACGAGTCTTTTTCCATTCCTTATTGTTGTGAATACTACGGTTGATATTAATTGTAGGTTGCC
>OFEJ01000509.1_pt1 | contig 12134 bp, 25 predicted proteins | sample 1521051 | NCBI WGS metagenome assembly OFEJ01 (sample SAMN06268701, study PRJEB24108) | sediment metagenome | isolation source: Joseph's Coat, Yellowstone National Park, Wyoming, USA | place: USA:Joseph's Coat, Yellowstone National Park, Wyoming, USA | reverse complement strand
TCACCGCACCGTCTGCAATCTTCGCCGTTGTCACTGCCCCATCAGCTATCTTTGCCACCGTTACCGCTCCGTCCGCTATCTTAGCCGTGGTGATGCTCATGTCGGCAATCTTTGCTGCCGTCACTGCACCATCTGCCAGCTTCACTGTTGTCACGCTTCCATCTGGGTGGTCTATCGGCACCTTCAGCCTGTGGTACTCCAGTTCCTGCGGCCCGGCGTACCTCGGGCCGAAGTCCGGCATCTCACACCACCCCTATTATCACGCTTTCCGCAATATCAGCGTTACGCCTGGCCGTACACTAGCACTATGAAGCCGTAGGGGAAGCTCCGCGGTGTCCCAGCGGTTTGCCTCACCGTGACCTTGTACTTCATCGCCGCCTGCAGCGTCTTCCTGGTGAACCTCACCACGGGCTGGTCTTGTGCACCGCTGAATGTACCGTAAGCGTAAACCGCGTAGTTTGCACCGTCCACCGCTATGTACTCCCTGATTTCCAGCGTATCTCCTGCCTGCATTGATGAGAGGTCAATGTAGCCCTCTATAATATAGTCGTTCTCCTGGGGGTTTATCTCAACTACCGCTGCCTCGGTGTTCAGGCTTGGCACAGTAACCGTGCCCCTGATGTCCTGCTTGCTCTTTATATACACGCCTGGTGGTGCACCCTCCTGTATCTGTAGCGCCTGTGCCAGCTTGGCTGCGTCGAGGATTATCACACCGCTCATTCACACCACTCCTTTTCCCGCCTTCAGCCTCTCAGCTACTTTATCTGCCACGGCGTCCGCCAGCCTTTCCAGTAAGTCATCGCTTTTTCTCCTTTCCCCTAGAAACAGGTTCATTATTATGTATATTGCAGCTATACCTGCGAGCTCCGGCGTCACCTGGTTGAGTACTTGTGAGAACATATTGACAAACTCCTCAGGCGTCATAAATGGTGCTGCTACCTGCTGGCTCGCGGGCGCGTACTGGTCCCTGATTTTAACTGTCGCCTCCCCCACGCTTTACCACCCCTACTGTATTATCACTCTGAACGTTATCACCTTTTCGGCTGTGCCACCTGCACCGGCTGCGACCGTGTCGGTGAAGTGCCCTTCTAGCATTCCCACTAGCCTGTTGTTGCAGTAGATGTTCGCCATTATGCAGCCTACGGTGTGCGTGGGGTAGGGCATCGGCTTCGCCGCGTCCGTGTACACCGCTTCGCCCTCTCCTATCTTCTCCAGTAGCCCATCCCTCCTCAGGTACACCTCTATTCTTGCGTGCGGCATTTGTCTTCACCTCATGATACTGACGCCTCCCAGACTATCAGCAAATCGGTCTCCGTGCCTCCGGCTAACCACTCTATTGTCGCGCCGCCGAGCACTGCAGCCTCGAGCGTGTCTGGCGCCGCGAGCACGAGCTGCGGCGTCATGCCTCCCAGCACTGCTGCCTCCAGCGCATCAGGTACTGCGAGTGCGACCGGCGGCCTCAGCCCGCCGAGCACCGCGGCCTCGAGCTCGTCCCTGACCACCATCTGGCCTGGCAGCACCGCGTCGCCGGTAACCGCGATGTCGAGCACGTCCTTGGCCTCCAGCACCAGGCCCGCAGTTACCCCGCCGGTGACTGCTGCTTCGAGCCTGTCGTAGAGCGCGAGCGTCCACGGCACCGGCGCGCCAGGCGCGGCTACAGGTGGTGCTGTTGGTACTGACGGCACCGATGGAGCCGCCGGTAGCCACGGTGGTGTGGTGAACGCCTCCGCTGGCACCGCTCCCACGAGCAGCTTCCACGCAGCGCTGAGCGCGAGGTATACGATTATCGGTTTGACCATGAGCCACAGGAACTCCCTTACTGCCTCCCTTGCGCTCGAAGCCTCCATTATCCTCTTGGCCTCCGCGAGCATCAGCTTGTACGTTATAGCGATGTAGAGCGTGCCGAACGCCTTCCTCTGAAGCGCGCCGAGCGCCGCCGAGACGAAGCCCAGCACCGGTCTAACGAGTACAGACTTAGCTGTTTCGAAGAGCCACGATATGAAGTCCGATATCGGCTTCACTATGTAGTTGTGTATGGTGCTCCACAGCCACCCCACCGCGTCCCCCAGCCACTTCACTACGGTGCTGACCGCGTTGCCCACGAAGTTGACCAGCCCGTTGACGATGTCCTCCAAGCTCGGCAGCTGCATCGTCCTACCTCATCCTGACCTTTACCACTATGTCCCCCGCCTCGATCTCCACCATATTTCTATATTCTCCTTTGATTGCATCCTTAAGTGCCTTTGCTATTTCTTCTCCTTTGACCCTTATCACCACGTAATCACTTTCCATCTGCGTCAGCGGCGTGAACCCGTACTGCTGCCCCAGCCTCTTTATCTCCTCTGCTATTAACTCCCCTAAGCTCCTCACCTAAATCACCCCCAGGGTGACAGCCAGTAGGCGGTTAATATTACTAACAGCACGGCGTCCTCGGGCCTGCTCGCGGCCAGGTCCATGAACCACCTGATGAACCTCTCGGCCAGCTCTATCAGCTTCTCTATGAGCGTGCGCGCGAAGTCCTGCATCCTGTGCAGTATCCCAGCCACCGCGCTGACAACGCTTCCGACCGCGCCGAAGCCCTCGCTGATTATCGCACTTGCCACCTCTGCTCACCCACACGAAAGAGCGATGAGCGCACTTAAAAGGTGCTCGGTATGCCTGGGCCCGCGGGCGTGTAGCTGTAGTACTGTATGATGTGCATCATGAAAGTCCTTCCGCCGGGCGTGAGCGTCACGCCGCCCGTATCATAAATGGTGCGCACCGGGTACCACTTCGTCAGCCCAAGGTACCTTATGGTCAATGACGTTGACAGCGTCACCGTGTCCTGCCACTTCACCCCCTGGTATGGCACGTTGTAGTACGGTATCGTCCCCGATGTCACCGTGGGTGCGCTGGCCGCGAACGTGCCCACGCTCGCGTAGCTGCTGTCCATCAGCTCCCACTTGTCGAATGGGCACTCGGAGTAGTAGTCGTAGCCCCTCGCGAAGAACTCCTTCAACGCGTCCAGGAAGAACGCCGTGACTATCATCCTCCTGTTTCCCGGGTAGCAGAGCTCCATCCTCAGCCTCACCCTGTGGCCCGCCGCCTTGCTCACCGCGCCATCCATCACGTACTTCGCCAGCTCCCTGTAGTTGCTGTCAACGTCGGCCAGCGTTATCGGCAGACCGAACACCTTGAACCTGTCGAATGAGTAAGTATCCGCGCTGGTGTCGAGCCACTCCACAGCCACGCACATGCCGACGTAGTTGGGCATCGTGAACGTCGAGAAGCTCGGGTTGTCCAGCACCTTGACAAGGCTCCCAGCGCTGCTGTACAGCCCCACCTTCTTGATTCTCACGCACCTGGTGTCCGTGGTGCCGCTGGGGCACGCGCCCGTCAGGAGCGCCACCATCGCGTCGCTCATGTACTTCGAGCAGCCCAGCTGGCCACTTGCCCACGGGTCCGGCGGTGCACCCAGTATGCCCAGCCTCGCCCTCACCACGTGCTCCATTGCGTTGTACACCTAGAACGTGGCTGGGAAGCCCGAGCTCGTCACCGTGTACCTGTACTTGAACCTCGCCTCCGCGTACCACGTCGCCGAAGCGCCCGAGGGCTTCGAGAGGTAGTAGTAGTAGTACTGCGCCAGCTCGTACCCGCCGCCCAGCAGCCTTATCGTGTCCACGTTCTTCGCGTCCGCCGAGGTGTCAACCGCGCTCACCTTAACGCCGTAGTACGGGACGCCGTCCATCGTACCCGACGTCTCCTCCTTGACGATGCTCGTGAAGTCCTGCGTCGTCCCGTCTGTCAGCCTTATCCTCAGCCCGTTGATTGGTGCGTACTGCCCAACCGCCCCTCCGCTCAGGTCCAGGAAGACCAGCTCCGCGCCGCGCACAAGCAGCCCGCTCGCGTTGACCGCAGCAATGGGTATCCTCAGCCTGAAGTACACCTTCAGCGTGTCCGCGCTCCCCTTGGTGACCGACGCCGTGGCGGTCGCCCTGAACGCGGACCACAGGTAGCCGTCCGAGTCCACGCAGCCCACGTGCACCCTGTCCGCCGTGTAGCTGTCCGTAGATGTGTCCTCGGCGCTCACCTCCACCTGCCTGTCCGAGTCCACTATCGAGAATGATACCGTTACCGGCGACAGCGTCTTTATGAGCGAGCCGCCGGGGTCGTAGAGCGCTATCTGGCTCGCCTTGAACGCCCACGTCCTCCCGTCCTTCAGGAGCCTTTCGAACAGGTACGCCCACTTCGAGCTCGCCGAGCCCATGTTAGCCTTCACATTCATTACCTTAACCTCTCCCACCCACTTTCACCTCGTGAGAAAGAGAAAAAGGAGCTATTTTTATGTTTGCTACAGGGGCTCGGCTAGGAAGACCGGGCTGCCCGAGTCGCCGCCCTTCGCGCCCATGTCCTCGTGGGTCAAGACTACATCCTCGAACCAGGCCACGTCCAGCCAGTACCCTACCGCCAGGCTCGCGCTCTCGTCCCAGACCGTCCCCACCGTCGCGCCGCTCGTCCTCCCGTCCTTTTTCAGCTTCTGCCCCGGCGCCACCTCCGCCTGCGTGCTTGGAAACATCAGGTCGTATCCAGCAAAGTACTGCTTCCAGTACTTTGCGGTTTTGCATACCACCGCGTGGCCGAGGCTCGTGCCCGCAAAGAGGTTGCCAACAAAGGTCAGCCTCGACGCGTCGAAGCCCGCGTTCTTCTCCACCGCGTACGCGTAGGTGTTGTTGACTATGCCCACGCCCTCGAGCACCCTCGCGACCGCCAGGTCAACGTAGTTCGGCACTTGCAGCGCCCTGACCCTGCTCTTCCTACCTAGTGCTCTGTACACCGTGTTCACCGCCCTGCTCACTGGGCACTCCGGGTACTCGTACATACTATGTATCCTGACGTGGTACGCGTAGTCCGCCACCCAGTAATCCGTCTCGTGCTCGTAGTCCCACTTAGTATCATACGGCCCAGGCTGCCAGATTCTTTTGGTGTACGGTGCCTGAACCATGAACGGCCAGGGGTGCAGCACGTGCGCGTTGCTTATGATGTACTTCTCACCATCTTTGCTCGCAAAGCCTCCCAGCGTCCCCGCGGTGATTTCCCTGTGCCCTACGGATATCCCCATCATTAATGGCCTCCACTTCCGCGTCCGAAAATTCTCCTGCGTCCCAAGTGCTCTCACTTTTCCAATGACTGCTACGTCCTTCTCCTTGTACACATCCCCCAGGCCGAAGCTCCGCACTGCTGCCAGCGCCGCCTTTACGTTCTCCTCGCTCTCCACGTAAATCCGCTTCTCGCTGAAGCCGACTATGATGCCCTTCAGCACCAGCTCCTTCAAGAACTCCTTCGTGACCCTGTCCACGGCTGCTCCCTCACTTCAGCTTCTCCGCGAAGGCACGGAGAACCTCAAGCCTCTCGGACTCGGGCAGCTGCGCCAGCACCTCGTTAACGCGCTTGAGCTCCTTTAGGAATCCTATTAAGAAGTGGTACTCCTCCTTGTACTGCGGGGGTATTATCGGCTCAAGCTTCTCGAGAACGGGTATCGTCTTCTCCAGCACGAGCCTCTTCTCCTCGAAGACGAGCTTGGTGAACGTCCTGTACTTGTAGTACATGTAGGCTGTCAGCGCCGCTGCCACAACTAACCCCGCACCATACAGTATCTCGATTGGGCTCATGCCCTCCCACCCGCGTTAACACGTGCCACGTAGGGATATAAGCTTAGCTCCCTCCTCGGCGCCTCGCCCAGCCGCAAGGCCACGTCCACCAGTACCAGTATGAAGAGCACCGCGATTATGACCACTAATGTGTACTCTCAGACTACCGCGAGCTGGCAGAGGGGGTCTGCGCCGCACGCCCTCAGCTTCTCAAGCTCCGCCCTCGTGTAGAGCACCAGGGCTGCGAAGGACAGGAGCACAACTAGTAAAGCAGCCACTGCGCTCTTCCAGCCCACGGGGAATGGGTAAAAAAACACCTATTTTTTACTAACTTGTGCTTATGCTACGGCTTCTAGAGGCCCAGGCGCCCTATGATTCTGCCGATTGCAGGGAAGTACCTTGTCACGGTGTACCAGGCGATGCCGACCACGGCCATGCCGACCAGTAGTGAGCCAATCACCTGCGCGTTGTTCTTGAGCGCCGTTGCCAGGGCCTGAATCACCGTGCCGAGGGCCTCCTGCACTGCGTTGACGACCGCGCCCCAGTCGAACGTCGTCGTGCTCATGCTCTCCCACCGGTAGGCATATAGCACTGGTGTCTTATAAACACGGTAGGTGGGGAGGGCATGGGCCAGCAGCCCGCGGGCAGCCTCCTGCAAAACCCGGTCATCCAGAAGAGCATAAGGAGGCTCAAGAAGATGGGTCTCAAGGTCTACGTCCAGGAGATGGACGAGGACAGCATCGTGATGGTGGTTGACAACAAGAGCATCATCGAAACGGTGAAGCGGATGACCGACAGGGCGATAACCTACCCGAAGCACTACGTGCACCACGACGAAGTGAATAACGCCCTGATTATCGCCTGCTGGAGGGGTGAGGAGCCGCAATGGGTGCAGAAGCTAAAAGCGCAGGCGGTGCTGAAATCACGCTAGAGGACGTTATCGCCGCGATAAAGGTACTACGTAGGTTCTATGAGATACAAAAACAGGCGGAGAGGATGCTCAGGGCCATCGCGCCGCAGACGCACTCAGACCCCAGGCTAGCGCTCGTGGAGAAGATGCTCCTTGCCCAGCAGCGCGGCAAAGCTGAGGAGGTCGAGGAGGCGCTTGAGGAGGAGCTGACGCCGGAGGAGAGGGAGCGGCTGCGCCGCATCGCGGCCTCCCTCAAGTAACGCATATATACTGCCCGTTTTTCTATAGAACCGGTGGTAGCAGATGGCAAAGAAAAGGGTCTACAGGCCGAGCTCCACGGTGAGGTACCGCTGGAAGCTGTTCCGCATCTACGGCGCTTTCCTGCCCGAGAGCCTCGCGCTGGAGTTCGTTGACACGATGGCGAGGGAGTGGGGCGTCGGCTTCGGCGAGTACCACGGCCCGTGGACCACGCTCCTTAAGAGCGGCATCATACCGCCCGAGCTCCCCAGGATGGACTTGGCCAAGTACAAGTCCGCGCTCAACTTCGTGATTAGGAAGGCGAAGCAGGGCTACAGCCTCGCCCCGGGGAGCGAGGACAGAAGGGCCATAGTCCACCACATCGTGAGCGTCATCGGGCTGCCGCCCGAGCAGGCCGAGGCAATAATTGAGTTCGTGGCTAAGCAAGGAGGCGTCTAAGCACGCAGGGTAGCGCGGCGTGGCCGAGGAGGAGGGGCTCCCAGAGCTCCCTGGAACGCAGCCCGAGGCAGCCGAGGAGAGGAGGCCGCCGACCCCGGTCAAGGCACTAGAGGAGCTGCTGACCGTGCCATTGCCTGAGCTTGTCAGGCTCTACAACGACACGGTTGACAAGCTGCGCACCATAAGCGAGCTCTTCGCCAGGGGAGTGGTGCCCTACGCCGAAATCAAGCGCATAACCTCGCAGCTCACCATGAACGCCGCAACGCTTGCAGCGGCGATACGCATGAAGCTCGCCGCCGTCGATGTGTACAGCATCCTGGAGGAGCTTGAGGCAGAGGCTGAAGAGATGAGGGAAAGGGCGGAGAGAATAAGGGAGGAGGAGGAGAGGCGCAGGCTGGCTAGGAGAGGACTGGCACTAAGGTAAAGAAAACCGGTTTTTTTCTACCCTTTTCCCCTTTCCCTTTTCTTATCCCACGGCACGTAGTCGCTGAACCCTAGGGCATCCAGCCTCAGCCTGGCTTCGAGCACCGCCTTGAAGTCGCTCCCGAGCGCGAGCGCAAGGTGCAGGGCGTCCAGCTCGGGCACGGGCCTGTCCAGGTACACAAGCACGTGGGTGTTGCCGCTCCCGCTCCTCCTCGCCCTGTAGCCTACCACCTTCGCGTCCAGCCTCAAGTGCTTGAGCACCCACTCTAGGTGCTCCCTCCAGTACCTCTCCACCTTCTTGAACGCGCTGTACCTGATGTCCAGGTCAACGAAGACGTATGCTACCTCCATTCACCACACCCCTTTAACCGACTCAAGGAGGTACCGCACGGTCTCGTCCCAGAGCGGTGGGAGGTAGCCGTTCATCACCTTGAACGAGTCCGCGTCCATGAACCTGTACCTGTTACCCGGTCGTATAACCGATGGTGGGGCCACCACGTAGCCGCCCTCGCCCTTGATGTCAATACCCATGCTGTAGTCCTTTTTGCACGGGGGAATGGCATCGAGGTTCTCCGGCCTTATGTACACGTGTGCCCCCCTGGGTGTTTTCACCTTGATTGTGAAGTTGTGAACCACCAGCCTGTAGCGGAGAGGTAGCGAGTCGAGCCAATCCAGGTACACGTCGTAGTCGTCGAAGTCTATCACGAGCAGCCGCGACACCCTCCCAGTGACCACTGCCACGTTGAACGTTTTGAACCTCCTGAACCAGTCCTCAACGTCTGCACCCGTGGGCTGCCGGTGCTGGAACTCCTCCCACCCCACCAAGGGCGGAGCCTTTTCGAGATACCTGATTGGAATCACGCTGAACCCCAGGCGCAGGTACCTGTCTATCCACGCCCTGAGCTCACGCGACCTCGCGCGGGTAGGCCTCCCTGATTGGCCACCACTCTCTATCCTCGACACAGGCGCCCACCTCGACACCCTCCGGCGTGCACCTCCGGTGGCAGCAGTACTCCTCCGGCTCCCTCCCGCTCCTGAGCTCAATCAGCCTCTGGACTCCCCTCTCGGACATCCTGGGGTGCGTCAGCGCGTAGTACTCCACCCCTTGCACCTCCCCAACCACGCCGAAAACCTGTGAGTGGCAGCTCTGCGCGCACATAGCTGCCTCATCTTGAACGGCCTCTATCAGCCTTCTCAATTCTTCAACGGTGGTCATGTGCTCCCAGGCGGTGTGCTCCAGCCTGATGCAGCATTTTGATTCAACGACCAGGTTTGACGAGGGGCTCCTGCGCGCGCAGTACCTGTACTTCACGCTGACGCAGATGGAGATGGCGTAAAGCCTAGCCTCGAAGTAATAGGTCACGGGGTCTCTGAGGTAGCAGACCATCCTCCTCCACGCTGGCACGTAGAAGAATATGATTTCGTGGCCGCTCCACGCGTCCGTCACGCGCAGGCTCCTGGCCCTCCTCCTCCGCCGCTCGGCCACTACGCTTCACCCCTCTTCCTCTTTTTCCTCACTACCTCCATCTCCTTGGCCCTTTTCCTCAGCTCCTCAAACTTCTCAGGCGAAATCTTGCTAATCACCAAGGCCTTCCTCAAGTCCACGCTTATCGTGTTGCCGTATATGTCCTCCCCCACGGCGATTGGCAGTGCCTCCGAGAAGTCATGAACGCGCACGATGAATATGTTGCGCGCTATCACCACGCGGATGCAGTCGCCCTGCTCGATTTCTATCCCCTTGACCCTTATCTTCACCCTCCTTTCCTCTTCCGCGACCTCCGCAGCCGCCCGCGCGCCCGCGTCCTGCGCCTGGGCCCACAGCTCCGGATTCGAGAGGAATTCCTTGGGGTTCTCGATGCCGTGGTGCCTGCGCAGGTGCCGCATCAGCGTCCTAGTGGTGCTGTAGGTCTTGCCGCAGATGGGGCAGCTCTCCCCTACCTCTCCTTGCACGCGGCCTCACCCACCTCCTTGAGAACCTCGCACAGCACCTCGTTCGTGAACGCGTAGCCCTCAAGCTCAAGGAAGTACAGCGCTTCGAGCTTGTTCCACACGCTTTTGCTGTGCCAAAGGAGCCTCACATATTCACGGCTCTCTATCAGCCGCACCAGCTCCTCCCTACTCTTCACCCACTTCATCACCTTCACCCTAGGGAAAAGTGGAAAAAAAAGGTGGTTTTTTCGTAAGGGCTAAACGAGGTCTACGTAGCTCCTGCCGCTCTTCGAAGTCCTGCGCACCACCGTTACCTTGACGGCCTGCCCCCTGGTTCTAATCCACCTATCAATAAGAGCCATCTTCTTGGTCGCGACCGCGCCGCGCCACGTCACCTTCACCTTTTGGCCGTCCACGAGAGCTTCCGCGATGTTGTTGTTCATATCTACTTTGAGTATGATGACCTCCTTGCCCTCCAGCTCGGAGATGAAGTAATCCGCACCAATCTGCTCTTTCCTCGCCTCCCTCGCGATGCTCTTGAAGTCCACGGCGCTCGGGAGTGCTTCGGGCTTGGGCATCTCCGGCTCGCTCACTGTTTCCTCAACCGGGGGTCTCTTAGCCGTTTTCATCCCTATCCACCAATACCTAGCACTAGTTATATTTAAAACTATCCCCTGGGAAGGGGCTCCCGTCGCCCAGCTGCATCAGCACGAGGATGAGGTCAAGCACAAACGCCATGGCGCTGGCGGCCATCTGGAAGAGCGCCCAGAGCAGCTCAAGGAAGCGCACCGGCGACGGGCTTGAGACGAGGTAGTGCAGCGCCTCAATGGTGTAGCTCGTCGCGAAGACCATCCACGTGGTGATAAAGCTGAGGCCAAGCAAGGAGGCTGTAAGCAGCACGGCCCGCTTCACGCTCCACCTGCCCATTTCCCTTCACACCCCTTCATCCCGCGCGCGCGCGCACAGCAGCACGTTGAGTACCACGGAGAACGCGAGCACCAGCTTGCACCTCACGCAAGTGCTACCCACGCTTCTCACCCTCTGCCGCTTCCTTCTCCTTGAACAACTCTTCGAGGAAATAGCCCCACATTTCGAGCTCCGCTTCATCTGCATACTTGACCGGTTCCAACACCATGACCGGCTTCTCTCCCATGAAGCCCACGTGAATCGCGAAAGCCCTCACGCTCCTGAACACGGTCTTCATGAGTATGCTCGGGATGGTCATCGTCCACTGCACGCTCTCGCCCTTTTTCCCAGCCGGTTTCGCGGTGACCTTGATTGTGCGCACCGCGCGCATCTTCTTGAGCCTCACCACCGCGACCTCCCTGCTCATGCGCACCACCCGAGCAAGAAGGTAGAAAAAGAACTATTTGAAACTAACTACCGCTGGCTAGCCCTCCCCGTCCTCCGGCACACGCCTGTAGAAGATGCGGTACACGTGCTCCCCTTGCCTCTCGACGCGCCGCAGCGCCCACAGCCTGCCGCGCGCATCCCTCACAAGCCTCAACTTCTCCGCGATGGTCTTTTTCACGTAGTAGCTCCAGTAGGGTGGCACAGGGTACTTTTTTGGAAGACCCAGCGCGTAACGCACGAGCTGCACGGTCTTGAACGATGCGCTCAACGACTCAAACCTCGCGAGGTAATCCGCAAGCACACTGCGCACGCTGTCCTCGCTGTATATGACGTAGCTATTGCTGTAGTAGACGGTCGGCTCAAGCGCGGACATCACGCACCACCGCAGACGCAGCTCATCTCGAACTCCCAGATGTAAAGCAGCCTGTACTTCCTGCCCTCGTCCTCGGGGAGCCACTCGTCCCACGCGCGCCTGTCCATCCACCACTCCAGCTCCTTCCTGTCCACCTCCGCCACGAAGAACGCCAGCGCCGTGGTGCACATCGTGCCCGCCTTGTCCAGCACGGGGGGGCGCCCCTCGATAAGGACGATGTCCACGGGCCTGTTGAGCACCTCCCTGCCGCCTGCCTCTACGCTAACGTAGTAGTAAACCCTCCTCTTCCCGCCCTCCTCCGCCTCCATGATGTCGAAGCATACGTGGTACATCGCCCTATCACTAGCTAGGTAACACTACCTAGATATAAACTTAACGCTGGAGAGTGCTAGCCTGACCTCGGAAAAAGAAACAATGCTAGAGCCGCGCAGGTCTCAGCCTCCTGTAGCACCTCAGAAGCTGCCTCATGAAGCGCCGCGGCTGCCCCTCTATGATGCGCCTCAGCTCCACGTCGTGGACTATCCTCACCCCCTGCAACCTGAACTCGCTGGGGTACTTGAAGTACCCTGGGAAGCGCACAGCCAGCTCCTCCGCGAGCAGCTCCGCCGGTGGCTCAGGCTCGTAGCTCACGGCGTGCACGAGCTCGTGCGCGAGGACGTGGCGCAGTTCCGCGTCCGAGAGGAATCTGCACACATCGAAGAGGACGATGAAGACAGCCCTGCGCAGCACGTAAGGGTGCAGCCTGTACTGCTCCACGATGTGCGTATAAGCCGCAATGTAGCCAAAGAACCACACCGGCACAACAGGGTAGTGCGCGAGGTAA
>OFEJ01000504.1_pt1 | contig 12182 bp, 14 predicted proteins | sample 1521051 | NCBI WGS metagenome assembly OFEJ01 (sample SAMN06268701, study PRJEB24108) | sediment metagenome | isolation source: Joseph's Coat, Yellowstone National Park, Wyoming, USA | place: USA:Joseph's Coat, Yellowstone National Park, Wyoming, USA | reverse complement strand
CGGGCTCGCCTCAGCGGGAGCGGGCGGGCCCATTGCGCCCCTCTCGAAAAACGTCAGCGCGCCCGCTAAGGCGACTAGCAGGAGAGCCGCCGCAGCCGCTCTCGCAACTTTCTTCGTCATCGAGAAGAGCCTGCCAGCTGGTCCTATTCAAGCTAAGGTGCTGTACACCGCGTTCAAGAGCTTGAACGCCCTGAGCTGCCGTTCGAGCCGCGCGCGCCGAACGCGTTGCCCGCGCCTTCGAGCAGCTGCGGAAAGGTGTTTCTGAGGTGGGAGGAGCCAGCTCAGAGCTTCGTGATCCTTGCCCCAGAGTACACCAAGGAGCATTCGCCGGTACAGCACCTTCACCGCCTCCTCCCTGCTCAAGCCTCGCTCCACGAGCTTCCGGATTTCAGCCTCGATCTTCGCCTTCACCCGCTCAGGCGGCCCACCCCAAGCTCGCAAGTAAGCGTCGAGGAGCTCCCTGTACATCTCCTCTACGCTAAGCTGCCTGACAGGTACGCTCAGCACGCGCGCTGGGCCGTAGAGGATGAGGTAGAGCGCAGTCCCCGCCCACGCTGGCAGGTGCCAGCTCCAAGGGTCGGCTCTCTCGGGCGAGAGGCCCAGCGCCGCGAGCCCGGCGAAGTATAGCGACCAGCACGCAAGCTCCAGCCAGCGGGCCGCTCTACTGCTGACGAGAGCGCGGTTCTTGGCGAAGCCGGTGGCGAGCGCCAGCACCAGCGCCGATAGCCCAAGCCTATGCGAAAGGGTGTACTCGAAGGATCTGGGGGCAGGAGGTCTGGGAAAGAGAGAAATGTAGAACGGGTAGGGGAAGAGCAGGATGAGGAGGAACCCCCACGCCAGTTCAACAGCGCGCAGCGCGCGCGGCGCCGAAGCCCGGGCCCTCATGCTCGGCGCGTTTACTACCCTTACGGCGCTAAAAAAATTAGCGCCCGTTTCCACCGCGCGCCGCGGGAGCCGGCGACGTGTACTCTCTGATCGAGTACCGCAAGTACATAACCGAGCTAAACATCATAAACGATAAGGTGAAGGCGAGCACGCTGTAAAAAACCCTCCCGCAAGCAAAGTAGCTGATGCTAGCGCAAGTGCTGAAGCTGCGAAAGCGATGGTCAAAGCGAGGAGCAGCTTAGCAAGGAAAGGTTTCCGCTTCACCAGAGGGAATAATAGGGGAAGGAGGGACGAGTGGAACGCACCCCCCACCAGCGAGATCGTTAGCTTCTCAGCCGCCTGAGGCTCCCACCAGTTCCCAGTTGCCGCGGCGGTCTCCACGTAGCGCGTAACGCTGCCCGCGAAGAACCATGCCCATACTAACATGGACAACGCGAAATACGCTACGCCGAGAGCCTTGCCCAGCTTCTTCAGAAGCTTTCTCACATTTCTACCCCTGCGCTCAAGCCTACCGGTACAGCATCTTCACAGCATCCTCCCTGCTCAAGCCTCGCTCCACGAGCTTCTTGATGTCGGCCTCAAGCCTCTCCCTCGCTCGCTCCGGCGGTCCGCCCCAAGCTCGCAAGTAAGCGTCGAGGAGCCTCTCGTAGATTTCCTCAGCGGTGGGCTGCCGAGACACCCACGCGGCTCCCCGCTGGGCGGCCGCGCTCGGCAACGCCGGTTGCGCAACGAGCGCGTACAGCGTGCTAGCCAGGATCGCAAGCATGAACGTAAGCCCTGCCGCATGCTCTATAGAAAGGCTTCCAGCGAGTAGCCCGGTGAGCAGAGCAGCTGACAAAAGTAGGAGCACGAAGGCCGTACCAGCGCCATATAGAGCACGAAGCAGCCTCTGCCTTTCAGGGAAAAGTCTCATGAGAATCGGAAGGGTAAATAACGGGGGGGAGAGAGCCATTATAGCTATTACCGCTCGGAAGTCGTACCAGCGCCCGGTTGCCGTGCAGTACGAGATGACGTCTGCTAAGAACAGCGTGTAAAGCGCGCAAAGAATGGCTAGTAGGGAAAGCTCCAACTTTTTCAGCCTCCCCCTCATGCCCCCTCACCGCGCGCTAGCTGCGTGGCGAGCCCGTACAGCGCGCCGGCCGTGATGAAGAGCCCGACCGCCAACCCGAAAGCGTCGTGGACAGAGGGGTTCCCGGCGAGCAGGGCGGCAGCCTCCAGAAACAGGGCTGAAACCAGGAAGGGGGCTTCCAAAGCGAGGAGCAACTTCCGCCTAGTTGGCGCTAGCTTGCCAAGGATGAGAAGCAGGAACGGCACTGCGAAGAGGGCAGGGGTTAAGCGGGTCACCGCCCTGCAGTCGTACCAGCGCCCCGTCGTTGCGACTGCCCGCGCGTAGTCCAGCACGCTACGAAGGAATACGTAAATGGTTATCATAGCCAGCACAAGCCACGCTATAAGAAGAGCTCTAAGCCGCCTCCTCACCCCTTCTCCCATGCCTCCCCCCTTGATTACTTTCCAGTTTCAATGCTTATTGGCCGCAGTTTGGGTAGCACGGGCACTGCGGGTCGCTCCAGCAGGGCTGGCACCTGTCGCAGCACTCGGCCCACTCGTGGCAGTGGTACGGGTAGCAGTCGTAGCAGTACCAGCTGGAGTGAAGGCAGCACTGCCACATGATCCAAGGACAGTAAAGGGTTATGCAGAGAATGCAGGCTACTGCAGTGGGATCTATTTCGCAAAGAACAGCACATCTTTCGCCGCAAGTCCACACTTTGTCGAGCAAGCAACCAAGATCCCATTGATCGCACACGCAGAACGCTACCCCGCAGCTCCCGCAGTCCGGCGCTGGGCCGCTGCACTCCGCGCCTGAAGCGCTCACCGCAGCCGCCTCGACGCCCAGCGCGGCCTGCCGCTGCGCCGCCTCCTTCGCTTGGGGCAGGATGAGGCTCGGCTGGTTCGCCGGTGCCCTCGCCACCAGCTTCATCACGCGCGCTTTCAGGTCGATCTTGAAGGCTAGGGCTTCGGCCGAGGGCTCGAGCAGCGCGATCACGAACGCAAACTTCTCCCCCTCGCCGCCCTCGAACGGCACCGCGACCAGTAGGTGCTTAGCGAGCCTGCCCTTAACCTCCCTCTCGAACCTCACGGCTAAAGCCTTCTCGGGCGCCGGCCTGTAGCCGAGCTTCTCCAGCGCCCTAGCGACCTTCCCGAACTCCTCGAGGGATAGAGCCCTCTCCGCGGCTGAAGCCCTCTCGCTACCGTTCAACCACTCGACGTCAGCAGTTTTCGGAGCCGCGCCCCGCGGAGCCGAGGCGCAAGCTACGCACGAGCAGGGTGCGTAAGCCGGCTGCGCTTGGGAACTGAGCTTGAACGCGCTTACAAAGGCGAGGGAGAGCAGGAGGATGGCGAAAACCGTCGCCACCGCAACCCTCCCACCTCTATTAAGCTTCAACCCCATACCTCCCGCACCGCGTAAAAGCACGCTAAACCACCTTATTTTTTTTCGCTGTGCGGCGAAAGTAAAAAGGTCGGGAGCGCGCTAGGGGCGCACATACAGCCCACCGCGTAACGGTGCTCGCTGGCAGAAAGAGCTAACGAGGCATTTTGCCGGGCTTCGCGGGGGCCTGTTTCCAGAGCGTCATGCTCCCTGCTGTGAGTTACCTAGTGGTGGCGAGGGCCGCCGGTTTAGGCAGGGAGCTCACGGCGGTCGCTGTTGCGCCTTTCCCCCGTCCCCGTTTGCGATCTACGGTGTCGGCGTGATGCCGGGAACCTTCGGGTAGGGCCTCGCCTCCCAGATCGCCGGCAGCCCGCAGACGTACCTGGTGAGCCTCTCCACGCCGATGCCGAAGCCGGCGCTCGGCGAGACGCCCTCCTTCAGCATCTCGAGGTACCACGCGTACTCGCTCGGGTCCTCGCCGCCCTCCTTCAGCCTCCTCAGCACCTTCTCGTACTCGTGCTCGCGCTCGGCGCCGGAGGCGGCTTCGCCGAACCCCTCCGGGTAGACGAGGTCGAAGTCGCGCAGCACGCCCGACCGCTCGGGGTCTTCGCGGTCGTAGAAGCCCCTAGCCGTCTTCGGGTAGTCGGTGACGAAGAAGGGCTTGCCGAAGGACGCGCTCAAGACCACCTCCTGGTCCCACGGGATCTCCTCGCCGGGCCTAACCTCGAAGCCCATCGCCTTCAACCGCTCGAGCGCCTGCTCGTACGTCAACCTGGGGAAGGGGGGCCTCGCGGGCTCGAGGTGCCTGCCGAGAGCTTCGAGGTCGCGCCAGTTCTCCTCCAGCACGCGGCCGACCACGTAGCTGAGCAGCCCCTCCGCCACCCTCATCGCGTCGTGGTAGCTCGCGCCCCTGATTTCCACGTCCACCTGGAAGAACTCGGCCAGGTGCCTGCCGGTGAGCGCCGCCTCCGGCTTCTCGAGGCGGACGTTGGGCGAGACGAAGTAGATCCTCCCCAGCACGTCGGCCATCATCTGCTTGTAGAGGATCGCGCTGCTCATCAGCTTGTACTTAGCCCCGTAGAACTCGACGGAAACCCGGCCGGCGCCCCGGATGCCCGGGTCGGTCGCGGGCCCGAGGATGGGCGGGAGCAGCTCGACGAAGCCCCGCGCGTCGAGGTACTCGCGGATCGCCTTCAAAACCGTCGCCTGGACCCTGAACACGCGCGCGTACTTGGAGTCGCTCCTGTACAAGCTGTAGCACCTCGCCAGCTTGGACGCAACCTCCTCCAGCAGCCTCGACCCGTCGCTCCTGACCAGCCTCTCGAACGCCTCGACCGAGGGGTGGAACCTGACCCCCTCCACGCCGAGCTCCCCGCCGGAAGCCTTTAAGAGGCTGCCTGTCAAAACGACCGGAAAGAGGGTAATTGTTGGATGCAAATCGATACAGCGCGTATAATTTGGGAAAAACGCCGCGAGCTCCCGGAGCCTGATCGGCGGAGCGACGGACGATGCGTCGGTCAGCGCGCCGACCCGCCGGCTCGGCGAACGCGCGCCGCGCCCCAGGCGCCTCCCCAGCGCCGCATCGGAGGTCGGCGCACGGTATGAATGAAAGTTTAAAAAGTATGACGCGTGGGGAGCGGCGGCTGGGAAGGTGCACATCCCGGACGGTTTCCTCGACCCGGTGACCGCGGGCGCCACGTACCTGGTTTCGGTGGCGTACGCCGCCTACGCGTTCAGGAGGCTGAGGGCGGAGAGGGGGAGGCTGGAGCTCGTCACGCCGCTAGCGGCTGGGATCTTCGCCGCCCAGATGCTGAACTGGCCGCTGCCGGGCGGCACGAGCCTCCACTTCGTCGGCGGCGCGCTGTCGGGGATCCTGCTGGGACCCTGGCTCGGATTCCTCCCCATGCTCCTCGTGCTGCTGGTCCAGTGCCTGCTCTTCCACGACGGCGGGATAACCGCCCTCGGCGCCAACCTGCTCAACATGGCGATCATCGACGTCCTCGCCGGCTACGCGGCGTACAAGCTGGCGCCCCCGCGCCGCAAGATCCTCGGCGCCTTCCTCGGCGGCTGGCTCGGCCTCGCGCTGGCCGGCTTGGCGTGCGGCGTCGAGATCGGGGTCTCCAGCCAGCTGCCCTACGGCCTTGCGGTGACCGTGCCCGTGATGGCCGGGTGGCACGCGGCGCTGGGGGTCGTCGAGGGGGCGATCACGGCCGCGGTCGTCTCGTACATCTCGAGGAGGGCGCCCCACCTGCTCGAAGGGGGTGGTGGGCGTGAAGCTGCGTAAGGCCTACCTGGCGGTGGCGGTGCTGCTGGCGGCCAGCCCCCTCTTCCTCGTGCTCTCGGACATGGTGGGCTACCGCGAGCCCCTCGACCTGGCAGCCGAGCTCCTCGGGCTTAAGGATGTCAGCGAGGAGGTGAACTGGACGCCCTTCTTCGACTACACGGTGCCCGGGCTCCCGCCAGCGCTCGGGTACGCGGTCGCGGGGGCTATCGGCGTCGCAGCGGGGGTCCTGCTCGGCGAAGCGCTCCGGAGGGTGCTGAAGTGAAGGGGGTCGGCGGGCTCGCCGGCAAGCTCCTCGCGGGCGCCTCCTCCGTTTTCGAGGAGCTGGCGCCGGAGCGGGAGCCGCTGTTGTCCCCGCCCCTCGGCTTGGCGCTCGCGGCGGCAGCGGCGGCAGCAGCCTCCTTCGCGAAGGGGGTCGCCGCCTGCGCGCTCGCGCTGGCGGGCGGGGCGGCTCTGGCCGCTTGGGGCGGGGGCTCCAGGGCTTGGCTCGGCGTGGTCGCCGCCTCCCTGCTGTTCTCGCTGGCGGTCACCGCGCCCCTGCTGGCGCTCAGCGCAGCCCCCTCCCTTGCGGCTCCGGCGCTCCTCGCCGCTCTGAGGGCGGTTTCCGCCGCCTCCGCGCTCACCGGCTTCACGGTGTGCCTCGGCTGGAGGGGGGTTGTGGAGGGCTTGCGCGGCTTGGGGATGCCGGTGCTCGCCGACTCGCTCGGGCTCCTGCTCAAGTACATCCCCCTCTTCCTCAGGGACCTGGCCGGCATCCTGGCGGCGAGGGAGGCTAGGGTCTTGCGCGGCGGCCTCAAGCTCTCCTGGGCGCTGCTGGCGAGCGCCGCGGGGGAGGTGCTGGTTAGGGGCTACGCGAGAGCCGGCGCGCTGAGGATGGCTTTAGAGGCCCGGAGCTTCGGGGGGCCCGGGTCGGCGGTGAGGCGGAGTGAGCGCTTCTCGGGGGTTGAGGCGCTGCTCCTAGCGTACACCCTCGCCGTCGCTCTCGCGGCGTGGTGGTCGGCTTGAGCAAGCTGGAGGTGGTCGGCGCGCGCTTCTCCTACCCGGGGGGCGTCGAGGCGCTGAAGGGCGTGTCCTTCAGCCTCGAGGGGGGAGAGGTCGTGGGGGTGCTGGGCCCCAGCGGCTGCGGCAAGACCACCCTCCTCCTCGTAGCCGCCGGCCTCCTCGAGCCGCGTGAGGGCGAGGTGCTGCTGGACGGCAGGCCGCTCAAGGGCCAGCTGCCCGAGGCGAGGAGGAGGCTGGGCATCGTGTTCCAGGAGCCCGACGACCAGCTCTTCAACCCGACGGTGCGGGACGAGCTGGCCTTCGCCCTGCGCCAGCTGGGTTTGAGCGAAGCGGCCATCGAGGAGAGGGTTGGAAGGGTGGCAGCCGCGCTGGGGCTCTCCCACCTGCTGGGCAAGCCGACCTTCGCGTTGAGCGGCGGGGAGAAGAAGCGGGTCGCCGTCGCCTCCGTGCTCGTCTACGAGCCCGAGCTCCTCCTGCTCGACGAGCCCACCGCCTACCTCGACTCGCGCTGGAAGAGGGCGCTGGAGAACATCATCCTCGAGCTGAAGGCCGCCGGGGCGGCGGTCGCCGTAGCGACCCACGACGTCGACTTCGCGGCTAGGGTCGCCGACCGCGCCTACCTGATGGTCGACGGGCGCGTGATAGCCGAGGGGCCCGCGCGCGAGATCCTCTCGGACGACCGCCCCCTCTCGGAGGCGGGCCTCGAGCCGCCGGGGCCCGTAGCGGCGTTCAGGGCCGTTGGCGGCGTCGGCAAGCCGCCGGTGAGGTTCGAGGAGCTCCGCGCCGCGCTAGCGGCAGCCCTCGCCCGGCGCCGCCCCCTCCCCGCCAGCTCGAGGCGGGCCCGCCGAACCCTTCCGCAGCGCCCCTAGCGCCTCCTCGCGGAGGAGCCTCAAGCTCCTCCCCGTCTCCCGCGCGATCCTCTCGAGGTCGGCGTGCTCGGGCTTCGCCCTCACGACCTCGCCGCTCTCGTCGTAGGCCACCTTCACCCTCACCCTGCCGCCCCCCACCTCGACCTCCCGAACCTCCCGGCGCAGCTTCACCCTCCCGACCCTCTGCACGCGCACGCCCAGCGTCCCCAGCTCGCGCATGAGGAGGCGCGCCAGATCGAGCGCGCGCTCCGGCTCGGCGATCACCTGGACGAGGAAGGCGGGCCTCCCCCTCTTCCCGGTCGCGGGGATGGCGTAGAAGTCGAGCGCCCCCCTCTCCAGCGCGAGCTCCCTCACGTAGGCCAGGAGCTCCCCGTCCACGTCGTCGACGTTCGTCTCGAGCACCGCCACGAGGTCGCTCTGGAGCTGCTCCACCAGCTCGACCTCGGCGGCGGAGAGCGGCTGCACCCCGTAGTCCCTCCAGCCGGCGCCGTAGCCGAGCCTCAGGATCCTCGCCGGTGGGGTTTCCTCCACGAACCCGTCGACCAGCGCCGCCAGCACCGCGAGCCCGGTCGGGGTCGCGAGCTCGCCCTCGACGGGGCCGAGGCGGAAGGGGATGCCGCGGAGCGCGAGCAGCTGCCTCGCGGCCGGCGCGGGGACCGAGACCACGCCGTGCGCGATCCTCACGGAGCCGCGGCCGACCGCGACGGGGGTCGAAAGGACCCTGCAGCCGGCCAAGCCGGCGCGCTCGACGAGCAGCGGAGCGGCGACCACGTCGAAGAGCGTGTCGGCGGAGCCGAGCTCGTGGAGGTGCCCCTCGGCGCCTCCGTGGACCCTCCTCTCCGCCTCCTCCAGGAGCTCCAGGGCCCGTAGGGCCCTCCCGTACACGTAGTCCGAGAGGCCCAGCTTGGCCCTCACCCTCTCGAGCGCCGCGTAGAAGTCCCGGAACCTCCTCTCGACCTCCTCCTCGTCGAGCTCCAGCTTGAGGGCCTTCGCCTCCACCCCGGCCCTCCTCACCCTCTCGACGCGCACTTCAGCCCTCCTCACCCCCTCCAGGCACTCGGGCAGCGCGGCCGCGAGCCGGCGTAGGGGCTCGGCGTCAACCCCCATGCCAACGAGCGCGGCGGCGATCATGTCCCCGGCGACGCCCGAGGCGGAGGGGTCGAGCAGCAGCGCTCTCACGCGCCGCCGAGGCCGCCAAGCTTTTTCAACCTTACCTTCCAGGCCCCGCCGTGAGCCTGAGGGCTCTGCTGGAGGCCGTCGCGAGGGGCGAGCTGAGCGTTGAGGAGGCGGAGAGGAGGCTGAGGCTGCTCGCCATCGAGGCGGTGGGGGACTACGCCAGGCTCGACGTGGGGAGGGAGCTGAGGAGGGGGGTGCCGGAGGTCGTGCTCGGCGACGTGAAGAGCGCGGAGGAGCTGGTCGGGATCGCGAGGAGGATGCTCGAGAGCTCGGGGAGGGCGATCATCAGCAGGGTCTCCGGGGAGAAGGCCGAGCGCGTCGTCGCGGAGGTGAAGCCGGCCCGGTACAGGTACGAGGGTAGGGCGCGCATGCTCGTGCTCTACTCCGAGGGCTTCAAGCTGGAGAGGACGGGCGGCAGGGTGGCGATCCTGGCGGCGGGCACCGCCGACGTGCCGGTCGCCGAGGAGGCGCGGGTGGTGGCGGAGGAGATGGGGTGCGAGGTCAAAACCATCTACGACGTGGGGATCGCCGCGCTCCACAGGGCGCTCGCCGCGGTTAGAGAGGCTTTAGAGTGGGGCGCCGACGCGATCGTCGTGGCTGCCGGGAGGGAGGCCGCGCTGGCCTCGCTCGTCGCGGGCTTGGTCGACGTGCCCGTGGTTGGGCTCCCCGTCTCGGTCGGCTACGGCTTCGCGGGCGGGGGGCTCAGCGCGCTCGCCGCGATGCTCCAGTCCTGCCCGCTGGGGCTCGCGGTCGTGAACATCGACGCAGGCGTTGCCGCTGGGGCTTTTGCTGCCCTAATCGCCAACCGCGTTGCGGCTGGGCGGAATCGCAAGCTTTAAAGAAGGCGCGGCGTCGGCATGCCTGTGGCATACGAGGGTGACCCTGCCGCGGAGAAGCTCGGGAGGCTCGCGGAGTGGTTTAAGGCTGTGGGGGGACCAGTCATTGTCGCTTTCTCGGGCGGTGTTGACAGCAGCGTAGTGCTAGCTGCCGCCGTAAGGGCGCTCGGTCCATCCCAGGTATACGCGGTCACCGCCGACAGCCCGATCCACCCCCGCAGCGAGCTCGAGTGGGCTAAGAGAGTGGCAGGCCTCTTGGGCGTTAACCACGTTATCATCACCACTAACGAGCTGGAGGATGAGAACTTCGTCAGCAACCCACCTCTCCGCTGCTACTACTGTAAAAAAGCTATGATCCGGCTGCTGAAGGGTGTGGCTGAGCGCGTCGGCGCAAAGGTCGTTGTGGACGGGACCAACAGCGAGGACTTGGGCGGCCACAGGCCAGGCTACCTAGCGCTCCAGGAAGAGGGTGTCCGCAGCCCCCTCGCCGAGCTCGGTTTCACCAAGAGCGATACTAGGCGGGTGGCCAAGCTGCTCGGTCTGCCGAACTGGGACAAGCCACCCATGGCGTGCCTCGCGACGCGGATACCCTACGGGCAGAGGATAACCCTCGAGCGGCTCAAGCGCATCGAGGCGGCGGAGGAGGCCGTCAGAGCGCTCACCGGCGCCAGGCAGGTCAGGGTGCGCGACCACGGCGACATCGCGAGGATCGAGGTCGGGAGGGGGGAGAGGCGCCTCCTCTTCTCGGAGGAGGCCATGGACGAAGTCGCGAGGAGGCTGAAGCAGTTGGGTTGGAGGTACGTGGCGCTCGACCTGGAGGGCTACAGGAGCGGCAGCATGGACGAAGTTTTGGCGGAGAAGGTATCGCCCCGGGCGTGGCGCGCGAGCTCCAGTGGCACAAGCTGAGGTTAAGCTCCGGACCGCGTTAAGCTCGAGGCGCCTCCTCTAAGCGCCGAACGCGCTGTTTAAAGCGCGCTCCCGGCAGGGCCGGGGGTGCTCAAAGCGGGCGTCGACGTGGGTGGGACCTTCACCGGCGTGGTGTTTTACGCCGGCGGCGAGCTCAGGTCAGCCAAGGTCCTCACGGACCCGCGCGCCCTCGCGAGGGTAAAGGCTCTCGTCAGCTGCGCGGCGGCTTGGTCCGCGTCGACTTCGCGGGCAGCTACCCCTAAGTGCCGGAGCCGCTGAGCGCGGTCTACGGCGTCACCGTGCAGCGGCGACGTTCGCGGTGAAGGCGGTCGTGGACCCCCGAGATGCCGGTGAGCCACAGCTTCTACAGGGTCGTCAGCGTGGAGACCCCAAGGGCTCGATCGTCAACCCCCTCCCGCCCGCACCGGTCGCCGGGGGCAACGTCGAGACCGCTCAGAGGATCGTGGACGTGGTGCTCAAAGCGCTGTCGAAAGCCCTGCCCGGGAGGGTTCCCGCCGCCAGCTGCGGGACGATGACCAACGCGCTCCTAGGCGGGAGGGGGGGGTGGGTCTACTACGAGACCATCGCCTGCGGGAGCGGCACCTGTCCCACCGGCGACAGGGTGGACGGCGCGCGCTGGACTACTGCTGGGAGGATCTGTGAAGCCGGCGCTACAATCCAGCTTTCACGACCCTCTCGTCGAGGATCTCTAGGAGGGTTTGGAGAATCCCTCGCGGATGCCCTGGGGGTTCGACCCTCCTGAAGCACTCGGACCCTAGCGCGTCCCCATTGATGCCCGCGACGGCTGTTCTCCCGTAAGCCTTCTCGTAAAGCCCGAGGATCTTCCACGCCAAAGCCCTCGCGTCGGCCTCCCCGAGCCCTCCCAGCACGATCTTGCCCCGATCCAGCCTCTGGAAGAGGAAGGGGTAGAGCGTTTTAACGCACTTCTCGCCTTCGAACCAGAAGGCAGGGGTCGAAGACACGATGATGTAGAGGGGCGCTCTCGCGCTGGCTTCCACGAGCGCCGTAAACTCGGCGAGGAACTTTTGAAGGAGGTTCCTTTGGACGTTCTCGAGCACCTCGATCTCGTCGATCGTCACGACGAGCGCCTTCATGCCAGCTTCGCGCACGGCCCCCGCGATGGTCGTAATAGCCTCTACCAGGCCCTCCCTCTGCAGCCTCCACGGGATCCTGCTCCCGAGGACTTTCTCGAAAAGCCTCGCTTCGTCCGGCTCAAGCCCTCTAACCCCCAGCAGGTAGTCGTAGGCGATGGGGTTTAGGTCGTCCACAGCCATGCACGCTAAAACCCTCGATACCGCCGCATCACCTAGCCTTTCAAATCTCCTCACAACTCGAGGCCTATAGCGTCCTCTCAACCTGAACAGGACCTTGTCGATTTTTCTCGAGAACTTCTCGAGCAAGGTTGACGCGATATCGGTCAAGAGCTCCCTCCCCCGCCGCCCCTCCCTATCCTCCATCCGCTCGATGGCCGCCCTGTAGATAGCGAACAGCATCTCGCTCGGCTTCGTCCCCGCCATCTCCCTCATCTCAACGTAGCTGAAAGCCGCGCTGTAATGCTCGAACACGTAGTCCTTAAAGTGCTCGAGGAGGGCGGATTTCCCGTAGCCCGCACCGCCTACTACCACCCTCGCCCTGCCCGCCCCGCTGCGCACCACCTGCTCCACGTCGTCGGCCAGAACCTTCATCTCCCTTTCCCTGTCGACGAACACCATCCGCAGGATCCATCTCGGTGGAGGGATGCCCATGGAGATCGCGCTCCGGAGCCTTTCGACGTACTC
>OFEJ01000502.1_pt1 | contig 12230 bp, 15 predicted proteins | sample 1521051 | NCBI WGS metagenome assembly OFEJ01 (sample SAMN06268701, study PRJEB24108) | sediment metagenome | isolation source: Joseph's Coat, Yellowstone National Park, Wyoming, USA | place: USA:Joseph's Coat, Yellowstone National Park, Wyoming, USA | reverse complement strand
AAAACCCCCACCCAAGCCACTAATAGATCCAAGTAGTGTAGCTAAGAACCCTATAACTCCATACACTACTAGCCCCATACTGGCTAAATACACGTATCACCACGCTTAATAGTTATTTTAGAGCTATTACTATGAATAAAGCTACCTTTATTTAAGATTGGTGAGTAGTGATTGGGCAACACTATAAAACTATGCATTGGCTCTAGAAACCCAGCAAAAATAAAGGGGATTGTCGAGGCTTTCTCAAAGTACTACGTGATTAGTGAAGTTAGGGGCAATCAAGTGGAGACAGGTATTCCGCCACAGCCAATTGGATTAAACACTATTATTGAGGGTGCTAGGAGGAGGGCAGAACTTTGTATGCACGAGGATTGCGACTTCGGTGTTGGTGTTGAAGCTGGGTTTGTACTAGTGGATGATCAGCCGTTTGATGTTGAAGTAGCATATATATACACGCGGAGTGGAGAATACTCAATTGGCTTCTCACCATCGTTCCCCGTACCATTGAGATTCTACGAGGGGATTGTTAAGGGTGAGTATAGAGAACTAGAAGAAGCAGTTGAGAAGTTCTTTAAAGTTGAGGGTGTAGGTGATAGGGAGGGATTTATTGGTTTATTAACTAAGAGGATATGTGATAGATGGGTGTTGAGTTACTACGCTACACTAATGGCTCTGGTGAAATTTATAAATAAAGAGCTATATTCCTAAATTAATCTCTTGCTTTCATTTCCTTTTCACATAGTGCTTTAAACTTTAATGTAGATCTATATTAAGTCTTTAACGCTATTTTTTATGAGTGGACTCTACTATAGAGTTTTTCGAATACATATCCACCCAGTAGTATAACGGACGATGAAAGCAGAGTAATTAACGATAATGGTAAACCCATAATTTGCTCAAGGAAAGCTCTTCGCGGACCATAGACTAATGCATAATAAGTCGATATACATACCCCCACGATAGCTGAAAGTACAGTAGAGTACTTTATAATGGGCCCTGGTTTCTTATTTAAGTAAACGCCCATAATGGTGATGGGTGCTAATGGTAGTAGGATAACAGATGTTAAAACCGATAAGTCAACTATAAATCCAATATTTGCACTGGCAAGCAACGCCGCGAAGAAGACTAATACGGCGTCAAGTAGTCTGGCAACTATGATTCTACCTTTTAATCCAATAGTAGTTAGTAAACTGCTGGATACTGCGAGGACAATGCTATTAGCTGTTGAAACGGCTGCGGCTATTATAGATACAGCTATGATTGACCCCAGTATGGGATTCATATAGTTTAACAGAGCTGGCGTGACAGAGTCTCTTGGTAGGTCTCTTGGGAGAAATCCCACTTCCGCTAACCCACGTGCTATCAATCCCACTATAACCACGGTCAATGTGTACATTAAACCGTAGATGAAGAAGTATACAGTGCTCTTCTTATATGATTGCTCATCCTTTGCTATGTATAGTCTAGCAACAACTTGTGGATTTGTAATCGCGAAGAATATCCATGGGGTAGTGTACGCCAAGAACACTGGTAGGCTCCAGAAATTTGTTAATCCAAGATATCCACTATTCGCGGTTACTGAGATTATGTTGCCTAGTGTGTAGCCTGTTGATGGTACGAGGGCAAAGAGCACCCAGGATAAGTATGCTAATCCGCTGGAGAGCATTATAAAGCCCTGGTAAGTGTCTGTTACTGCGACACTCCACATTCCAGCAGTTATTATCCAGGCGTAGACGATGATAGATGATACAATAATGGATTCTACTTCGCCAAGTCCACCATAGGTGAATACACCTTTAAGACCCTGTAATTGTGCAGCTAGGTATGGTAGCATTGCGAATAAGTAGATACATGAGGTAGTAAACTCTAGTAGTCGAGTCCCGTAGATCTCTCCGAGCATTTGAGATGGTGAAACCCACTTGTAATGCCTAGATAGAGTCCAAATCCTATAGCCAGTAGTTGACAGTAGGAAAACCGTGAATGCTAGGTATGCTAGTTCAAATCCCAGTGCTCCAACTCCTGTAGCGTAGGCTAGTCCAACGAGGCCGATCATCATGAATGCACTATATGTTGTAGCCGCGTATGTACCAAATGCTAGTAGAGCCCCTAGTCTCCCTCCACCAGTATAATAGTCTCTTATATCTCCTCTGAAAACCCTCCTTGACATAGTGGCTAGTATAGAGCCAATGGCTATGTAGATAGAGAATACTAGTAGGAACTCGATCCTCACACTCCACCACTCCTCGAGGTGTTCTTGAGGACTAGGAGTGATAGAAGCCCTGTTGCTAGTGTTAATAATGTCCAATATGTGAAGAGCTCTAGCCCCCTAGTCTTGTAGAGGAGAGTGTATGGAATAAAATAAAATCCTGCAATCAGTGCAAGCAATATTACTACTTGCAGTCTCCTCATCGGATCACCGAACACGCGTTCGATATCCAATTGTAAATATTAAGGGGCTTGGTTAATAAATCCTACTGTGAGCTAGATGAGTAGTGGTCTAAGAGAGAGAATTATAGAGTTACTTAGAGAACACCAGGGTTCTCACATACCACAGGCGTATATACATAGAGCACTTGGCGTATCTAAGAGTAGAGTCTCCGAGATACTTAGTGAATTGGAGAAAGAGGGTTTGATTTCTAGGACTAGTATTGGTAGGAGTAAGGTAATCCAAGTACACCCAGGGATATCAGAGAAGACTACACAGGTGGTGAGGAAAAATCTAAGGCTCGGAATAGTCTATTCGAGCGAGTATTTGTATCTACCATTGTTCATTAAGAAGTTGGCGAGAAGGGGTTATAGAGTAGAAGTAGTTGTATTTAGAGATGGATTGAAGGCTACTAGAGCTCTCGCAGATGGAGTAGTGGATCTAGCACTATCTCCTCTACCTGGTCAACTATACATGTATCCACTATATAGAACATACAAATTGATCCTCGGCGGAGTCAGAGGAGGGTTTAGAGTTGTCTATCTCGGTGATAGTGGGCCAATATACTCGAGTATGATTAGTACAATGGATTACGCTAGGCATAGAGCAGTAGGGTTGAAAATGGTTGATGCTAATAGAACTATTTACTATGGAGATCCAAGTGAATTACTTAAACTAAAGAAGAGTAGAGGCTATATTGTTACATGGCACCCAGTCTACTATGATCTCGAGAGGAGGGGGTTTAAGTCTATCTACAGCCCCGAAGACTTAGACGTTCAATTCTGCTGTACTCTAGGTGTTTCAAACACAGTGGATGATAGATTACGGAGAATTATACAGAGGGATTTTCAAGCGGCATTATCTAGCTATGAGAAAAACCCTGAGAGGGGCCTCGAGTACTATGCATCTATCACGGGTATAGATCTAGCTATTCTAAAGACTGCTGTGAGTGAATATAAAGTTGTAGATGGCTTGAATGGTAGTGTTGTTGATGAATTAACGAGTAGTTTTGCACCATTAGTGCCTGCAAGAGATGTTTATAGGAGTGCTATACTCGAGGATAGTATTGTTTAGCAAAACTTAAAGCATATTGTTGTCCTCAAGGTATTTAAGCCGACATGGTCACTATGGTGCAGTACTAATGAGTATTGGCCTAACTAATTTAACGCCTTTTAATGACTCTATTGAGCCAATTAGTTTCTTCAACGAGTTGCTATCTCCTTTCACAGCTATTGCTATTAGGCAGTTCTCTTTATCTAGGTGTATGTGCATTACTGCAGATATTAATTCTAAGTATTCGTGCTGTATATCTGTTAATGCTTCATCAACGCCCCTTACCTCGTGGTTATAGAGGACTACGATCACGCCGGTAGCTAATCCATGAGTCTTCCACTCGTGTTCAATAATGTACATTCTCAGTGCCTCCTGAACTATGCGTGAGAAATTGTATACACTAAGATCCTTCATTAAATCCTCTAATTTCCTTGCTAAGTCGCCTGGTATGTAAACACCGATTTTCATTGGAGGAGCACTACTCAATCTAAAGCCACCAAACTAGATGATAGATGCTGTAAATTAATAAATATGCATTATAATATCTATAGTTTTATCATAAAATATAAGGTGAGGAAATTGATCCAGGCCCTTAAAATACCGAGGGGCTCAAGTATATTAGAATACCTGGAGCAGGTTATACGCGAGAGAGGGTTGAGGAGTGGAGTTATATTGGGTATTGGTGGGTTGGAGAGAGTTGAGGTAGGATACTACTCTCCGGAGAAAGGAACGTATGAAAGAGCAGAGTATAGAGCTGGTGAAACAGTATTGGAGGTGACGTCAATGGCTGGAAACTACTTAGTGAAGCGAGATGGATCTATTAGCATACACATACACGTAAACATAGCTACAAAGGACTATGTGAAGGGTGGACACTTGGTGAGTGGAGTTGCAAATCCATTCCTAGAGGTATTCCTCATAGAGGCTAATACGGATTTATCAATTATATTTAGCCATAGATAAGTCAAAACTCGATCTATGCAGAGTGGGGGATTCTGTAGGTAACGGGTTAGTTAAAAAGACCTTAACCAATACAGCCGGACTCTATTAGTTGATATATTTTCTCACGTATAGACGTCGCAATAGTGTACCTCTCAATTAGTGGTGTCTCTTCATCTACTAGTATCTTAGACTTCTCAATCCACACTGGCAACTCTAATGGACTACACTTACTTAGTAATTTGAGTAGTATGGGTGCATAGTTGGATGAAACCTCCTCAACCTCCCTCCTGAATAGCTCATCCAGCGTCTTTACAGATACGAGAGTATTCTCAGTCAAATTACACACCGATAGCTGAATCCAAAGAGCCTTGTTTATAAAACGGGATTTACGGGATTACCACGTCTAGTGATCTACCACCGGCCTCTATCACGGGGCATTACTTTAAATCAACAATCTAGGAATCGGCATTGAAACCAATGGTTCTAAACCAAGCGTTTCAATCAATTTCATCTCTATGCTCTACAATGTATTCAAAGCGAGTGTGGTTTTAAGCGAGAAAGCTGTTTCTTACTGCCTGGGCGTATTCATAGCCTTTAATGTATGCTTTAATCGAGGACTCTACTACCCTAGCTGGGAGTACTTTTCTAACTGCCTGCTCTACTTTGTCGTGGCTGAATATATTTGAGACCGCGTTGAGTGATCCAAGCATCACCATGTTCATTGCCCTTGGATTACCCAGCTCTATGGCAAGCCTTCTCGCCGGGATTATAATGGTCTTGGATTCTAGTTTCTTAATTAACTCTATTGCTTGATCTCTCGTGTTAAATGGGTTTTCAACACTTAGAGTGTATGGTGGTCTATACTCATCAGCGACTACCGCAACACCACTTGGTTTTAAGTAGTGTATGTTTCTAATAGACTCCACGAGCTCTAATCCAACTAGATAATCTGCCTCACTAGGTGTGAATTTAGGTGTGTAGACTCTACTACCGACTTGAACATAGCTCACAACAGTGCCATATCTCTGGGCCATTCCAAGTGTTTCACCTGTTCTAACAGAGAGACCTGACAGTACAGCTGCCTCTGCTAAAACTCTCGCTAGTGTTAAACCACCCTGCCCTCCAACAGACGCTATGAGGATCCTAATCACCAATATGATCACCCCATTTGCTTTATAGCATTGTATGGGCAGAACCTAGTGCATAGTCCGCATCCATTACAATCCTCCTGAATAATCCTTGCTCTACCACCCTCCATAACTATGGCTGGGCAGCCAGTTACAACTAGGCATGCTTTACAACCCTTGCAGAGCTCTACGTCCACAGTATACCTTGTTTTAACACCCTTCAACCTAGCCTCTAATAGTGCGCATGGATGCCTAGAGACAACTACTTTAACACCTGGCTTATCAATAAACTCCTCGAAAACCCCTACTAGTTCATCATAGTTGTATGAGTCTACAATTCTAAGTTCATCAGGGTTTACTGCCTTAACTAACTCGTCTAAGCTAATAGGCTTTAAAATCCTACCCGTCTCACTAGTACTCCATGCTGGTGTAGACTGGTGTCCCGTCATTGCCACAACGCCATTATCAACCACTATGACTAGTAGGTCTACTCTCTTGTTTACAGCCTCTATCAACGACTGTAATCCAGCGTGGTAGAGCGTTGAATCCCCAATTACTGCTACTACAGGCTTATCATAGCCGGCCAGTTTCAACCCCATAGCCATTGACACACTAGCACCCATACTGTGCTCAGTCCAAAGCATGTCGATTGGTTTGTAAACTGATAGTGCATAGCAGCCAATATCCCCAATTATAGGTACTTCGCTTAGCTTAAACCCCTTCTTCGAAATAGCTCTCTTTAAAGCCAGAAAAGTAAACCTATGTGGACAGCCAGGGCATAGTGGTGGTGGCCTACGAGGGGTTTTATGTGGACTACGTGGTTGATCTCTTTGCTTTAAGCCAAGTGCATTTAATACGATGGACTTATCTAGCTCTCCCTCAATTGGTAAATGCTTAGTTGTTTTACCACGTATTGGTATAAATAAGCCAGCATCATATAGCACTGTCTTTAAGTGTTGCTCTATGTACGGATCTAGCTCCTCAACAACTAGGATCTCTCTGCAACCCCTAATATTGTCAAGGATAAATCCTCTTGGAAACGGATGTAGTAGTCCAAGCTTAAGTACCCTAGCGCTTAGAGAATACTCCTCCACAGCCTCTAGTACATAGTTGAGTGCAGCACCCTCAGTTACAATGCATAATTCTCCAGCACCAATAACTTTGTTTAATCCGAGTTTTGCAGACAACTCCTCGACTCGGGCTAATCTACTATTAAGCCACTTATGCCTCTCAAGATTCCAATCCATACCAGCCCTTACAAATCTCTCAGGGTTTTTACTAAAACCCCTACCCTTACGAGGCTGCTTTACCTCTCCAAGTAAGACATCTCCAACAGTGTGGCTAACCCTCGTAGTAGTCCTCAATAATACTGGTAAACCAAGAGCCTCACTCAACTCTACACCTGCAACAACGTAGTCTTTAGCCTCTTGGGGGCTTGAAGGAGATATTAATGGTAGTTTAGCTAGCTCACCATACCACCTACTATCCTGCTCTGTCTGAGTAGTGTGAGGACCTGGATCATCCGCAACATATACAACTAATCCACCATCAACACCTGAGTATGCAGCGGATAATAGTGGATCTGATGCAACATTCAAGCCCGGAGCCTTCATCGTTGCCATCGCTCTAGCTCCACTTATAGCTGCACCAATAGCCACCTCAAGTGCTACTCTCTCATTAACACTCCACTCTACGTATATATCGAGGTCCCGCGAGTACTCTTGTAGAGTCATAATAACCTCACTTGATGGTGTACCAGGGTAACCAGTGACAATGTATACTCCAGCCTCTAATACACCTCTAGCAATAGCTTCATTACCCATTAATGGCAACCGGGCACCAGGCCCTGCGAGTAGACTCATGGGGGTAAACACCATGTTAAATACTTGTGGTACAAGTAAATAAACGAGTCTAGCGATTGGTAGCGTATACACGTGTAAACTATAATACTCCATTTATGTGAATTAAAAACGGGGTTTCAATTGACTAAGAGGATACTTGTCTCCGAGGAACTATATAGGAAAATCTCGAGACAAGTAGGTCTTGGGAAGTATAAATTAAAGCTAGGTAGATGGGTTATAAAAAGAGAAGTTGGTGTAATAATTGGCTGTACGGGTAAAGATCAGGGTTAAATCTAGATCGAGTAATAAATCCCTAGAGATCACTGTACTAGTGAACGGTGGGGCAGAGAGCACTAAGCCATGTATTGTCGTCGATGAAGATGTAGCTAGAGAACTTGGTCTATGGCCTATTAGCCATGGCAGAGTTCTAGAAGTCGAGGAAGCCTCCTCTATAAGTGAAGCAGTTGTAATCGAGGACTCAGTAGAGCTGGAACTAATCGGCGACGAATGCGAGGTTTTGTCGAGGATTAAAGCAGACCTAGTTGTTCAAAGAGAATTGATCGAGCCATTAATAACCGACGCAACTATTGATGAGCTTGGAATACAGGTCTTTGGAGACATCTCAGCGACCCGCCAGGTAGGATTCGCGCATCAATGTCTAGAATATAGCGATATTCGAGTTTTAATAGCTTAACTCTCAATTGCTTAATCTACATGTAGTAGTCGCTAAACCCTCATCTGAGTAGTAAACCCACGCCTATAACTATAAACTGCGTAGAGTCGGTATTAACTATTAGGTGTATCTCTAGCCAATGTACTACACTAATGTAGAGTATACTCGATTAATTCATTGATAAAGGTCTCAATTCTTGTACTTAGTGGTTTCTCTAAATTAACAATATGCCTTAAAGCTATAATTACACTCTCATATATCCTCCTACACTTAAACTCGAGTACTTTATCGAGGCCAGTGCAGTTGATCACTACGCATGGAGAAATGAGCTTTGAAAACTCCAAGATCTCTCTTAAACTACCACACTTCTCCTCCATGATTAATGGCTTAACGTATTCAAAATAGTCTTCAACAACCCTACCAAGACCCCTACTTGAAAGGAAGTAATGTATGTCTAAATCCTTGACAACAACGCTAGCTAAGTAAATGGCTTCCAATGGGTCTAAATTAAATCGATTTAAGTTATTTGCTTTAATACTAATGAAGTAGCTTGAGAGTGATCCATGCAGAATACTGTGGCCAGCCTCATGATATACGAGTGCTCTTAATTGTTTTTCACTCAAACCCCTGCACTTCTCGTAGTCTATGTGTATTCGAGGCCACCCAGACCATGCATCATGCGATACGGGGTAGTCGCCGATCAGTGGAACACCTATCTTAATTGCTTCTCTAATTAACTTCTCCTGCTTTACAAGTGTGGATTCATATACATAGACTTCCAGATAGTCAGGGGCTTCACCAAGATCTCTATAAGCAGTTGAAAGAATTTCAACAACTCTATCTAAGAACTCCCTATTTATAGCTCCTAAGACATGGAAGTATACCGCCTTACCTCCTATATTGACCCTTACTATTTTCTCGTTAATCATATGGTTTCACAATAGTTGAATACTCGTCCTTTATGCCCGTGTCTCCTCACAGGGGTTTAATCAATGCTTTTGACAACTCTCATTACTTCGTCATTGGATAATTTAACTACACTAAAGTACTCTTTGGCAAGCGCCTTTAAACTATCATTTTCTCCCTTAATCATTACAACTAATAGGCTAGAAGAAGTCTTTTTTAATCCATCTCTAATAGGTCTCTCAATTACTCTGTCAATACCATCAGTAACTAAGACAATGCTCGACTCTTTAACACCATGAACTTGTATATCCATTAATGCTGTAACAACAGCTCTCGTAATATCTGTTCCACCAGCACTCTTCATTTTTGCAATGTACTCAAATAACCTAACTGCACTCCGCGAATCCTGGCTTCTGCCAATGTAGTGTAGTCTGTGTGGTTGACTATCAAAAAACCTCACGTAGAAAGGCCTCTTCTCTCTTAAAGCCTTAGTGTATAGTGCGAGTGCAAGTGCCTTAGCCCAAAGTATCTTCTCACCCTCCATACTACCGCTCTTATCTACGAGTAGGTATATTGGACCACTTGATTCAACAATGTATTTTGAATAAAGGAGTAGCCTACCTTGAACTAGTTTAAACAAGAACAATTCATCATCCAAGAACACATCTCTAGGTACAATCCTCTCGAAGTCAACACCAATTTCATACCCCCTCTTCTCTCCTCTCTTAGACCTAATATCCCTCCTGGACCTCGAAAATCCATACTCCCTAATACTCATCAATGCATTCAACAAGAGCTTTATATCAGCGTCTTTAGCGAGTTTAATTAAGTCCAATGCGTAATCCTCCATTGACTCAACACTAATTGTTCCGGGCTCAGACCCCTCTAAAGCACTGCGTATTCTAGATAATTCCTCTACATCGCTTAATACATCTGCAACTAAATCCTCGCTAATAACCCTTGAGTCACCCCTTTGTCCCCCACGGGGCTTTAATCCCTGCTCTAAACTATCCCTACTAGCATATATCTTGGATAGAATTATCGCTGCAGCAACACTACTCATGAAGCTATCTAGTATAGTCTTAGCTCTTAGTTTAATGCCGCTTGTTGTTCCAAGTATAGACTGTATTATCCTAAGACTCTCAACTCCACTACTCTCCCTTAGTACTGGGGCTGGAAGGTATAGTGTATAGTATGTATCTATAGCTATCAATGGATCTATGTATAGTTGCCTACTATGCGAAATAATCCTAGTTAACCTTGCTACTCTACTGCCCCTATACTTCACTATTGGGGATGAATAGTCCACTCCAGCAAGTGCGCCGATCTCTTGTTTACTCATGTAATAACCCTCTCCTTGATCTCCTCGACTACTTCCTCTACATCACTCAGTAGCTTCTTCGCCTTTGACACAACTTTATCGTCTGGTGACGCCTTAATGATCTTTTCTAGTTTATCACGTGCTTTTTCAAGACCCCTCAAGTACTCTAGTAGCCTTGGGTCAAAACTACTCGTCTTAGCTAGGTAACTCCGTACCTCGCCTATATTGGCCTCCAACTCCTCTAGTTCTCGGAGCATTCTCTCCCTTGAGCCAACTTCTTCAAGGAGTACTATGAATACTTTCTCAGCGTCTTCTCTACTACTCGGTGCAACGTACTTTAAGACAAATAAGTCTTCTTCACCTGCAGTATTCCTATTTTTCAGTAGTGCATGGGCTGCAATAACCTTGAGGACCTTGCCTTTTCTTCTATCTGTTAAGTGTACTCCTTGGTCTTCCAGTATAGCGTATATTCTAAGTATTGTTGGCTTAACCCTTGAGATGTCGATGCCTAGCACGTATGGGTATATATTCTTTAAATCGCTCATTGAGAGGACAGGGGTTGTTGCTCTATAGCCTTCTCTCTCAATAGCCCAGGATGCATCAAGTAGCTTACCCCATTTATCCTCCCCTACTGGTTTAACGAAGTGCCTCAGTAGGAATCTATCATAAAGTGCTTGGTACTCGGGTTCTTCTGGGACATTGTTACATGCAGCTATGAGAGTCCATAAGGGTACATTTATCTCGTTGTATCCATCGTAAATAACCCTCTCGTTTAGCAGAGTTAATAGGGTATTTAGTATAGCTGAGCTAGCATTGAATACTTCATCTAGAAAAGCTATCTCCGCCTCAGGTAGCTTGTTCTTAGTAATCCTAACATACTTACCCTCTCTAAAAGCATGAATATCCAGCGGCCCAAGTAATTCATCTGGCTCTGTATACCTAGTCAACAAGTACTTGAAAAACCTAGCCTTCAATAAATCTGCAGCTCTTCTAGCTAGTGCGGATTTAGCGGTTCCTGGTTCGCCGATTAAAACAGCATGTTCTCCAGTCATTAAGGCAAGGGTTAGAACGAGGGCTTCTTCTTCTCTACCAATGAATGGCTTCTCAAGCTCTGATTTAAATAAACTAATTAATCTACTATGTTTTTCAATATCTCTCTCAGACAAAGAAAACACCAATGGCGAATACTTTTAACCCCGTCCCCGGGGATTATAGTGTATATTTATACCTATATTTATTTGTAGGGGTCTCCAGTATCCATGAATGAGTGGAATACATACATATTAGTAATCGAAGTGGGTAAACAAGTAGAGCTAAGTATACGTGGTAAAATAGTTGGAATCGAGCCTGGATTATACCTCTACATTGGATCAGCCCGGAGTCCGGGTGGTGCATTACCAAGGATTATGAGACACATTTCTAGAGTCAAGAAGAAGAGGTGGCATATAGACTACTTGACCATGGAGCAGGGAGTCTATATATTGGGCTTCTTCTTGATTCAATCAATTAGAGGAGACTGCGAGTCTACGTTATCCAGGCTACTTGCTATGGAGTACCCCTACATTCCTGGTTTTGGATCTAGTGATAAGCCAAGTGATCCATCGCATTTATTCATATGTAGAAGTGAGGTTTTAGACTGTATTATTGGAGTATACAGCATTGTTGAGAAAGCTAATTGCACGGGTGAATTAGTTTTCGTCGATAATGGTGCGTTAATATGATTGATGAAGTCAAGTATAATACTGAGTGCTGTAATGCATTACACTACCTGCATGAACTAATGAGGGATATTGAACTCTACTTCGACCATGACTACTTAAATAGTGAGGGTATTAAGTTATTAAATCAAGCGATAAGGATTATAGTAGAGCACTGCCCAGAGTACTCGAAATTAGCACGTAGTGCTAGGAAGTCGAGGGATTTGAGAGATGTTGAAAAACTA
>OFEJ01000501.1_pt1 | contig 12232 bp, 10 predicted proteins | sample 1521051 | NCBI WGS metagenome assembly OFEJ01 (sample SAMN06268701, study PRJEB24108) | sediment metagenome | isolation source: Joseph's Coat, Yellowstone National Park, Wyoming, USA | place: USA:Joseph's Coat, Yellowstone National Park, Wyoming, USA | reverse complement strand
GTCGCCGTCGCCTCGGAGAGGGCCTTCGCTGGAGAGGGGGTCGTCGCCGCGTTCCGCTTGAAGCTCGACGAGAGGGGCGTTCCCGTAGGATACGAGCGCGCCGAGCCGGGCGAGGTGGGCAAGGCCCCGCTCTACCTCACCTTCGTCGAGTACGTGGCTCAGCCGGGCGAGACGTGGTACGAGGGCTTCTGCTACGTGGACCTGCTCGACGGGGGGATCGTGGCGGAGTTCCTGAAAGCGGCGTACGAGCCCTACCTCGCGTTTAAAGGGTACTTCGGCAGGGTCGTGCCGGGCGTCTTCACGGACGAGCCGAACATCGAGTCGAGCAGGCCCCACACGAGGCCGCAGCTGCCGCCGAGGGGGCCCCGCTTCCCGGCCCTAGCCTTCCCGTGGACCACCAAGCTGCCGGAGAAGTTCGTGGAGCTGAACGGGTACGATGTTAGGGAAAAGCTCCCCGAGCTCGTCTTCGACGTGGGGGACTACCTGAAGACGAGGTACGACTTCTGGCGGACCGTGACGCTGATGTTCGTCGAAGCCTTCTCCAAGCAGGTTTACGAGTGGTGCGACCGCCACGGGCTCAAGTTCACCGGCCACTACCTCGCCGAGGACACGCTGCTGAGCCAGCTCAGGTGCATCGGCGCCGCGATGCCGCACTACGAGTACCAGCACGTGCCGGGGATCGACCACCTGGGCTTCCAGATCTGGGGCAGCCTCCTCACGGCGAAGCAGGTCGCGAGCGCCGCCAACCAGCTGGGGAGGGAGCGCGTGCTCTGCGAGACGTACGGGTGCCTGGGCAACTACCCGAGCTTCGCGGACAGGAAGTGGATCGGAGACTTCCTCTACGCCCTCGGCGTCAACCTCCTCAACCACCACCTCGTCCCCTACTCGCTCAGGGGTAGGAGGAAGCGCGACTACGGGCTCAACTTCCACTGGGCGCAACCGTGGTGGAGGTACAACAGGTTGATCGAGGACTACTTCGCGAGGCTCAGCTACGCCCTCTCCCGCGGCGCGCGGGTGGCTAACGTGCTCGTGCTCCACCCGATCGGCAGCGCGTGGGCCCTCTACAGCCCCCTGAGCGAGCGGAGGGTCGCGGAGCTCGACGAAAAGCTCCAGGAGCTGATGAAGGCCCTCCTCGCGATGCACGTCGACTTCGAGCTGGGCGACGAGATTCTGATGTCCAAGCACGCGAGGGTCGAGGGAACCAAGCTGAGGGTCGGCAGAGCCCTCTACGACGCGGTTGTGGTCCCGTCGTGCGTCACGATCGCCTCCACTACGCTGAAGCTGCTGAAGGAGCTCGCCGCCGCGGGAGGCGTCGTCGTTTTCGTCGAGAAACCGCCCTCTGCGGTGGACGGGCGCCCCTCGCCCGAGCTCGACGAGCTGGTCAAGAGGGCCCGCTACGCCCCCAGCGCCAGCCGCGAGGCGCTCGAGAAGGCTCTGAGCGGGGTGCCGCGGCCGGTGGTGATCGAGGGAGACCCAGACGGCAGCGTGCTCTACCACCTCAGGAGGAACGGGGAGTCTGCGATCCTCTTCCTCGCGAACACGGACCGCACCTCCCACCGCAAGCTCAGGGTGGGGCTCGAGGGCTCGTGGAAGCCCGAGCTCTGGGACGCTGTTACGGGCGAGGTCCGCGAGCTGGGGGCGGCCGTCGAGGGCGGCAGGACGTGGCTGGAGATCGAGCTCCCGCCCATCGGCTCGGCGCTCCTCGTCCTCCACCCGGGCACGCCGGCAGCGCCCGCGGCCCCGGCGAAGCTCGAGGTTAGGGAGGTGGAGCTCGGCGAAGCCGGGTGGCGGGCGAGGAGGCTCGACCCCAACGCGCTCGTGCTCGACTACTGCTACTACAGCGTGGAGGGCGAGCCGTGGAGGGGCCCTGTCCCCGTGTGGAGAGCTCAGAGGGAGATCGCGAGCAGGGGCGTGGGCGCCAGGTTCGCCCTGCGCTTCGAGTTCGAGTGCGAGGTGGAGCCGAGGGGCAGGAGCATCAAGCTGGTCGTCGAGAACCCGCGCCTCTACGAGGTCCTCGTTAACGGCCAGCCGGTCGAGTGGAGGGGCAGCTGGCTCGACCCGAGCTTCGGCACCGCGGAGATCTCCGGCTTGCTCGCGCGGGGGAGGAACGCGGTCGAGCTGAAGGGCGTCGTGGGCGTGGAGCCCGAGCTGGAGCCCATCTACGTGGTAGGCGACTTCGGGGTCGAAGCCCGCCCGCAGGGCGGCTCGAGGATCGTGGAGGAGAAGGTGCTCGTCGACGCGTCCGACCTGTGCAGGGAGGGGCTGCCGTTCTACGCCGGGAGCGTCGAGCTGAGGAAGAGCGTGGAGGTCCCCGGCGGCTTCAAGCGCGCCGTGCTGAGGTTCGGGGAGCTGAACGCGGCGCTGGCGGAGGTGCGCGTCAACGGGGCGAGAGCGGGCTTCGCCCTCTTCCCGCCGTACGAGGTTGACGTGACGCACCTGCTCAAGCCGGGGAGCAACGAGATCGAGATCGTGCTCGTCGGCACGCTAAGGAACCTGTTCGGCCCCCTCCACTACGCGGGCGGCGACCCGGCTTGGATCGGCCCCGAAGCGTTCAGCGACGCGGCGCACTGGACCGACGAGTACGTGCTCAGACCTTTCGGGTTTAAGGGCTCCAAAATAATCCTCTACTACTGAAAAAGCTTTTTCTTTTTAGTAAAGGTCGTCCTCCCTGAGCCTGTAGAAGCTCGTGTGCGGCTCCGACTGGTACCAGTAGGCGACGCTGCTGTAGTCGGCTTCGACATCGTTCCACTCGCCGTGCGGCGTGGTGACCGCTATCCACTCCCTGAACGGCACGGGGTCCGGAATGTGGAACCTGAAGGCCGCGATCTCGCCGCCCTCCTCGCTCTTGTGCAGGAGGCCGTGGAACGGCGCCGCGAAGGGGCCTCCGGCGAAGTACCAGCCGGAGAGGAAGTAGTCCTCCGTGCCGGTCGCCTGGTAGACGACCTCGCCGTCCGCCTCGATCCTGGTGTTCCCCTCGAGGAACCCCAAGCCGCCGGCGATCGGGCTCTTGAGGCTGAGCCCCCTCACGTACAGGTAGACTCCGACGTAGTGGCCCCTCCCCCTCGCCCTCAGGATCGTGTAGGGCTCGCCGGGCTTCACCCGCTTCTCGCGCCGCCAAACCGCGTGGAACCTGCCCATGCCCGAGACGTCGACCCCAGTGTAGTAGCCGATGATGTAGTAGAGGTTGGGGACCTCCTCCGCGCCGAGGTTCTCGACCTCGATCCGCGCCCTCTCGAAGGGCATGGGAAGGAAGCAGTAGAAGCCGCCGCTGCTCAAGCCCAGGGGGAGCGAGAAGGCGCTGGCGGCAAGCGAGGGGCGGGGCGCGAAGGCCCTGTGGCCCTGCAGGAAGAAGTCCCCGATCGGCGACTCGACGCTGGGCTCGCTCTCGCCGTCCCAGTACGCCCTGATCACGACGTTCCGCAGGAACCGGCGGTCGTGCGCGTTGATCGTCATCCACAAGCTCGCGATGACCCCCGGCTCGCCCGCCCTGAACACTTCCAGCCGCTGCCCCGGCTCGAGCGTGTAGTAGTCCAGCCAAGCTTCGCCGGGCTCGCCCTTGAACACGCCCTTCCTCCTCAAGTGCTCGACGAGCCAGCCGGGGGCGGTTTCGAGGAGCTTCCTAGCGTCGACCTTGTGCGTGCTCGAAGCGTACCTCATCCTGAAATCCTTGAACTTGGGCAGTTCGAGCAGCACGCGCGAGCTGGCGCATCTCCCTCTAAAAAGAGTTGCGGGAGTCAAAGACGCTTGAGGAAGATGACGTCGTCCTCGTAAGCGTAGAGGGCGTCCTCGAGCTCCTCGAAGACTCCGCTGCCGCGCTCGTGGACGGAGTAGCCCAAGCTGGTGAACAGCGCGATGGACGCCCTGTTGCTCGACCTCGTGCTGGCAGCGGCGAACCTGCAACCGCGCTGGCGGAACAGCCTCTCGGCCTCCTCGACGAGCCTCCTCCCGACCCCCCTCCCGCGCCAAGCGGGGGCGACGGCGATGAAGGCCACGACCCCCACTCTCCCGTAACCTTCGCAGCTCGTCACGTAGAGCTCGGCTGCCCCCACAACCTCGCCGTCCACCTCCGCCACGATCGTCTCGAGGCGGTCGAGGAGCCTGATCGACCAGTACTGGTAGCTGCCGGTGAACGACTCCTCGAAGATCCCCGCGACTTTCTCCCTATCCCCCGGCCTCATCCGGCGGACCACGATCACGGGAGGAGGGGGCGCCGGCACCTTTATCTCGCTATCAACTCGTTGCTCCGGGATGGCCGAGCAGCTCGACGAGTACTTGAGGAGGCTCGAGGAGGCGAGGGAGCTTCGGAAGCGTAGCGCCGATTGGGGCTACATCGAGTCGAGGCCCGAGCCCTTGAGGACGGCGCTCAAGCTCCTCGTGGAAACGGGCGACCTCTGGTACTCGTCGAAGCTGAGCGGCGTCCCCGTCGACGAGTTGAACGAGGAGCGGAAGAGGGCGCGGATACCGCTGGTGGTGGTCTAGTGTCGCTCGCCGTTGTCGGCACGTGCTTCCTGACAAACTGGTTGAGCTTCATGTGGTGAAAGAGCATCTTCAAGATGCGGTGAACGTGGTTCTGGGCGTCACTGCCGAGGCGGGGTTCTCTGGGGCTGAAGAAGCTGGGCGTGAGCGTGGAGGGCTCGCGATCCGCCTAGCGCGAACAACGCACTCTTGCCCGCGTGAAAATACTTTCGGTGTTTCCGCCGGCGAGCGCTTATTACTTCATCCTCAAGAAGCGGGGGCCGGGGGATGATGAGCGGCCTAGGAGCGTAGCCGTGAAGACACCGTGCTAGGCTGACCCCCTCCCCCCGGCCCATTCGATCCATTGAAGCGGTGGTATAAAAGTCTCACGTGGCACAGGAGGTGAAGCTTCCAAGGCCTAGCGCGCATCAGCGCGGTTTGCGCCATTTGAGGAGCTGGCGCGGGGACCGAGCCGGCGGAAACAGGATCGCGCGGCAGCCCGCTGGGAGCGGCGAACATATACGCTCCCTTCGCGCTGGTACCGCGTGCTGGCTTACACGGTGGGCTACGGGGGCTTGAAGCCTGAGCGCTTCCTAGCGCTCGTGAGAGAGCTGGGCGTAAAAGTCGTCGCGGACGTGCGGAGGTTCCCCCGGTCGAAGCTCGAGTTCTACGCGGGTGAGAGGCTGCGCGCCTCCCTCTCTGAGGTCGGCGTGGAGTACGCGTGGTTCGGCGAGCTGGGGGCTCTGGGGCTCGCGAGGAGCTACAGGCCGGGCGAGGATGTAGCGTGCACCGGCTCCCCCACCTTCCGAGCCTACGTCCACTACCTCGTCTCCGACCCCCGCGCCCTCGCCGCGCTCGCTAGGCTGGGGGACGCCGCAGCGCAGGGCCGGACCCCGCTGGTGCTCTGCAGGGAGAGGAAGCCGGAGCACTGCCACAGGCAGTTCGTAGCCGACGCGCTGGTCGCGATGGGGGTCAGGGTCGTGCACGTGGTCGGAGCCCAGCGCCTCGAGCACCGCGGCTCCCCCTGCTACAGCTACATCGCCTCCAGGCTCCCCAGAGCTGCGCGCTAAGGGACGGGCGCGCCTGGAGCGGCGCGCGGCGTCTCACGCTTCCCTCAGCTTCAGGATCCTGTCCGGGTAGTTGGAGGCGATGCCGTCCACCCCTCTCCGCTTGAGCTCCGCGGCGGTCTCCGCGTCGTCGACGGTCCAGGCGACGACGAGCAGCCCCATCCGGTGGGCGAAGGCGACGGCCTTCTCAGTCGCTAGCCTGTAGTGGGGCAGGACGAACTCGCAGCCCAAGTGTTTCGCAGCTACGATTCCATCACTCGGCTTCGCGTAGATGAGGCCCACGTGGGAGCGCGGGGCCAGCCGCTTCACGGCGGCGAGCGCCTCCTGCTCGAACGAGATGAAGAGGACGCTGTCCAGCATCCCCGCCGCCTCCACCAGCTTGAGGGCTGGCTCCGCCGCGTCCACCTCCTTCAGCTCAGCGAAGAGGACGCACCTCCCCTTCACCTCCTCCAGCACCTCGCTAAGCAGCGGTATCCGCTCCCCCTTCCCCGCGTCCAGGCGCCTCAGCTCCTCGACGCTCATGCTCCTCACCAACCCTCTGCCGTTCGTCGTCCTGTCCACGGTCTCGTCGTGGATCACCACGGGCACGCCGTCCCGGCTCAAGCGGACGTCCACCTCGACCGCGTCGACCCCCATCTCGAGCGCCCTCCGCACAGCCCTCAGCGTGTTCTCAGGCTCGTAGCCGCTAGCGCCCCTGTGGGCGACCACGAAGAACCGCCCCTTCAGCTCCCCAACCCTCACGGGCGCGAGGAGGGGAGGACCGCTATTTCTAGCTTGCCCGGATCCTCGCCGCGCGGGATAGCCACAGCACGATCGCGAGCTGCGATGCGGACGCGGAAGCCGCCAGCGCCCAGATGAGGGTCGGGTGCACGCTGTAGAGGTACCCGACCGCGGTCGGAGCCGGGATCGTGAAGACGCCGCTAGCGGTGTAGAGGAGCGAGAGCGCTTGGCTTCGAGCCGCGGCGTCGAAGCCCTCGAGCATGTCCATGAAGAAGGCTCTCGAGACCGAGAACTCAGCCCCCCTCAAGCCCGAGAGGGCCGCGGCGAGGAAGGCGAGCCTCGGCTCGGCGGGGGACAGCGCGTACAGCAAGCTCGACGCTACGCTGAGGGCCGCTGAGAGGGCCAGGTAGGGCGTGCGGTTGACCGGGGGCTTTAGCGTGACGAGCGCGAGCACCGCCAGGGAGGCCGCGGACGATACCGTCGGGACCAGGCCGGCCGCCTCCACGCTCAGCCTCGCCCCGCGGGCGTCGCAGAGGTAAAGGGACAGGTAGCTGGGCACCGTGAAGAGCACCGAGGCGATGACGGAGTACGCGAGGAATGCGAGCAGCCTCCGGTCGGAAGCGGCGAGCCTCAAGGCCGGCTTGAGCCCGCGCCCCCCGTCGGCCGGCGAGGAGCGGGGTTCCACCAGCGTCGCGGCCAGAACCGCCGTCTTCGCCGCGAAGGAGGCCAGCGCGATCGCCGCCACTACCCGGAACCCCTCGACGACCCCGAAGCGCTCCAGCAGGAGCCCAGCGAGGGGCGTCGCCGAGCTGCCGACCGTGTAGATCACCGAAGGGATCGAGTAGAGGGCTACGAACGCCTCGGGGTCGGAGCCCTCAACGAGGAGGACCTCCCAGAGGGGGCCGGAGGCGGCGTACAGGGCCGATAGCGCTAGGGCGAGCCCGAAGAGCTCTCTCCTACCGGTTAAGAGCAGGAGGAGGTAGCCGACGTTGGCCGCCGTGTCCAGGACCAGGAAGGCCTTCTTGAAGCCGAGCCTAGCAGCCAGGTGGACTGCGAGGAAGGGAGCCGCCACCGAGACCGCCCTGCTAACGCTCATGTAGGCGCCCAGCTCGACCTCGCTCGCGCCCAGCGCGACCATGTAGAGCGGCTGGTAGTAGAACACCCAGGGCATCGGCACCGACCAGCCGGGCTCCGTCGCCAGCAGCCACTTGGCGTTCCTCGCCAGCTTCCGCCTCCAGCGCAGCACGCGGAGCCCGTCAGCCCCCTCGCTTTTTAAGCTTCGAGACCCCGCCTTCGGTGGCGATCCTCCTCGCTAGGAGCAGCAGCCTCAAACCCTCGGCCCAGAGGAGAGCGGTCGGCACCGCCGCTACGGCGACGCACTCGAGCGGGGGCCTGGCCAGGGCGCTGAAGACCGCCAGCAGCACGGTGCTGAACGCCGCGTAAGGCACGAGCCTCGGCACCACGCTCCCGAGCAAGCCCACGTAGACGGACATCAGCGAGTCGCCGCTCACCTTCGCCGCGTACCCCTCGGGGCCCCTCTCAGCGAGGCCGAGCTCCACGAGCTTATCGAGGTAGTGCTTCGCGCTGCTGGGGCTGCTCAACCCCGCAAGCCGCTGCACCTCCCTGACGCCCAGCGGCCTCCCCTCCCTCAGCAGGACGAAGTAGACTCGAGCGAGGCGCCCGCTGACGACCGCCGCGGCCTTGGCCAAAGCCCGCACCCCAGCTCACGCGGGGAGCAGCCTTTTAACCGCCACGTACGAGAGGAGCGCGGCCGCCAGCGCCGCCAGCGCGGCTACCGCGAGAGCCCACAGCCAGCCGGGGGCGCGGCCGGCCGCGCCGGTCGGTTGAGCTCCGCTAGCCGCTTGGGTTTGGGCGGCCCCCAGCGAGGGGGCCTGCGGCAGGCCGGCGTACTCCCGGCTCTCCGCTAGGAAGGCCGGTTGGACCCCTCCCGCGCACCTGACGAGCGCGGCGCCGGGCACCGAGCTGTACGGGAGCCACTCGCCGTTGTGCCAGACGAGCCGCTGGTTCCAGCCGGCGTACCCCAGCTTCGCGGCGCTCACGATGCGCTCGACCTCGCCCCGCTCCAGGCCCCGCACGACCCCGCTCTCCACCAGCCACTCGAGCTCGGCTCTGAGGGCGGCCTTCACCTCACCCTCGCCGACCTCGACGTGGGGCGCGATCCTGTACTCGACGGCCGAGGTGAAGTTGCAGGCCCGGAGCTCCGGCGCGATGCCGCTTAGCTGCTGGAGAGCCTCCTCGAGCTCCCTCCCGCTCAGCTCCCTAGGGCTTTCGACGGTTACGGAGAGCGCTCCCCCAGCGTAGGAGGCGCGCACCGTCAAGCCCTTCACCTCCCTCACGATCTCGCCCCCCTCCTCGGCGCGCTGCCCGAGGTCGCGGACGGGCTCCACCTCGGGCGCCACCTTCAGGCAGCTGCTCTCCACCTCGACGCGCTCCAGCACGCCTTCGGCAGCGGCGGAAGCGCGCCAGTGCAGCGTCAGCTTCACCCGGTACTCGCCGGCCTCGATCCGCATCGGAGCGTCGTAGCCGGGGATGAGCACCATCACCCTGAAGCAGGGCTCGCCGACGCTCAGGAGGCAGGGCATGCTAACCCTGTACTCCAGCTCGCCCCCGCCCGCCTCCGGCGCCCGAACCCTCGGGGTTCCTCTGAGCACCAGCACGCCGCTCACCGTAATGTTGCCGCGCGCCGAGGCCGAGATCCTGGGCTTGAACCTCACCCAGCAGGGTGCGTCGCAGCGCAGCGTGCCGAGGTCGAGCGTTACCTCGCCCTCTCCAGCGGTGAAGCTCAGCGGAACCCGCTCCTTCAGCTGCCAGCTGCAGCGGAGCGGGAGGAGGCACCTGTACACGCGGTACTCCCTGGTCTCGACCGGCACCTGAACCCTGACGGCCAGGTGCTTCCCGCCGCTGCCGGGCGCCAGCTCCTGCTCGGAGACGACGACGATCAAGCGGCTGTCGTAGCGGCTCCTGTACGCGTACGCGGTCCCGCCCGCGTAGCTGACGAGCGCGGCCCCGGAGAGGGCGCGCAAGTCGTACTCGACGCCCGGCGCGTTGAGGACGACCTCCACGGCGTAGGCGTCAGCCGGGTCGAAGCACGCCGAGGCGCTGCGAACCACAGCCACCGCTAGCAGCACTACGAGCGCGGCGGTGAAATATCTTCCCCTACCCGATCTCATCCCACCTCCTCGGAAGCTGCGGTGCGGGGGGTGATATTCCCACGTTTCTGAACGGGGCGTTCAGGGAAGTGTACGGCGCGCTGCCCATTTATACCTCGCAGCCGCCGCCGGCGCGTGAGGGCTAGGGTTGTCGTGTTCCCGGAGCCCCTGAAGGCGGTGGTGGCGGAGGAGTCCCTGAGGGCTCCGGGGCCGGGCGAGGTCCTCGTGGAGTCGATCTGCTCGCTCGTGAGCACGGGGACGGAGCTGACAGCCTACACGGGCTCATTCCAGCCGGGATCCGCGTGGGCCCGGTACGTCAAGTACCCGTTCAAACCCGGCTACAGCAGCGTTGGGCGCGTGATCGAGGTTGGAGACGGTGTTGAGGGGGTTGAAGTGGGGAGTGTCGTAGCGGTACCCGCGCCACACGCTGACCGGTACGTTTGGAGAGCGGGAGAGCTCGTAAAGGTGCCGCCGCAGGTGGGTCTCGAGGAAGCGGCTTTCCACACTCTTGCAGCCGGTGTTATGCACGCCGTCAGGCTGGCGGGGGTCAAGCTGGGCGAGGCGGTCGTCGTGGTGGGAGCGGGCCTGCTCGGGCAGCTCGCTGTCCAGTTCTCGAGGCTGGCAGGAGCCTTCCCGGTAATCGCGGTAGACCTCTCCGATTACAGGTTGGAGCTCGCCGCGAAGTCGGGCGCGGACATTGTGGTCAACGCGGCTCGCGAGGACCCGATGGCGGCCGTGCGAGAGGCTACTGGAGGCCGGATGGCCGACGCGGTCTTCGAGGTCACCGGCGACCCGAGCGTGCTGCCGCAGGCGATCAAGCTGGCGAGGAGGATGGGTAGGCTGGTTGTTCTAAGCTCGCCCAGGGGGCCGAGCACCCTCGACTTCCACGATGAGGTGAACAGCCCTAGCAGGGTGATCATCGGGACCCACTTCTACAGCCAGCCTGAGGCTGAAACACCCTACTACCCTTGGACGTGGCGGAGGAACAGGGAGCTATTTTTCAATATGCTCGCTTCCGGTAGGGCGTCAGTCAAGCACTTGATTTCCCACGTCTTCCCCTTCGAGGAGGCTCCTAAAGCCTACGAGATGCTCTACAAGAGCAGGCTGCAGTGCATGGGCGTGCTCTTCAGCTACGCTCGTGGCTGAGCGCCGGCAGCCCTGGCGATGGCGACGATCTCCGAGCTCTCCTCGGTGAAGGGGCGCTTCGAGTAGTCCTCGTAGACCTTGCAGAGCTCGAAGCCCGTTTCCCGCAGCACGTGCACGAGCTCCCTCACGGTGAACAGCCTGAGCTTGAGCTTGTGGGAGAACACGTCAACGGAGCCTTTCGCCAGGTCGATGATCGACCAGCTGATCTCAGCGTCAGCCACCTGCTCAACGAAGTCGACCCTCCACTGCTCCTCCTTCACCGCCAGCATCGAGCCCGACTTCCGGAAGCTGGCGAACGGCGTCTCGTAGTACACCTTCTTCCCGTGGACTCCGAGGAGGTTCCAGGTGTCGAAGACGAAGACGGAGCCCGGCTTCAGCGAGCGCCGCACCGAGCGGAGGAAGCCGAGCAGGTCCTCGTCCGAGACGAAGTAGCTGATCACGCCGTACATCGCGATCGCCGCGTCGAACTCCTCGGCGAACTCGAGACTCCTCGCGTCGGCCTGGATGAAGCTCACGCCGGAGAGACCTTCCGCCTTCGAGCGGGCGATCTCCACCATCTGCGGGGAAAGGTCGACGCCCACCACCTCGTACCCGCGCCTAGCCAGCTCGATCGCGTGCAGGCCCGTGCCGCAGCCGACGTCGAGGACTCTCCTCACCCTCACCAGCGAGTAGCTCTTGAAAGCCTCCTCTAGGAAGTCCGTCTCGGCTTTGATGTGCCTGTGCGAGTACAGCAAGTCGTAATAGAGGGCGAAGAAGTCGCACTTTTCCACGCACCCCCCTCGCTCAACCCCCCTTAAAGCTTCGTGGAGCTGGCGCCACCGTTATTTACCTCCGAGCGCGTCTTCCCTCCGTGGCGAGGCCGGGCGTCTGCGTCGTCGGGACGATGCACATGGACTTCATAGTGTACGTTGACCGGCTGCCGAGGCCCGGGGAGACCGTCATCGGGAGGGGTTTCGAGATGCAGCCCGGCGGCAAGGGCGCGAACCAGGCGGTCGCGGCCGCGAGGCTCGGCGCGCGCAGCTTCCTGGTGAGCAGGGTGGGCGGCGACTACGTGGGCAAGCTCCTCCTCGAGAACGCCGCGCGCAACGGGGTCGACGTCTCCCACGTGAGGGAGGACCCCGAGTCCCACAGCGGCGTGGCGCTGATAATGGTGGACGCGCGCGGCGAGAACGTGATAGCCGTGGCGCCCGGCGTCGACGAGCGCGTGTCGCCGGCGGACGTGGAGAGCGCGCTCCCCGCCATACGCAGCTCCAGCGCGGTCGTCGCGCAGCTGGAGATCCCCGTGGAGACGGCCCTCCGGGCGATGAAGCTGGCAAAGGACTGGGGCAAGCTCGCGGTCCTCAACCCGGCGCCCGCGAAGCCGCTGCCGCCTGAAGCGTACTCCTGCATCGACGTCATCACGCCCAACGCGAGGGAGCTCGAGGCGCTGGCGGGGGTGAGGGTGGAGTCGGTGGAGGACGCCGAGAGGGCGGCTGGGGTCCTGCTGGAGCGCGGCGTGCGGACGGTGATCGTAACGCTGGGCAAGAGGGGGGCCCTGATCGTTGGAGGGGAGGGCTCGAAGCTCGTCCCCACCTACGACGTGCCGGTCGTCGACACCGTGGGAGCGGGCGACGCGTTCAACGGGGCGCTCGCGGTGGCCCTCGCTCTGGGCGCTCCGGTGGAGGAGGCGGTCGC
>OFEJ01000497.1_pt1 | contig 12254 bp, 10 predicted proteins | sample 1521051 | NCBI WGS metagenome assembly OFEJ01 (sample SAMN06268701, study PRJEB24108) | sediment metagenome | isolation source: Joseph's Coat, Yellowstone National Park, Wyoming, USA | place: USA:Joseph's Coat, Yellowstone National Park, Wyoming, USA | reverse complement strand
TTTTTCTTTATTTTATCAATTATTCTATTGATAGTATGATAAGAGAAAAAATAAGAAAAGAGCTGGAAGAGAAAAGATACTTAGACACTTTCATTCATGTAGTTGTAGCAATTTCATTAATTTTAATCTTCTCTAAATTGTTTCCATTCTACAATAAAGAAACTATAATTATAACAATCTTCCTCGGTTCCTTTTTTCCTGATATAGATCATCTTTTGCTTTATAAGCGCTCAAGATTCTATAATTTCAAAGCATTTTTAAGATGGATAATTCATAGTAGTAGATACAGAATAGGTTTCGAATTATTTCACAATTTTCCATCCATTATTACCATATTACTTCTGCTTCCATTTGTCTATATAAGAAACAAACTAATGTTCATGTTTTTTGTTGCCTTTCTTTTTCACTTGCTTGTAGATCTAACAATTGACAAAATAGTTCTAAAGAATATTAGATTCTGGAGATTTGGCGTATAGCTATAAGCCGAAATACTTCATGGCCTCTCTTATATCTTTAACTTCTACTACATCTATTCCAACACTTTTACCAACATTTTCAATTTTTTTCTTATAAGTTGTTGTACAAAATGTGAAATAACCAACTCGCTCACACTTTTCTTCGGGAATATAATTAACTTGTGTACCTTGACCTTCTGGGACTAAAAATGTAGTTGCACCAACTTCTTTTGCTGCTTGAGCTTTAGGAATTATTCCTCCAACTGGACCAATTGTTCCATCAGGATTTATAGTACCAGTAATCATAACTTTTGGGTTTAGCTCTTTGCCTTCAATCGCTGCTATGGTTGCTATTGTCAGAGCTGCTCCAGCAGAAGGTCCTTCAACAACAGACGCATTAATGTTTTCAAGAGAATAAATCAAGTCAAATTTCGATAGATCGGCTTTTGTTATTTCTTGAGCAACTTTTTTTGCTGTCTGTATAGATTGCTGAGTATCAAGCCAGAATATTATACTATTAATATCGACTAAAACTTTTCCATTGCCAGGTTTGATTCCAACTTTCAGAATTGTAGCTACTCCTTTACCTTCATTATCCACAGCAGGAACATAAATTTTGACAAACCTTTCCGAGGTATAATTTGTTAGATTGTATATAACCTCTGTTTTCCCTTTGGTTCCCGTTTCACCAATTTTTTCTAAATTGATGTATCTGCTACCAACAAAAGCTAATGAAATTAATAGTAGAACACCAACGATTATTATTTTTCTATTTGCTTTCTTTTTCATGATGAGAATTATATCGCATAAATAAAAAATTGCGGGTGGCACGCTCTCGGTGGATATACAACCCTAAGATGCTTAACCCAGCTACTCTTCTCAATCCCGTATCTTCACAGCATCTGTCTAACTCCTTACCCTTGCTGCATTCCTGCCCTGGGGGATTCGGAGTTAGGCAGACCCGTGAAGGCGAGATCTCATTGTTGAGTAGCTGGAGCATCTTAGTGTTGCATATCGCCCTCGAGCTTCGGCCCGGCCATTATGGACCGTTTGCCGTGACAGGCGAGGCCCAGCCGCCCGGCCTAGCCACCCGCAATTAACTTTTTGAATGCAAACAAAAATATTTAAATACTTCCTCTCACTATAAGTATAGCTATAAAAGGTGAAAGAATGGCAAGAGAGGAATGGGGTGAAGAAGAAGAGGAAGAAGAGTGGGGCGACGAAGAAGACGAGTGGAACGAAGAAGAATGGGAAGAAGAAGATGAAGAAGAATTCTAAAAAGTAACAGAAAGTCCTTTTTGTTTTTTCCCCATCTTTTTTAATTTTTGTTTTTACCTTCTGGTGATTTATTTCTATAATTTAAAGCTTTTTAAACTATTTCCCAAAATTTTAATTGGTGAGAAAATGGCTGTCTTTGGCGGCTTAATAGACCTGGGAATAGCGTTCCTCTTGGCAGCAGTATTCGCAGAATATCTAAAGTTCAGGAATGTTGCAAAGAAAGGTTTTAATTGGTTAATTCTAGCAGGAGTGTTCTTCCTCTTTGCAGGGACATTCCCAGTAGCAGTGAGTTTGGGTAGCTACTTAGGAACATCAGTATGGAATGGCTTAGCTCAACTCTTTGAAATCTTGGGGTGGCTATTCGCTTTAGTAGGAACTTTGTTTGTAGTCTATGAAGCATTCATCGAAAAATAAGGTTTTTCTTCCCCCCTCTTTTTTATTTTCTTTAAAAATCTCAATAAAAAGCCTCTGTTTTTTATATTCATTCAGTAGAGTTTCTTGTTAAATTTGCAAAATGTTGTGCAGGGGGTGGGATTTGAACCCACGAAGGGACTAACCCAGCAGGTTTCTTCTTATCACCTAAGCCTCGGCTAATTCTGAGCTTCAGCTTTTTATCTGCCGCCATTGACCAGGCTAGGCGACCCCTGCACTAATAAAAAATTATAAGAGAAGAATTTAAACTATGAGACTAAAATATTCTGATGGTTAACCTGAATGAAGTGTCCTTGTTTGCTGGTGCTATATTGCTCTATATCATAGGAAGCTTTATTATAGCAATTTCTTTGATACCATCTTATTTTCTATTCATGCAATTTCTCAAAACTGGAAATTTGTTTCTCATTCTTTTTGGCTTCGCATTTTCTTACTTTGTTTTTGGAATTGTTTTGATGTTCGTTGTTGCTTTAGTGGTAAGGTTATTCAGAATTAGATTGATGCCAGGAACATACAAAATTGGTGGTAAAGAAAGTTTAATCTGGCTTTTAAATGCTGGATTTATTTCACTAGTGAGATTCCTGTTTCTTCCTTTCACCAGATCTTCTATTAACATATTCTTTTATAGACTTTTGGGCGCAAAGATAGGAAAGAATGTTATCATCAATACAACTTGTGTATATGATGCGCATCTTCTTGAAATAGGAGACAATTCTGTTATTGGTGGAGATGCAGCAATAATAGGTCACTCAGCTGAAGGTAACAAACTTATAGTCGCTCCAGTGAAGATAGGAAAGAATGTTTCTATAGGTCAATACACAACTGTTTTGCCAGGAGCAGTTATAGAAGACGGTGCAATAATTGGCGCTATGAGTTTAATACCTAAATTTAAGAGAGTTAAAAAAGGAGTATGGGGTGGAGTTCCAATAAGGAGGATAAAATGAAGCTGAAAGATATTGAGAAATTGCAGAATAAAAAGTTAAGGAGAATGGTGAAACTAGTTTATGACTTTCATCCATATTATAGAAGAGTTTTCAAGTCCCTTGGAATAAAACCAGATGATATTAGAACAAAAGAAGATTTGAGAAAGCTACCATTTACTAAAAAATCTGATTGGGTTGGAAAAGAAAAGGAATTTATTCTAAAACCAACAAAGAAAATCTTTTGGTATCTTGGTTTTAAAGACAAGATGCTTTATTTCTTTGACAAAAAGAAATTTTTTGAAAGAATTAAATGGGAATTTTTACCAGCAACTTTTTTCGCAACTTCTGGTAGAACAGGAAATTCTGCAGCTTGTTTTTACACTAGATACGATTTCGAAAGAATAAAAGAAACTACTTTAGAAGCACTCCAACCAATAATAAAATCTCTCAACTACAAGCAAAGAATTCAAATAACATTTCCTTATGCTCCACACTTAGCTTTTTGGCATACTATTTTTGGATGGCTGGCAGAGCCTAATACATTTGCTACAATTTTGGGTGCAGGAAGAAGTAATTTACAAATAGAGATGATGCAAAAGTTTAAGATAAACGCTTTGATAGGAATGCCAAGTTATATTTCTTATCTCTCTCAATTGGCTGTAGAGAATAAAATAGAATCAAATGTTAAATACATAATTTTAGCGGGGGAATATTTGCCAGATAACATGAGAGAAAGAATAAGAGAAAATTTTTCAAAAATTGGTCCAGAACCAAAAATACTTCAAGGTTATGGCTCTACCGAATCGAAAGCAGCTGTTTTTGAAAGGGAAGAAAGAGGAGGATATATTATAAATCCAAATCTTCATTTGTGGGAAGTAGTTGATCCAAAAACAGGAGAGCCTGTTAATTTTGGTGAAAGAGGAATTCTTGTTTTCACTCATTTAGATTTCAGAGGTTCTGTTTTTCTAAGATATTGGACAAACGATATCATTGAAAAAGGAATGATTTATGAAGATGGATATTTGAAATTAATTGGAGATATTTATAGAGAGAGCGATATAGTTCCAGTAGAAACTAAAGTTAAAGGTACATTAATAAACACTCTTTCTCTAGAAAATCTCTTGAATAGCATTAAAGAAATTAAAGAATATCAAGTTGTTATAAGTAGGAAAGAGTCTAAAAAACATTTTGGTTTAGACGAGATGATTATAAAGGTAAGCTTGCACGAAAGATACTTGAGAATGAGAGAAAAAGTTGTTAAGAAGGTTCAAGAACTGATTAAGGATTATTTTGAGATCACACCAAAGGTAAAAATCGTTCCTTTTGAGAAGATTGTAAATGATGTTTTTGAAAAGTTGAAAGGAATGCATGTGGTTGATTTAAGATTTTTGAAAAAGTAGATGCTCCCGGCGGGATTTGAACCCGCGTCTGAGCCTTTCTCCATTTTCGAGAGGGCTCTATCCTTGACCGGGCTAGACGACGGGAGCACTATTTGAGAATTAACATTAAAAAATTAAAAAATAATGTGGAAGTCGGAAAAGTTTGTTTCTGTATCTAATTTTTCTATTTTAATATCTTTAACTTCTGCTAGTGGATGATTTTTCTTCATTATTTCTATCATCCTTTCAATATCGTTTTTTTCTCCACAAAAAACAGCTTCGACTCTATTTTCTGGTAGGTTTCTCACATATCCTCTTAATCCTAACATTTTTGCATATCTTTTCACAAAGTTTCTATAGCCAATTCCTTGCACCCTTCCATATACTAAAACTCTAACTTTTTCCTCCATGTTTTAACTTTTTTGCGTCAATCTATAAATTTTTTGTAATTCAAAGAATCAAAATGGAGGAAGAAAAAGAGCCTTTATTAAAAGAAGGAAAGATAAGAATTGATGAAGAATTAGCTAAAAAACTAAAACATGCTCAATATGGGGTTTTTGGACATTCTACAGTAGATGTTTGTCATTATACAAAAAAGGCTTTGAAAAAAGAGAAAGTTTGTTATAAGAGAAAGTTTTTTGGAATAGAAACGCATAGGTGCATGGAATTTTCGCCAGCTGGCCTATTCTGCCATAATAGATGTATCTATTGCTGGAGACCAACAAATTTTTACAAAACATTAAAATTAGAAGAGGATAAAGTTGACGATCCAAAAGAAATATTCGAAAATCTCTTGAAAGAAAGAAACAAATTGCTAACAGGTTTTGGAGGAAACGAAAAAGTTGATAAAGAGCTTTACAAAGAAGCTATGATACCAACTCATTTTGCCATTTCTTTAAGTGGAGAACCAACTTTGTATCCCAAGCTACCAGAACTAATAAAGTATTTGAAATCTTTACCTCATACAAAATCAATATTTTTAGTGACAAATGGTCAAGAACCGGAGATGCTCGAAAGGTTAGAAAGAGAGGATGCATTACCAACTCAACTTTACTTATCGATGAACGCAGGTAAGTTAGAAACATTCAAAAGAGTAAATTGTCCTTTGATGAAAGACGCATGGGAAAGGTATAATAGAAGTTTAGAGTTTTTATCCAAAACAAAGACTAGAACGCTAATAAGAATAACTTTGATAAAAGGCTTTAATGATTCTAAAGATGAAATAAAAGATTTTGCTGAATTGGTAAAAAAAGGAAATCCTCATTTTATTGAAGTAAAATCTTACATGCATGTTGGTTATTCTAAGAGTAGGCTAACAGAAAAAGAGATGCTAACAATGGAAGAAATAAGAGATTGGGCAAAAGAACTTCAGAAGCTATTACCAAATTTTGAGTTTATGGATGAGGATGAAGATTCGAGAATTGTTATTTTACAAAACAAAGATAGATACGTTGATAGATGGATTGTAAAGCCAGAAGAAAGTAGCTTGTTTAGATTTGGACTATGAGATATCTATTTCTCTTTTTGTTGCATCGTAAATGAAGTTTATTTGATAGTCTCCATTGGTAAATTCTTTAATTTTTATTGGCACATCGCATTCAATTATTTTGCAGGAATTTAGCATGCAAATTTTGTTGTCTTCTTTTCTAACCGGATAAGAAAAGTGGAACGATTTTGAGAATTTAATCTCCTTTTCCGGAAAGTTCTTGGCGCTCATACATAAATAATCTATTGTTCCAGAAAACTCTTCTAACTCTCCTCTAACAGCATAAACATACATTATTCCTTCTGTTGCAAAAGTTTCATTATATCTTATAGTTACGGGAATCGCTATTTTAATTTCTGCTTTTTTTGCTTTCTCAGGAGAAAAGCTTTGAGTACCAAAAGTTTTTTCTGATCCAACAGAAAAACTCCAAACCCTTTCCTCTACTTCTATCTCTTTGCTAGGCTTTATTTCACTCATTCCTAATTGGGCTCCAGTTTGAAAGCCTGTAAAGTCAGAATAACCATAGTGTGCTCCTCTGATCGTAAACTCACTAACAACGTTTAGGTCTTTGTCGTAAATTCTTATCCCTCCATCATTATAGCAAATAACCCATATGTTTCCTTCAGAGTCCATTGAAATTCCAGTTGGTGTGTTGCAAGTTGGCATGGATTTTATGAATTTTCCGTCTTTGTCAAGCTTAACAATTTGATTAGTATTGCTCCCGACAGCATAAACATTATCATCTTTATCGACAAAAACTCCCCTTGCACCTAATAAATTTATGTTCGCGTATTCCCATTCTTTTTTCATATCTTTGGAAATTTTTATTATGCTACCATAGGTCCAAGTTGTAAAAACAATTGAATCTTTACCTCTCCAAATTCCATAAGTAGTTTTTCCCGCTTTAAAAGTAGAAATAGAATCATCTTTAGGATTCAATTTTATAATTAAATTTGCATCAATTGTAGAAATCCAAACATTTCCCTCTTCATCAACAACACATCCATAAGGGGAGGCTGGAAGCTTCCATTCTTTTAATATCTTTCCATCTGGTGATATTTTAAACAATTTTTTATCACTCCAATGCCCAGCATAAACATTATCGTTTTTATCAATGCATACTGCTCTTATTTTCATATCTCCAGAATTACTTCCTAATCTTACGTTAACAACTATGCATTCATCCTCATCAAAAGGAAGCATTTCGTTTTCATCAACAATCCCATCTCCATTCTTATCTTCTGAAGTTTCTATTTTTCCATCTCCATTCTTATCTATACAGTCTTTCTTGTCGAAAGCGATTTTTACTAATGTATTAGTTCCTCTATTGCCAACCCAGGCATTACCTTTTGAATCAACAGCAGTTCTTGAAGGATCTCCATATATTCCAGCTGGTACAGTCCAATGTCTTCTTATTTCTTTTCCGTTGCTTGAAACAAGAGAAACAGAATTTCCAGATCCACTATTAGGAATCCATGCTAATGTTCCGCTTGTTCTTTTCATTCCAGGCAATACTGAAATTTTTTTTGGTAGTTGAATGACAGTTATAGTGTAATCAAAATTAATTTCTTTTGCGCATTCTGGTTCAATTCCTTTGTATCTGGATGCAAAATATTCTAGTTTATTGACATCGATGGTTCCCTTTTCGTTTTTGTATGACAAACATTCTTCACTCGAAATTAGCTTTTGAGCAAGATTTAAAACTTCATTTTTAAATTCTGAGCTTGCTTTTTCTTCAGCAACACTCTTTTGATAGCTAGAGAAGTAGTAAACTATAAATACAAAGATTAACGACGCTACCACTATTGAAATTGTTTTTACGAAAAAACTTACTTGTCCCTTTTTACTTTTGAAAACAAAAATAGTGATTAAAACAAGGATTAGTGCAATTACAAGTAGCCCATATGGAAAGTTGAGTTCTTTTGAAACTTTATTTCCTTCTATTGGTTTTATAACAGAAAAATTCAAAGAGTAAGTTTCATAAGCCGTAAATGCTAAAATTTGGTAGCTTCCTCTTTTTAAATTTTCTAAGCAAGTCGGCAGTTTCAGGGTTTCTTCTTTACTGCCGTAAATAAGTTTGAATTGATTTATTGGAGTTGTGTTTGAAAAGGAAAGACAAACTTTCTCCCCAATGTAAAAAATTTGTTCCTGATTTTTGCATTCCGCATCTAAGCAAGAAAATAGTTCAACTTCTTTCTTTTTTACTTCAAAAGTTTTGTTTAGCAAAAGAGATTCATTCTTTTCTGTCAGTGTAATTGTTAACAGATAATTTTCGCTTGATGGTAAGCTCTCATCCCATTCTATCTCAACTTTCTTCTCTTCAAAACCTTTCAATTTAACAAAGAATTCTTGAGGATTTATTGAGATATAAAATGGTGCAATTATTTCTGCTCTTACCAACACATCATTTTCTGCGTTTTCCAAATTTTTTACTATTAATTCAGCTTCTATCTCCTCTCCTTCAAAGAAAGCATTTTTCATTTCTATGGAAGATTCAATTTTAGCAAATGCTTGAGGTAAAAAAAATAGGAAAATTAAAAATAGAGAGACTTGTTTTTTCATAATTTTTTTTGTATTCTAAATTAAAAATAGATCATGTTAGGAGCTTTCACTTGTAGTACATGGTACTTCTCTTATTTCTCCAAAACATTTTGTACATTTTGGTGTACATTCTTCACAGCTTGTTGCTGAAGATGGACATTCACATTTAACTAAAGTCTTGCACCTATCTTGATCTCTGAAATAAGCATAAACACTAACAGAAAATGTTAGAGGTTTTGGTCCATTTGGTGAAGATACATAATACTTGTAGTCTTTACATGTGAAGATATAAGCTGCAGAAAATCTTGCTTCATACCAATAGTAGGCTTTACAATCATACTCTTTACACTCTCCTTTTTGGTCAGAACCTTGGAATGAAATTTTTCTATTTGGAGAAAATGTTGGATTATAAAATGGCGAATAAGAGGATGCATAAGAATTATGAGAGTATGGTGAAATACAGTTATGCTCACAACTCCTAGCACATTTATTACTCCATGGTATGCAATCGGTAGGCTCTAAACAAGGAGGACCTATACCTTGCATACAGCAAATATTTTCTTTTTCACATTTCACATATTCATCAAATTTTTTCTGCAAAGCTTTCAATGCATATTCTGCACAACTATCTGCATATTTTTTGCAGTTTGTACATTCTTCTTCTTCTGATTTAGATGAGCAAGCACAACCTAAATTAGAACAAATACAAGGAGAAAATGGATCTTCATTAGCCCATTCAGTAAAAATTCTAAACATGTACCAAAATCTATTTTTTGTAATTAGTTCGCTTATGTTAAAATCTTCTGAAACTCTAATCTCATCTTTTGTCACGCTTATTCTTGCATCGCTTGCATTAACAGTAAAATTACCTTCATCGTACAAACCATTTAAAACGCCAGATTCATCCAATTGATAGATAAGAGAAGAAAAATCTTTCAAATAAACATTTAAAGGTAGTGTAGTATTGAATTTGCTACCATAAATTGTCAAATAATACTTCGTATAATTTCCTAAGCAGCCTTTAGAAGTTTCTACTGGCAAAGGATTCGGACCATTACAAATCCATGGACCAGCTCCTACTGAACCCCCTGAAGCCGCTTGTTCTCTCATCGCTTGTAAAGAAGAGTAAACTAAGGAAAGTTTCAAATAATTCTTTGCATTCTCTATAACATTTCTTGCTGCATCTAAAATTTTTATTTCCAAGATTTCTTCCTCGTATTTCTTTCCGTAAAAAACGTTGTAGAAAATAAATCCGATTATTATCAAACCGACTGAAAGCAAAAGAAATGAGATTGGGATAATTTGTGATTTCATTCAACCACCAATTGAAATTATTATTTTTCCAACATTTTCATCGGGAACTGGTATTAAATTTTCCCACGAATACAAAACTTTTTCTTTTTTTAATTCACCATAAACTTGAGTATCTTTTGGTAATATAACTTCAATTCTCCATCTTCCTTTAAAACTTTGGTCTAGCAAAGGTTCAAGTATTTGGGTAATGTTTGTTGTGTTTAAAGCCTTTCCGTAATAAACAAAACTATAATCTTTACCTTGTAGAATTCCATCTATCATCGCTTGAATGCAATACTTTTCGAAAAATGGAAGTTTAGAATTAAATAGCATGCTTCCAATATTGGCTAGCTCCTCACTATAAATTCTTTCTTGAAGTGCTCGCGAAACTTCTTTTCCTCGTGTAGATTGTTGGTAGGTGAGAAAAACAATTAAAAGTATTCCAGAAAAAATTATTGCCGCCAAATAAAAAAATTCTTCAGTTTGAGCTTTCATAAAACTTTTTTGTTTTTCAATTATTATCATTAACGTTTTTTATTGGTCAATGGTATTCTAAAATCAAGTAAAAAAGCTTCGTAAGTCAAATCTACAGAAAAAGAGTTTATAATTTACTTCCAACTTTCAATCATTAGTGAGACCAAAGAGGAGCGGTATAAAAATTTTAAACGTTGGATTAAATTGAGGAAAAATAGAAAAGAAAGCTTATTAAAGCTTTAAGATTGGGGATGGAATTTTTTACTTTTGAGAATTACTATTGCTGCTAGAATTGCGATTATTAGAGCGAAAATTATATATATTGGAGGGGACACCGCTTTAACGCATTTGTTTTCTATGCATTTATAGCCAGAAGGGCAACCACAATCTTTACAACAATTTTCTTGAGTTTCACCAACTTCGCATATTTTATTACCACAGATAGGTTTTATGCAATCTGGATCAGCACCAGGTTCACAATCAGGATCACATTTCCCATCTTTAACCCCATCACATATTCCATCCTCACTGCCAGATGGACAATCAGAAGGGCAATTTATGAAATTTTCACCATATTTTTTTTCACATATGTGATTATGATTACAATCAACATATATTTTAAAATCGTTTGAAAAATATGATACTCCATTTTCATCAATAACTTGTGTTGGTTGAATTGTTATTAGCCCAACCATTAGTGGTTTAAAGACGTATATTGTTGAATTTGAACCATTCGCTTTTACTATTACATCTCTCCAGACAAGTCTAGGCGGAATAGTAGCAATCAAATTGCCACTTGTAGCGTTAGCTATTTTATCTTTAGGATAAATTACTTCACCTTCAAAAAATTCTATAATGTTAACGGTTTTTTGATAATTGCAATTGTTTTTTATGTTGATAGTTACTTCTATTGGGCTTTCTACAGTAGAGTTTGTGGCATTGGCTTCTTTTTCAACTTGAATACAAGAAAATGCTGGATAAAAAAAGAAAGAAATTAGGAATACTAAAAAAACTATTTTTTTTAACATCCCCACACCTCACTCTTCGGAGGACAATTAAAATAGCCATTATCATTCATGCATTTATAGTATTCACAATGTGGATACCAGTTGGTTGGATCTTGACCAGGTCTCCAATTAGCACCATTATTTCCTGTGGTATCTATTATTACATACTTATTTTGTCCCGGAAACTTTACTATATTATATCCATGCCCCTCTCCCAAGGCTGTAAAAACTTCATCCTTCTTATAGCCAGCTGCTCTTAGAGCAGTTGTTACAGCAACCGAATAATCTACACAAACCCCTGTCTTTAAAATACCATAGTTTACATGTGCTGGAAGATCAGAAAAATAACAACTATTTTCTTCAATATTTGAATCAGACTTCCAGCCAACAGGATATATGCTAACCTTCCCCTTACACGGCAATTTATCGAGTGGCGTCCCTTCGACAAGAGGTAAACATTTGCCAAGATAATCTGGCTTGCCTCCAGCTTCAAGGCAATAATCTATGCCAGCACAACAAACTTCTGCAAGATCATATCCGAACATCCATCTTCTAGCTGGTCCAAAGCCAGATGTTATGTAAAGCCCCATACAATATTTTAGTTTTTCGTTTGATTTATCGTTATTGTAACCTGAATATTTTAGAGCCTCTTTACAATATGAATGACAATCTCCATTACATTCGTTTATGCAACATTTGTAAGACTCTTCTACAATTTTCTGTGTAGTTGGATGACAAATTTCAAAAAGGTCACAAGCAAAATTTGGTTCATTAATGTACAAAAGCTCGCCTTCATGTGCAGGCCATCCACGTTTACATGGAGTATCGCTAGGACAATAGTTTATTTGCCCTTCTATACATTCACTTCCATTCCAACTTTTACCCTCTTCACAACAAGCTTTTTTATAGGCAGTAAAACTCGAATCAACAGGATTACATTTTAGATTAGAACCGCATTCCTCATCACAATAACACTCTTGACCTTT
>OFEJ01000496.1_pt1 | contig 12267 bp, 9 predicted proteins | sample 1521051 | NCBI WGS metagenome assembly OFEJ01 (sample SAMN06268701, study PRJEB24108) | sediment metagenome | isolation source: Joseph's Coat, Yellowstone National Park, Wyoming, USA | place: USA:Joseph's Coat, Yellowstone National Park, Wyoming, USA | reverse complement strand
GTTAACCTTTTAAACCTCAGCCCGGTAAATCTGGTATACCTGTTGGTGGGAGTGTGAGCCGTAGAACCCTGTATTTAATAGCCGCCATCATATTGATCGCGGCTGTGGCCGCCGCCTCTTATGTCTACTTGGTTAAGCCCGCTCCATCCCCGACTCAATCCCCTGCAACAACAACCCCACTCTACGCTGAGAGGGTTGTGATAGGTGTCACAGACAAGGTTACAGACCTCGACCCGTCTAACGCCTACGACTTCTTCACATGGGAGGTCTTATCCAACGTCATGGAGGGGCTTGTCAAGTATAAGCCTGGGACAGACCAGATCGTGCCGGGCCTAGCCGTTAACTGGAGTGTCTCGAGCGACGGCTCCACATGGGTTTTCAAGCTCAGGGACAACGCTTACTTCTGCGACGGGAGGAAGGTGACGGCAAGCGATGTAGTGAGGAGTATTAAGAGGGTTATGACTATTCAGGGAGACCCGTCATGGCTTGTCACCGAGTTCGTTGAAGACGTGGTGGCCTTGGACAACTTTACAGTCGAGTTCAAGCTTAAGACGCCGGCCAGCTACTTCCTATCCCTCGTGGCTACACCACCCTACTTCCCCGTCCACCCGAGCTACCCTCCGGATAAGATTGTGAGCGACGCGACCTGGGGTGGCGCGGGCCCCTACTGCATAAGCGACTTCAAGAGAGATGAGTACATTGTCCTTAAGGCCAACCCCTACTACTACGGGGACAAGCCTTTGACGAAGGAGATTGTGGTAAAGTTCTACAGGGACGCGACATCCCTCAGGTTGGCATTGGAGAACGGTGAGGTGGATATTGCGTGGAGGACTCTGAGGCCACAGGACTACACGGCGCTGGCGAGCAACCCCAACTTCGTGGTGGAGAGTATACCGGGCTCCTTCATAAGGTATATTATAGTCAACGTGAACATGTCCCCAGTCGACAACGTCCTGGTGAGGAGGGCTATCGCGGCTGCTTTGAATAGGAGTGAGATAGCTGAGAGAGTCTTCTTCAACACTATGAGACCCCTCTACAGCCTCATCCCCATGGGTATGTGGAGCCACATAGACGCATTCAAGGAAGCCTACGGTGAAGGCCCCAACCTCACCCTGGCCGTCAGCCTTCTCAGGCAGGCGGGGTACAGCGAGGGCAATAAGCTGAGGCTAGAGCTCTGGTACACGCCGACACACTACGGCGACACTGAGGCGGATGTCGCGGCGCTGATCAAGAAGCAGCTCGAGGCGACCGGGCTGATACAGGTGGAGCTGAAGAGCGCTGAGTGGGCTACCTACGTCGACAACGCTAGGAACGGGAGGATGATGCTGAGCCTCTTCGGCTGGTACCCGGACTACATTGACCCAGACGACTACACCACACCCTTCCTCATGAGCACGGCTAACAAGTGGACTGGATCACACTACGCCAACCCGACAGTCGACGACCTGCTGAAGCAAGCCGAGGTCAAGGTGAGCCAGAGCGATAGGGAGGCAATATACATACAGGTACAGAGGATACTAGCCGAGGACGCCCCCTTCATACCCCTGTTGCAAGGCAACCTAATGGTAGTACACTCGAAGAGCGTCCACGGGATAGAGATAGGGCCGCCGATGCTCATGCCCTACTACACGATCTACAAGACAACAGGCTGAGACACCTAGACCACAAGATTTTCCCCGTGTGATCAGGCCATAGTTTTTTCAACGTAAACCAGGGGATCACGCGTTTTTTAACACCAGGAGACCCTATAATGTTCAGGGGTAAGAGGCATGTCCAAGAAGGAGGAGAAGAAGGAGAAACCCAAGAAGTCGTCAAAGTGCAAAAGCTGAGGAGGCGGGGATCGGTAAGCCCTGAGGAAAATTGTTTTTTAACTAAAAACTTATAGTGTGCTCTAGCTTCAAAGGGGTATCAGGGTTTGGATACTTTCCTCGAGGATCATGAGGTATTATTACGGGGCAGTCCTTGAACTCGATACACTCTCTTCATTTCTTCTCCTCTTACTAAAGGCAGATTGAACCTACCCTGCGAACTTACTTAGGATTTTACGCTATAAAGAGTACAAGGAGGGTGAAGAGAGGTAAAGCAGAGTGTGCTTGGGCTAAGAGTTTTGCTGAGGGCTACTCTATAACCTTTAGGGTAGTTGAGATGAGTCTAGCTGAGACTAGAAACAATTATATAGGTTACAAAGCTATTTGATCCCGGCAGACATATTCCACGCTTCAGGACTTGAACAATTAAGTACCCTAGCACCCTAGAATATCAGAGAGTCTAAGGGCTCATAGCAGACTCCAGGAAAACACGTAGTCCATTACCAGAGTCAACAATACACAGAGTGAAACAAAGGACAAGCACGCCAATCGGGGGTCTAGGCGAGGCAACTAGGGACAGTAGCTTGACAAGCACCATTGACCAACGTAATAAGAAACAGGTTATTAATAGTGAGGCATTTATCTGACCAAACTAACACTACTTAGAACCATCATCATAGCGTTCTAGAGATATAGGAGAACTCGTTCATCTAGGAATAAGAACGGAGAGGAGCTAGAACACTTGAAGAAAGAGATGTTAATAAGATAATTGAGAGTATTCATCAATATGAGAAACTATTACGTAGCAACTGGGTCTTACTTCAAGAGACCTCAAGGCTCAAGATGAGTTAGAGAAGTGAATTCAGGAAAAGCTAATATTGTTAACTAGGAGTAATTCTGTTAAAGGGCCTCAGCAAAATATGACGTGATTAAAAAATACTTTGTAGTTTAAAAGCAAAACTGGTAGGGCGTTACGTCTTTGCCCATTCTTTAGCAATATCACTTAAGCCTTTGAGAATGCCTATTGCCATGTCAAGTTTATTAAGGGCCTCTTTTAAGGCTCTTGCGATTGCATGCACATCTTGTTGTGCAGGTATAGCTACGAGCTCTATAGGATGAAGGAATATACCTTCTCTATTGAGCTCTTCAATCATCTTGTTAACTAAAGCAAGGAAGTTATTAACTGCCTTTATGTGCTCTACGATCTCAGGTAGTGGTCGCTGAAAAGATGCATACATGTAGCTTGTCAAGTATGTTAAGAGCCAGTCCGCAATAATTATGCCCACATCCTCGCCCTTCCTAAATTTATCAAAGCTCTCTTTAAGTGCATCCTCAAGAGGTTTAGCCAAGATGCTGTAATCCTCTCGCAGAAAATTTCTAAGGGATTCTGCGTAGTGAAGGTTTATTTCAGCAGTTAAAGCCTGCCTCTTTATAACCTCAACTCTTATTAAAGTTCCAGCCTCCTTGATCAGCTTAACAAACATTCTCCTATAATATTCTTCCTCGAGATCCTTCATAGCAGAGTCCATTGCTTATAACACCCTAAGCAAATTGTATCTGTTTTGCTACTTTTAACCTGCAAACCACTTGCAAAGAAATGCTTGTTCATTTGTCCTTCAGCACTGTATACTACTACCCACCACAACACAGATGCCGGGAGCAGGTAAATTATCATCCTTTCAACTGTTCGTTCAGAAAACTCTCCAAATTGGATAGCTCTACTTAAATTTGTCGCTGTGAGGTATATGAAGGGTAGGCCCGCAACAATCACAGAGTCTTGCATGAACAAGCATACACCTTTTGCTACCTCCTTTACCTGAAGATCTAGGGCAAGGCGATATGATACTAAAAGTCCCATTAGCGTCGTAAGTGTGTCGGCGAGGCTAAGAAGTTTTTAAACTCGCGAACGAGCCGTGGCCTAATACTAGCAACCTTAATACCATGTGAATAGCGATCCAGATGTCTTTTTTACCTAACAATGAGGCATTAAGTGGAGCGAGTTTAATTTTCCTCAAGAGCATTTATACACGTTGATGTATTAGGTCTTAATAGAGGTTATTTTACGTCTAATAGTTGAGATAAGAGTATTGCGTAAAATATTGAGCGTGAACACCCCATTATCAGCCGTAAGAGCCGTGTGATAGACGCCCTGCTCTGGGGAGGCCCGTAAGCAGGGTATAGAAGAGGAGCCGTGGGGATCTTCAAACAATACTCGCAAAGCATGGACGTGGACGAGCTAGACAAGGCGATAGAGGAGATAGCAAGGCTTCATGGAGTAAGAGTAGTATACAAGTACATCTAGCCTAGCATCAAAGATAAAAATACCTTTTAAACGCATTCCCATATACGTCGCACCCCCTCTATTTAAACTTTGTAAATCCCAGGTTTACGTTGGATTTTAATCTTTACACTTCAAGTTTAGCTCCATTTAGGTTTCCGGTGAACTCCTAGCCCCATTATATGTCTTTATCGAGATAGTGAGAAGTTCAGAGTAAAACCCGGTTGCTCTTGAGGCTTTGAGGGGAGCTTAATGAGATACGCTAAATTATATAGCTAAATTATATATAGTCTTAGACTAAAAATAGTAATTGGTGATATTGTTGGTGGTGTTCACTATTAGGGGCAGAACCTTTAATATTTCTCGCGAGGATGTTGAGCGCGTCTTGGAGAAGCTCGAACCCGAGCCTCTTCGTGGCCGCGCAAAATACTATATTGAGTACAGGGGTAAACTTTATCCCATTAAACAAGTAGTCTCAGCTGTAACCGGGTTGCCGAGAGTAGCGTTCACAGCAATGCACGCATACAGAGTACTCACAGCGCTAGGCTTTGAAGTAAAGGAACTAAGTTCTGAGGAAGGCATATAGGTGGCTCATAATGGTCTATGCTTTCATGTCTGAATTCATGGAATTCATAAATGAACTAAAAGAAAAATTAAAGAGACACAGAGACCTCTTCTCCAACAATGAAGCGGCTGTTAGATACGCCATAGTGGATCCATTTCTGAAAATGCTTGGATGGGATGTTGAAAACCCCGAGGAAGTCATACCAGAGTATTCGGATCCTAAAACAAAAGGAAAAGCTGATTATGCTTTGTTCATTAAAGAACTCTCAAGGAACCCCATAGCATTTGTAGAAGTTAAAAAACTCAATGGGATTAATCCCGAGGTTATTAGGGAAAAACTCAAATATTCCTTTGACCTAGGAGTTAATTACACAATAATCACCGACGGGGATTCTTGGACTCTCTACAAGGCATTTGAGCCCGGCATACCACCTAGCGAGAGAATAGTAGTTCAATGGAGTATCCTCAAGGACGACCCCTACGAAATAGCCTTTAAAGCTTTGATTATCGCTAAAACAAAGTTCTTTGGAAAGCTCTCGGAAGCCACTCCCATAAAAACAATCGAACAGCAAACTCTACAACCTACTAAACCAGCCCGCGAGGTTGCAAAACCGCCTTTCAACATGGAGAATGCTAGAAAAGCCATACTTAAGATACTGTCTGAGTCCCCGAGCCCTATGAGGAGGAAAGACCTTGTAGAGAAAGTAGGGCAGATCCTCGAAATAAGTGGTAAGGATCTCGAGCCCACACCTAAAGAGAGGGAGCCTAGATGGCGAGTTACTACTGAGTGGGCAATATATCATCTAAAAAGGGAGGGATTAATTGAGGCCGTTGAAACAGGATACTATTCAATAACCGAAAAAGGAAGAAAGGAGGCGAGTCTTTACTAGAGTTCGTTGAGGAGTTAGAGAAGGGTGGGAATGTGGCTAAATGCCCCTACTGCGGATATGAAGGCAGGTTCGAGAAGCATGAGCCTTGGCCATTTAGATTCTATGACGTGAAGATATTCTATTCCCCAAAGTATAAGGGTGCACTTAATTATCCCCGAGGTGTTTTAGCCCTAGGACAGAAAAAGGGTTTTCGAGTATCATTAGAAGATAGGTTTAGGTGAATGTTTTGAGTAAAGAGCTTCCGTTTATGTCACAATTATGGGAAAAGCTTAGGGATTATCTCGAAAAATACAGTGTTGCCGGAAAGAGGCTGGAGGCAAAGCCTTTAGGATCTTTATCCTATGGTGGCAAGATACCTGATATAGTGATCGCGGATGAGAAGGGTGTTCCTGTGCTTATTATAGAAACTAAGAGGAAGAGCGAGGGTAAGCCTGCTGAAGACATCATCAACCCATTAAGACCTGCACCAATAGCTCAAGCTCTTTGTTACGCTACTCTAGCAGTTGAGGATTTAAAGCTGAATAAAATCCCTCTCTTCGCTACAGCAAACAAAGATGTAATGCACATATTTAAGAGCATCGAGAAGGATCAGCTAGAGAAATTTGTTGATATCAATGCGTGTAGAGAGAAGCATGCATCACCAGACGACTGGGCTAAGGCGCTTAAACCCGGCGCACATAGCGCTCTAATTACTGGCTATCTCTCTGCTGTTTTGGAGAAGCCTCTCTCCGACGACTCGATCAAAAGGCTACTTGATATACTAGCGGAGCGGGTTAAAGAGGCCCCCATACCTTCAATACCTCCAGCCCAGCTATACAGAGTGTTGATTGACCAGCTTAGGCAGGAAATTGAGAAGCTCCATGACGAGTATGTCGAGGATGCTGTTAAAACGAGAATTCTCAGAGATCCACAGTACTTCAAGGAGCTACATGAATTAGCACGAAAACAGGGGTACGCCAATGGTTTACTGAGCCCCGGCATATCTTCACTGTGTCCAGACGAAGAACAGAGATCTCGAGAGAAGGTGTGCAAACCCCTAGCAAGTAGAATTGGTGCGATCCTTTCAAAAGCAAAGGATGCTCAACAACTCTATTCACTATTCATTGAAGTGGTGGAGAAGCATGTTTATGAGCTTGTCGAGTACTGTAAAGAGGAGGTAAAGCGAGGTGGGATTCCTCCAGCGACATGTAGTAAGATGGTTAGGGATATCATATCATTTAGAAACCTCTCGAGTATGATGACATACGCTCTCGCCACTAAGATTCTAGCTTATAAACTTCTAGAGGTTCACTACCGCGATATACCTGGCCTCGCCCCCCTAGATATTAATGGGCTTAGAAGCTCGGACGATATTGTTAGAGCTCTGGAAAGTTATTTCGAGAACGCTCCAAAAATAATTGGGGAGAAGCTTAAGATCAAGGACTTCACGCCAATATTCAGGACAGGGCTTTACGATAGGATTATGTTTAAAGGCGTGGCTGCTGTTAACAGAGTTAATGCTTTGATAGAAATCGCTGATGCTATTAAGGAATCTCTTAAGTTGCTTCCAGGCATAATAGGTTATGTCTACGAAGGCTTCATACCGCCTCGTGAAAGACATCAACTTGGGGAATTCTATACACCTCCTGCTGTAGCAAGGCTCATTGCTAGGTGGAGTATTAGATCTGGAAGTGATAGAGTTCTCGATGGTGGTTGCGGTTCAGGCACATTCCTTATAGAAGCGTACAAGAGGCTTCTACTACTAAAGTTTAATAAGGAATATGGCAAGAGTTACCCGACATGTAGAGAAAGCATTAATGAGCATCAAGAAATATTGAATAACCTTTACGGTGTTGATATTAATGCTTTTGCGGCACAGCTAACATCGCTACACCTATTGTTCATGGAGCCTAGGTGCCCAATATCAAAACTCAACATTGAGACTAAGGACTACTTCTCCTTATCTAAAGAGAGTTTTGATGCCGTGATAGGTAACCCACCATATACTAGATGGGTTGAGATACCTGAGACGACAAAGGAGCTTATCAGGAAAAGTGTTAGAGACTTAATTGATAAGTATGATTTGGTTGCTGATACCAGGAGAGGGAGAGAACCTGGAATCTATATTTACTGGATACTTCACGCAACTAAGAACCTCCTCAAGAATGGCGGCACACTAGGCATGATAATATCTAATATGTGGTTGCAAACAGATTATGGTATAGATTTTGGGAAGTTCTTACTTGATAACTTCAAGATCAAGGCGCTGATAGACATATCATATAGGCTCTTCGAAGCCTTAATATCAACTGTCATAGTGTTAGCTGAGAAGGAATCCGATGAAACCGCTCGAAGAAACAATGAGGTTCTACTTGTAAGGATACCGCCAATAGATAGTAGGCTCAGTGATAAAGAGGTTGAGGCAAAAGTTGATGAAGCTTTAAAGTGCATTGAAAACGCTATAACTCCTGCTTACGAATTCGATAAAGCAACTCTTGATGTGTGTAAGCAGAGGTATGGTATCTGGTACGGATACGTTAAGCAATCCGAGATTCCAAGAGATAAGAAGTGGATTAGCCTATTCTTCGAGGGTGTAGAGGACATTGTGAAAATTATTGAAACACATCCATTAATGGTTAGAGCAGGAGAGTGGTTTGCGCCATCCTATGGGAATGCCTTGTATCTATGTTTAGCAAGCTGGGGTAGAATAAGTGGAGTACGTAACCTAGGGGCTAAGGATTTCTTCTACTTCAGCAGGGATAAGATAGTTGATTGGAATGCAAAGGTTAAGGGGTTCAGGGATGCTGTAGTGAAGTACCTGGTACCAGCTATAACAGCATCTAGATATGTGAAGACATTTACGTTTACAGAAAAAGATTGGATGGAAATAAGAGATAAGAAGAGCAAGAGTGAGGAGAAAGAGGAGTATTCAGATGCATGGATTTTAGTGCTTCACGAGCCCAGGGAGAAGATACCGCAATCACTACAGGAATATGTTAAGTGGGGTGAAACAGAGTGCAGGACACAGATTAGAGAGACCAGGGGTGGTGGTAGGATATGCAGTGAGGCTGAGGCGTGTAAGGCTAGGGAAGAAGAAAAGGAAAAAGCAAGAAAAGAAGGTAGAAAACCATACTTCTATGGGTGGTACGATCTAGGGGGATTCATGCCAACACCAATAATGGCAATTAGGCAGTTTAGATACCATCCACAATTCTTCTTAGTCACAATGCCTCTGGTTACCTACGATGCTATTATAACATTCGTACCAAGAGTCAAGATGAAAATAGGTAGCACTGTTTATGATCCTATTGAATTCAATAAACTTTATGGTAATGTTATAGATAATGTTAAGCCTAATATTGAGCTTGACGAGGTTGAAGTTAAAGCTCTTCTAGCGTACCTTAACTCAACGTTTAACTGGGAATGGCTTGAGCAGAATGCCAGGTATATTGCTAAAGGGCCTTTGGGTCTAGAGGTTAGCGTTGTTGAGGAGATGCCTATACTAGATGTTAAGAAAGTTGATCGAAAGTATGTTGAAGAGCTTGCTAAGCTCTTTGACAAGCTAGAGTCCACAGCGCGGTTGCTGATGAAGAGCATTTCAGAGTCTCCAAGCGAGGAGGCTGTTGAAGAAGAGGGGGAAGAGGAGGGTCGTGTAAAACTTAGGGTGTTCAGGGAGCTTCGACCAGTATTTAGGGAGATAGATAGCAAGATCGCCGAGATCCTAGGGATATCCATTGATGTCGATGAGCTTTGGAGACGTGCTTGGGAGATGATGGAGAGGAGGATTAAGGGTGCCGGTAGAAAAGTAGCGCCAGGAGCTGAAGGAGTAGAGATAGCGAGTTCTCTAAGAGAAACTAAGAGGAAAGAAAGCAAGAGAAAGAGGAGAGGTTCTCAAGGTAAAGCAGAACCTCTTACAAAGTGGTTTAAGCAAGGTAATGAGCATGCTACGAGTAAAAGTTAGCCTGGTTTATTTGAAGTATCATTATGATATTGAACCGTGGAGTGAGCATAGTGCCTATTGATCCCAGCCGTATTCCATGTCTCAAACAAATAGATTTGCAAGAGGTTATGGCTCGCGCTCTAGGTTTAGAGGGCATGTGGGATAAGGGGCTGTTCGAGAAGATCTCCGTTGAAACCCTAATAGAGAGCTTTCTTGGAAATTACGTCCATTACAAGGAGGTGTCGGGGCTTTTAAAGTATGTGGATTTTTCAAGGCTACTTAATCGATTTCAGCCCTATGTAGACCTGTTCTCCCACTTAGCTCTTTTCCTTGAAGCTGGCTCGCTTAGAGATAGAATCGTGCTTTGCCACGACAAGTTAGCTGACGCCCTAATACCGCTGTTAAGGCGATGAGGACTCGAGGTGAGCAAAGTCAATAAGGCTCTTAGAGGAGCTAGACAGCTCAACATCATAGGTGAGAGAGAGAGTACAAGCTTCTCGAAAAATTCAATGAGCTGAGGGGCCGAGCACACCACGGCGCATACCTCTCTTGCTGTGGCGATATGAGCCTCGATATGCTAAAAAGCGAAATAGAGGAGGCCAAGAGCTTAGTAGCGAAATTGAGCACCATCGAGACCAGCTCTTGGATCCTGCGAGAGCTTGTAGAATGCTTAAAGAAACCATTAGAAACCAATATATTACTCATAGCTCCAACCAGTTAGGGCGGCTGTTTACGGTATATGTTTGCTTTCTAAATTGCCTGGTTATTCATAGTAAGGCTTGGGAGAATTAGTACGCAAGTTTCGTGCGTCAATTAAATTGAAAAGCAGAAAAAATATTTGACGGTGTGATCGAGTACGATGGTATAAAGCTTAAAACCGATTGTAGGCGAAGCACTTTAAGAAACTTACACCATCTTGCTACTCTCCTCCAATTAGAGAATACTGTGTTTTCCAAGGGGTCGTAGTAACCAGGTACCTGCCCACCACTGGATGTGCTAGGTGGCTCTCCATTGCCTCACTGTGAGACGAGGAAGATTACAACGCTCTTATACCCAAGCGAGTTGACTAGACTGATACATCGGCTACCACTATGCCCGTCTGGTAGAAGTCGAAGCCCCAATTAACCCCTGCCTCGCTTCCCCAAACTTCAATACTTAATACCTTTAATAGCTCCTCACAGCAGGACTTCCCAACATCGTGGAAACTAGAGAGCGTCCCAGCGGCTAACTAGGTTGCATGATCATCTAAATGGTCATGTAGAAGGCACCCTAATAGATGGGCTAAGCATGGTCATGTAATTGATTACCTGCATGCTCATGTATTACATGACCATGCTTTAGGCCGGGTTAGCATGATCATCTATTTGATTACCCGCATGATCATCTAATACATGAGCATGCTCAGCAACCTCGGCCCGGAAGCATGATCATGTAATAGATGAGGATAATGCCCATCTATTAGATGATCATGCTTACATTAGCATGGTCATGTAATTGATTGTGAAGAAGGTCATTTAATACATGATCATGCTTCCTGATCGAGACTGGAAAGCATGGTCATCTATTAGATTACTTGCTTGCCCATCTAATAGATGATCATGTTTTACGTTAGCATGGTCATCCATATGCTCATCTAATAGATGACCATGCTCTTGAAACGCGGATGCATTTAAATCCAGGGATTTCCACATGTCCCGTCCGCTGGGATGCATTGGTGTCTGACAGCAAGTTGCATGATTTCACCACGCTTCACAATACTCTTCTCCCCTCTAGGCAACACTTGTGTGCGCCCAGATTAAGGTCCACCATGATAGAGATGTGGCGTCCGGGCAAACCGTGGATAAGAAGCCGAACAAGATAAGGCTACCCAAGCCAAGTCTAGGAGTCTGTATCCCGTATTCTATTTATCCTCGGGTAAACTTTCCATATAGGGATAACCGAAGTGATTATTTTACACCATGTAATACGCCAGAAATCTCCATAAACTTCACTTAGGGTAATAAAAAACTTAATGAATGATTTAACGAATTATGATCGGAGCACTATCAGAGACAAATCAGGATCGTTGCTTGAGCTTGATATAATGATATGCAAAAGGAAAACCTTCTCTCCAGCTGGATTTATTTTTCTTCGGACTCCATTTTAAATTCAACTAGAACTTTTGGGACTTTGTTCTTCAACGCTCTTAATATGTAAGGGGCATGTGGACTCCACTTGTAAATATCAAAATACAACGTATCTACCAAGTGGAGTTCATGAAGATTTCTGGAGCACTCCCTACGCGCCTCCTCGGGAATATGCTCCCCAGTGAGAACCTCATACAAGTCGTAAAGATCCTCAACTAGACTAGGCAACCTATGTTTATTTTCAAGCATTAAGACTAGAAGGGCTACAAGTCTCTGCGTGAGTGGATCGAGCTTTTCAGTCCTCGAACTAGCGTCTCTGACCAACAGTGGGATCAGCTCTGCTTCCCTTGCCTTCAATAGCTCCTTGGCTTCAATAGGGATCGAAGAGATTTTTCCAGCAACTAAGTCTTCGTACACCTCGAGGAATGGTTTTACAGTCCCTAATCTGGCTATCGTATCGATACGGGCAGCATCTAAGCCATCTTGCACTATCTTGTAAAGAACAAGAAGTTTCTCGAGAGATCCTTCCTTTGCATACTTTTCAAAGAGCTCCTCTATAGTCTTAACCTCTTGAATATCAGTGGTCATCCAACAACTCCCCATGCCCCTTTATATGCTCCCCCTTGAATTTTACTACGCTTATTAATTTTCCAGGATCTTTTAACAACCAGGCTCTAGGGTT
>OFEJ01000494.1_pt1 | contig 12294 bp, 17 predicted proteins | sample 1521051 | NCBI WGS metagenome assembly OFEJ01 (sample SAMN06268701, study PRJEB24108) | sediment metagenome | isolation source: Joseph's Coat, Yellowstone National Park, Wyoming, USA | place: USA:Joseph's Coat, Yellowstone National Park, Wyoming, USA | reverse complement strand
GTACTTGTTAAGGATCTTGTGCAACGTTATGTTAGGGTCTTCGCTCACAGCTTCATCACCTGTACGTACCTCACCTTTATGTAGTGGTAAATCGCACTCTTACCCGTCTTCCTATCCGTTATACGTCTAGTCTTGAACTCAAGTCGAACGGGCTTGTTCTGGTTTGCGTTCCTCCACATGTTGTCAAACACGTCTAACATGTCATTTAGAGGTACGTAGTACACCATATAGCCGTCGCCTACTTCGACGTTAGTATTTACGAAGCCGATCTCCTTAAGGTTTGTTATAACGTATGACGTCTTTATGACCATACACATACCGTATTCCTTGTCGTATTCGCAGTCCTTCAGGAATACCTTGGCGTCCTTCACGTCCTTCTTAACGTCTTCGTAGAAGTACCTGAATATGTCATCGAACCTTATCTTAATGGTGAAGCCGTTATTGTCGTAGTCTACTATTTCCGCTGTAGGGAATCGGTGAACGAGTGCATTTACCCAATTCTGTACTACGCGTATCTGTTGCATTATGTCTGACTGAGCCGTGTTATTCGGCAAATTATTCACTGACATCGGGTTAGAAATGGGCGGTCTAAATATTAAACTTTAATTTTGCCTCCAGCATATACTGCGATGTGAGAGTCGTAACGTTCATGGGAAACGCAACATACGTCGAACAGGTATTGGCAAAGAATAGGCTGACGGATGCATACATAGATACGTCATACGTTTACTACTTAAATGGGAGTACTTTTTCGTTTTTGTCAACGTCAGACATTGAAGCTTTGAAAAACGAATTGACGTCGCACGGTGTTAATGTAGTTACGTATGACACAGGCATACCATATGTAGGAGACGCATTAGAGATGCAAAATAGACGACTGAGGATAGCAAAGATGATATACAAAATCACTAGCGATATAGACGACGACATCCTTTTCGTAGACAGTGATGTAATATTTAATGACGACGTTTTCAAGGAGTTGCCGTCGAACGAGCCTGCTACGATATGTATACCGGCTTTAATGAAGCCGTCAACGTCAATCATATTCGACTTCTGTTACTCGACGAACATATATGTGCCACACAATTACATAAGCAAGCTTAAGTATATCGTCAGACGCTATATCGACAACAACTGGCATACGTTTTACCCGATAGACATATACATCAACACTAACCTAGGCACATATATGACGCTGTACATTAAAGGTGTATGCCACTACATTAAAGGTAAGTTGTTTTGTCTGTAGAAGTAATTGCGTCTGACATCCGATAAAGCTTATTTTATCCATATACAAATGAAAATGACACAGCCATGTCGCAGGCCAACCCCCAAGTAAACAGCGTCGCACAGCCAAACGGGATAAATAACGGTTCGACGAGGTTGATAAGGATAATGTTAGTCCTGTTCGGTGTGCTTGCGTTAGTCGGCATACCGGTACTTGGCTACTTCATCGGCAACTTCATCGGTATACACATGTCTGAGAATGACGTCATACAGGGCTATGCCTACGGTGGTCTTTTGTATACGATATATAACACGACGCACAACCCTGTGTACGGAGTTGAGTCACAGCAGATCCAAGCAGTCGGTATAACGACTGCACAAGGAGATGTGACGACGCTGTCAATGATAGGGCTGATCATCGGATTGTCAATAGACCCGTTAGTAGCATATATGATAGTCAGGGAGTACGAGAAGATAGATAACGAGTAAAGTAAAGTTAAACGTTTTTTCTTTTTAAGCGTCTACATTTATGTTACAGTTATAGTTACAGTTACAGTTTAAGTTGATATTTATATTGTAGTAGTAGTAGATATAATAGTATACATAGTAGTAACAATATATAATAATATAATACTATTACTATATCTACTACTACAGTTACAGTGATAAATATATTAATATCTACGACTACGCAATAGATAGAGGTGATGTAAATGAAAATAGTAACGATTATACCTACGCTAGGAAAAGACATATACATAGACTGGGCTGACTTAGTATTGAAGCTACCGGTAGACGATATTAAGTACGCGTTACCGTTCTTGTTGCATATGGATGATGACGTACTTCTACTAAGAAATGACGTAACAATATTAAATAAGAATGATGTCGAACGCTTATTCAAGTCGTTAAAGAGGTCAGCAATAGTTAAGTATGACAACGAAGTAGTCGGCTATTTCATAGCACGTAATGATAAAGAAATAGTAAGACAGAATAAGTTAACGTTTACGGTCAGACATTATTCGATTAAGGTCTGACAGTATCTTATCTTCCAAGTCATACTGTGAGAACTCCATGCTTTTCTCCAACGCCTTTTGAGATAAGTCGTCATAGCAGTCGTTAGACATAGAACACTCCAACGCCTCTTGTATAGCACTGCGTATGTCAGAGTAGCGTATGACGAAGTTGTTCATAATGCCGAACTGTGTGTGTTCAACGACAACGTCATACGGATCTATTGGTATACCTACGGCGAACTCTTTATAAGAATATGCATTGACGTATACGGCAGGTGTGCCGACAGACATAGCTTCCATCAGGGGAAGACCGAATCCCTCACTCTTTGAAAGAGACAGGTAGAAATAAGACTCGTGCAACAGCCTATATAGCTGTCTAACGTCTAGTGTAAATGCACGAAAATCGAAATCACCTACGTTTGACACAATAATAGACTTGTTACGTAGACCGAGTCCTCTAAGTATGTTTGACGTATATTCTATGCGTTTACGTATGACTTCACCGTTTTTGGGTTCTGCACCGACTACGGCGAACAAATACGTCTTACGTATTGGGTTAAAACGTTCGTCTTCCGCTACTAAGTTATAAGGTGGTCTAAGTACACTGTCAACGTGTATTGTATTACCTATAAGGTTCTTAACGTAGTCTGACGTTACATAAACTATTGCGTTCGGCATATCACATCCATATTCAACGTAGTACGGTGTGTCTAGCCATAATATCATACGCTTATCCTTATAGAGACAGCTGAACGACTCTATAAAGCCTTTTGCGTCGGTTATGTTGAAGATAGATGGCGACATCAACGATTGTGTCAATGTATAACGCTTAAACCTCTGTCTAACGCTATTGAAGAAGTGGAAAAAGCTACAGTTATCACAAGGCACGTAAGTTATTATCTCGTTCAACGGCATTATACTAATAACCGTAAAATATTTTTAAAATCTTTAGCTGATATATGATACGGGATGTCGTTAGCACTGCCGTTAGCGTTAGCCGGGGCAGGCGGAGCGGTAAGCGGTTTAGCCGACGCAGTAGGTAAAGTAATAGGAGACCTGGAGCTCGCAATATCAAGGTTCGGTTCGTCAATAATAAGGGCGTTTAAGTCTGTACTTGATAAGGTAATATCAATAGCCGTCAAGATAGGCAAAATAATCATTACGTTCTTCCGCATAGCGGTGCGATACGTCATAATGTTCTTACGCTACGCTTATAGATATATGTCAATGTTTTACAGAGAGTTTCAGAGAGACCCGTGGCGAACGCTACAGTTTATAGGCAGTGTTGCTATATTAATAAACAACGGTATGTTTCCGTGAGGTGATTAAATGAGCAGTCAAACACAGCTTACGAAGGAGCAGGTAATTGATATATTAAAGAAAATAGTAGTATCGGTTGACATAAACGAAAATGCAGTTGTCATATCTACAATGAAGATGCTGTCTCACTTCCTTAGTAACACAGATGCGTTAGACAATATCATTAAGGTTGACGTTAACGATGATAAAGAAATGGTGGTCTACGCATCGGTTAAGCCTACTAAACCCGGCATAAAATCAATAATAATGAAAGTCACTCTTGATTCTAACGCATTAAATATCCCCGGCTTTAAGCACGAGCTCGTTAAGGCTGACAATGACGTCTACATTAAGATATACGTACAACAAGATGTTGTACATTCAGCGTCAAACGAAAACGTTAACAATGAGGTAGACTTCTAATGTCGGCACCGCCGTCAATAGCTTCCGTATTACCAGATGTAATAAGATATGTAATAGCATATGCAACTGGCAACGACGGGTGCATACAATCAATGACAGCAGTTTTTCAGCCGAGCGGTCAAATTGTTGTTGGATATAAAGCACCTAATTCTGCCAACCAAGTCGCTGGGTTTCTATTTGAAAGGAATCCTGTCCCTCAAGGCATTAAGGTCAACATAATATTCTATTCGACGACTATGCCGTCTGACACAATACAAATATCATTGTCGTTCACTACCTCAAACAATAATACGTATCAGCTGGCTATAATAAATACTTTTCCTACTAACAACAACTACGCATTAGTAGCTATCATTGGCCTTACGTTCACAGTACAACCTACAAAGTACGTCAATATTACAAATTTACTTAATATTATGACGTCATTCGCTTCAGACCAGTGTCAGACGCTATCTCCGGCACAGGTAACTTATCAGGGCAACGGGTTCTCAGAAGTATTCAGTTATACTAATTTATCGAACGGCTTATTCAACGCAGTGTTTTTAGCGACTAACACTACACAGAACACGTCACTAATAACGATAAACATGTTATTAAACAACACTGTAGTAGCAACGTCGACTGTATCGGTTCCGTCTAACGAGTACGCATATTTCTTATTCTCTCTAACAGCAGAGCTGGAGGTCGTATAAAGTGAAGTTAAAGTTAAGGGGAGGTGTAAATATTTACATTAACGGTAAGCTGGTTGCGTCTACACATAATGACGTGTCTTCGTCATTCATATTGTCATTAATTAAGTCGTTGATAGGTGCTTCATCGTTCTACGGTGGCTATTTCGGTATGCCTAACACGGCTGTAGTTAAGTTGTCGCACGACGAATCACCGATAACGTCAGCAATACTGTCTAATGTTACGTTCACCGAGGAAACTCTAGCCGGTTATGAACATTCCCGTGTGATTTACTCATTCAGCGACTCGTCAAGGACTAAGTATACGTTCAACGCACTTCAGCTGTGGACTGCTATTACGAATTCGTTATTGCTACACGTCAGCGATGCATATCTTAACTCACCGCTGACGAAGAACCCCCAGGACGTAGTACAGGTAGACTGGTGGGTTGAAATTAAAACGGGCCAGCCGTTCACTTTCATATCACAGTACCTTCAGCAATATCAGGCGACTTACTGTGAATCTACATGCAGTATACCGTCATTTGCATATAATATGCAGAACAATTTCGGTGCGTTCAACATGATGTTCGCCCTCCTGGCTTTACCCAATATATTCAATATAGCACGGAGCATAAAGTCGCCCCTGACTAACAGTCTGGTTCAAATACTGCCGTTGAGCAACCAGGTAACACCGTTGGGCATAACTAAGGTGGCTTGCGTAGACTTATGTAGTTGCGGTACATCTTCACAGGGTACGGTTAGCTATACAATATATCCCGTTAACGGCTACACCAGTGAGACCGTCGGCAGTGAATACGTATACGTCGTATTCAACTTCGACAACCCTTGTTCTACGGGTCAGTATATAGTTCCTATATCAACGCTTCAGTTGGGTTCGTCAAACTATATTGACCTTGCGGTTGTCGCACTTCCGTCAAACGGAGGGGGTAATTCGTCGTTGCTTATTAAAATACCTTACGGTAGATCTACGTTGAATAAGCTTGTAACTCACCAGGGTGAGTGATGTGTCGTCTCAGCCGACATTAGTACAGCCGGCGTTTACCGAAGCGTTCATGTACGCCGTAGCTACAGCCGTAACCGGAGTAAACGTAGCTAACTATCCGCAACCTACAGGATACCATGTCTATGCTTATTCAATTAACGGCATTGTTGACAACACAGTTAACGTCGACCTATACGATTACAATGACGTAATACAATACAATAGTGAAGTTACGTCTGTCACTTTCGTTGCGGTGTTCGACAACCTTAATATGTACTCGTTCAACCGGCTGTCGTTCTACACCCAATTAAACGGACAGGACTTACTTCATGTCGCCGACTTTGTCCTATCATCTTCTATTTCAAAGCCGTCTAACAGTGTTTTGATAGTGTTGTTCACCTTCTCAATAACTACGCCGATATATGTATATAACCCGGTCATAGACGTAGAGCAGGAGTGCAGTACGCATTGTTATCAAACTAATTGTTACACTGTCGCAGGTAATATAGAGACTAACGTCATACCGTTTTCACCGTTTAATCTGACGTTTATATATTTGTTAGGCCTAACGGTTAGCCAGATATCAAGTGAACAAGAAATACAGAAACAGGCAAATCAGTATTACAGCTGTATGACTAGCTGTGCCGTATCGTGCCTTGAGGGTAACTTAATAGGTTGTATAGTGTGCCTAATAGCGTGTCAGCTTTACTTATTCAATAACCCTATAGCGACTTATATTAAATCTTATAATATACAAAGTCTGCAACAATTATTGCCCGTAGGTATTGGAAACGTATACGGGGTTAACGTGTGCTACGGTAAGGTGGCTACTCTTCAACCTCAGAACGTACAAGAAACGTTAGACATGATATCTCAATCCGAAATACAGTACGTGGTTCAGTTCAACCTGCCGGGTTCTAACAGCTTCTTCAACGCACTTCAGATAACGTTAACTACACCGTCTAACAATATCTACAGCTTGGGTATGCTATATTTCACCGGGATATCGTTGCCCACTGGCAATACGTACGTTCTGACGGTGACCGTAAATGAGAGTTAGAGTAAATAGTTGGTTTACGGTTACGTTGTACAATAAATATGGTATAACGTATGACATTAGTGAACACAATACGTTGTCCGTCGAGTATAAGGAATTGCTACAGAAATTGTTGACGACGGGTTCGACGTTTAATTCGAATTACTACGGCTACTCATTCACGTACTACCCGCCGTATAACATATACGTCGTACTTGTCAACAACGGAGTAGTTGTAGCACGCTTACCCGCTAAGATAGACAAATTCAGCGAGGCATACAGCACCGTTAATACTGCAAGCTGTCAGAACAACCTTAAGTCGTGCAATTTGAACAATGTGTCGTTCATCATTAAGTACGTAGCGACTGACGAGACCAATGACGAGTATGAGTTTGACGAAATTCAGATATGGGCTGACAACGAGTACATGATAGCATATGCGGTTATAGGTACTGTAACAAAGTATAGCAACAGCTTCATAAGTGTTACGTGGAACGCAAATGTCACAATTGAGTCGAACGGTGTGTTCTACATACCCGGCTGTACAGACCTGACGTTCACGTACAACTACAACCTTAACCTAGCCGGCTACCAACCCTTCCTTTGCATTAACATACCCTACATCATAGTGGCGTTGACACTTATACCGTACAGTTTAATTCCTCAGGGCTCATTCCTTTATAATCAAGTCGCCAATTTGCTCAGCGTATTAGGGATATCCACATTGGGTATTGTTTCGCCGGTTCAACAACTTAATTTCCAGGGCGTAACGCATTATGTGATCAACAACAACGCATATCCGATAAATCAGCCGTACGTCATATATAACACACAGCAATCCAACACTGTGTCGCTGTTCTTGCTGTACGGCATAAACAATAATTATTTCATCTACACGACGACGATCACAACGTCGTTGCAGTATTTTAAGCCATATATTCCGACGCTTGTAATCAATGTAATAGAGGAGTAATCATGTCGTTCCTGCTGGGGTTCGGCCAATCAATATTATCGGGACTGTCGTCTATCGCATCGGGGCTGTTTTCTGCTATTAGTAGTGTATCCAGCGACCTGAACAACGCCTACGCTAACATGTCTAATTTCTTTCAACAACTTCCGTCTAACGTACAATCGTTCTTTCAGTCGATAGGCGGTGCGTTGATAGCATTCGGTCATACGTTCGGTACATATATATTGAGCGGTATGCAGTGGATAGGAAATGCAATAAGCTCGGCTATGGTGCCGATAGAACGTGGACTGGAAACATTAGGTTCAACTATATTAAATGCCCTTAATACTCTGTGGAACGACATAAAGGCGTTTGCGTCGAACATATACAATACTACAGTGTCGGCAATATCCGGTGTGATAGGCGTAGTACAGGACATCATAAACGGCATAAAAAACACTGCCGTTAACGTGTACAACTTCTTAGCTAACGTTGTGAACGATGCGTATAACGCGTTCACTTACATTTTCAATTCCTTCTTTAATTTGCCTCAGTTCTTCGGCCAAATTGCGGAATTCTTCAACCAGCTCTTCAGCGGTAGCGGGGGAGGATCTAATTTATTGAATGTAGTGCCCGGTATAATCGCCGGTGAAGCTTCAAGGATTGCGTCTGCATTTCCCGATGTTGTTGCGTACAACGCTTTCATGAAAATTATGCCTGAGATGATATACGGTATAGCGAACTCGCCCTACTTCGGCAACGGCATACAAGGGGCGTTCAGCAAAGCAATGCTTATGATGGCGTCGCCTATACTGAGTGCATTCGTCGCAATGTTCACTAAGAGCTTCATGGACAACTTGTTCACGCCAACACGTACGACACAGACCGTTAGCAGACCGTCGTCTCCACAGCTACAGCCGTTCACCGTAGCACCGTCGGCTCAATTGCCACAGCGTAGTGTACCTATTACCGATATCAGTGACGTAGAACAAATCCAGACATCAGGTCTGACGGCTACTCAAATGGAATTAAACATAGAACGTCCTAACGTAACTGGTGCGTTCGTCGAGGACGTTGTAGGAATAGGTACACCCGGTGGGGGAACGGCACAGCTAGTCACCGGCTTCATCAACTTCCAGAACGCGATCCAGCAATTTGAGGACTCGTTCGAGGTCGTACCCAGCTTCTTCATGAAACTTATGCCGTCTCTTCAGAGCGAGTTCGGTCAGAACATGACCGTCAATGTGGCACTGACGATCCTGGAGAACATATACCAGGCTACAGCTACAGTAGAAGTACTGGCTTCTGTAAATGCCGTACCCGTAGTTCTGCCCTACGGTATATCTTTCTGTAACTCAAATAACGCACCACAGCCTGGTGTATACTCTTCAGTAATATCTAGTCAAGCCGATGTCGATGTGTCGGTGCCGGTTGTCGAAGAAATGTGCATCCCGCCGTTCAATTTACTTTCTAATGTTGTATCTTTAGTTTATGGAATAACCAACACGTTACAAACTAATATAACTGACTTAGTTTCAATTAATACAAACATTACTAATACATTACCGTTCCCGCAGACGCTGTCGGATTCTGTCACGGCATCTATATCATTACAGGCGACTCTACCGTCAAATCAGACTATAACGTACTACATCCCCATAGACGTAGCTATCACCTATGCCATAGAAGTACAACAAATAAGTTATAGCGGGCAACTCAATTATAGCGTGAGTGTGTCGCAATGAGCTCTAACTTGGCTTATATAGTCTATCATGCAATGACGTCAAGCATTAATAATATATCTTTATATATTTTAGATAGTAATAATAATAAGCACTTCGTAAACGTGGCAATTGCCGAGCCGGGTACCTTAGTTTACGTCGACAATTCCGATTCCAGTTATACGACAGCATCGTTTAACTTAAGCATTAACGGTAATACAATCGTAACGATTCCTCTTAACAGCGTAACTAAGACGCCCGGCGACATCCTCGTAGTTATCCTTAACATTCAGGTATCCGTCAACCTGCCCGGTCAATTAGGTGAGATGATAGCACAGGCGGTTCAGGGCATATTTGCGGGGCTGAACATGAACCTGGGCTGTAGTGCTGTAACGGAATATATAATTTATAACGTTAGTACTGGGTCGTCGTCGTCCGGTTCTGTGAGAATGAACTTCAGCTTAGTCAACAACAACCAGTTCAACGCATCGGCTTCAATCTCGTACTCGCAGGGATATGCAGTTGAGGTCACGAATATAGTAATACGATGTTCCTTCGGCAACATCAATCAATCCATATTCAGCGGTTCGTTGCAAAGCTCTGAGTGTACATCGTCATCCGGCTGTACGTTCACCGTTACCGTGACCTTCACGTCATGAAAAAAGATATAAGTCCGTCTTCCGAGTCGGTAATGTGAACAGGAAGCTTAACGCTAAGGTCAGGGCTGACGTTAAAGTCTACCTTATCCCGAAAGACGAGTTTAAGATAGAGAACGGCAAACCGGTTCTCGACAATAAGTACTTAGTCTATGAGAAGCGTGATTAGGCCATGTCTACCAAGGAAGTAGCAATTAAAAACGAAATCGTTAGGATTAAGGGCAATGTAAAGGCAATTACCGTCCCCAAGGATATGGCCCAGGAAATCCTCAAGCCTACCGAGCTAAAGATATTGGACAAGAAGTACGTAGCACTGCTACCGCCATTAGATAATATGGAACCCAACACCATTGATATACAGGGGTTGACGATACTTGTTGAACAATATTTATCGTTCATGTTGCAGGGGGCTTCGAATACTAAAACACCGTCGCCTTTCTCTAAAATGGTTATAAATACTACTTCGGGTAGTCCGGTTCAGCTGAACTTCTCAGATTCTATTTCAAATAATTCGCAGGGCATGTTAGTCCTAAACCAGGTTTTCACCAGCAACGACTTAATGAATATACAGTATTATTTTGTAGGGTTTGACACCACCGACAGCTCCTATCAGGGCTCTTCATTAGAATTATATGTAAGTGCAGTAATAGCGACCGCCGGCAGTCCCAGTAGCTTTACGAATTTAGTTAGGATTGCGTATTCTAATTTATCGATTAGCAAGACATCAGACAGCTACTTATTCATTGTGTGGCTAATCGAATACCAAAGCATACCGTATTATCTTCTTATGTTCATACCTCTCTTTGTCAGCAACCCCGGCATATATGTTTACCCACCCGGTGGAGGTAGCTCTACATCATTTTCTACATATGCGTATAACGGGAGTTGTAACCTAGCCTGTAACGGTAACTGTCCATCGTTTACTCCTCATGGCTACCTTGTGACGACTCAAGACAATACCGTTATTGTACAAATACCCGCAACCGTGCCGGTCGGCGGTGGGGTTTCATCGGTGCAGGCATTAGTATGCGGGAGTGCCGGCGTTGCCATTGGTAGTGTTCAATTAACTTCTTTCTATAGTTATCAGTATGGCGGATTCTATAATGCGTATGCTGTCAAAGCGACTGCAAATTATATCTTCGGTTCATCCTACTCAATTAGCATGGCACTCTCACCGAGCGGTGGGGCATTTTACGTATTCTTCGCGACGGTGACGATAACGTATCAGGCGTCCTAATATGGTCTACCTGGATAAGTTAATGTATATTGCATATTCGGTTCTTACGGGTGCCGTTACATCGTATAACGCTTCCGCAACGATTAACGGTCAGGCAATTACGTTAACCGCGTCGTACAGCTCAAGTACAATCACGCTGACGGGTTCCTTCTCTCTACAGTCGCCGGCAAGCGGTCTGCAAATCGTCATATATTTCGGTAACATAAAAGTCGACACCATACAAATACTTCAACCCGTTTCTGCCGGGGATTACACTCTCGTCTACAGCCTCACCGTCCTGGACGGCACGAATATCATAAACAACGCAATAGGGTATTCCGTCACCTCTCAGCTCAGTAGCGTCTCGATATCGTCGAATGCGAATTCGTATAATCTTACACTGTCCGGCTTCATGCTGACGTTCTTCTTGGCCTACACTTCATATCCGTCCAGCGTATCGGTAAAGGTGACTTTCAACCTGAAAAACAACACTCAAGCCACCGGTAGCTACAGTGCCAGTGTGCCGTCACTGCCGAGCGGGTATTCGGAATACGTGAGTGTTATACCCGTCACGTTCTATTAAAAAACTTTTTAAACTACCCTATTATATAATGACATATGCGGATAGATTTTGATTTCCGGGACTTGAGCAAATGGGAAAACTTCTACCGCTTTTTTAAAGCTATAAGCGAACTTAAATTAGTAGGCGACATAAGGGTAACGAAAACGTTCAAAGGCTATCATATCTATTCGTCATACTCTACAGACCCTGAGAAAGAGCTGACACTAAGGGAATATTTCGGTGACGACACCATTAGGATAATGTATGACGAAGAACGGGCAAAAAAGATACCGCATCTGTTTGACGTGTTGTACAACTATAAGGTCGCCGGCACTATCAGGAGGATAGGAAATAAGACGGTATTGGTAAAGGTCGAAGAGTACGAGGAGGAAGAGATCAATGTCTGACAGGATGCCGATTAGGCTGAAGGTCGACATTACATATGACGACGTCATACGTATTTTCAATGAAGTCGAGCAAAAGATAAGAGCTGAGGTCGTCAAACTATTACCTTA
>OFEJ01000491.1_pt1 | contig 12357 bp, 12 predicted proteins | sample 1521051 | NCBI WGS metagenome assembly OFEJ01 (sample SAMN06268701, study PRJEB24108) | sediment metagenome | isolation source: Joseph's Coat, Yellowstone National Park, Wyoming, USA | place: USA:Joseph's Coat, Yellowstone National Park, Wyoming, USA | reverse complement strand
GCACCCATTGAGGAGAGTATAAACGGCGTTGTTGTTATAGACGGTATGATTTGGCCACCAATAGGCATACTCAAGAACCCAGTTAGGCTTAGAATCAAGGACGGCAGAATCACTGAAATAAGCGGCGGCCCTGAGGCTAAGGCGCTCGAGAAATGGCTCAATAGCTTCAATGACGAGAAAATGTTCATGACAGCCCACGTAACATACGGATGCCACCCAAATGCAAGACTTAGTGAAAATATAGTGGAGAGCGAGAGAGTCTGGGGCGCCGTTGTTTGGGGTTTCGGCAGCCAATCATCGACGTTTAGGGGTAAGCTAGGCCTCGCAAGCTCCCATGTCGATGCCGTAATGCTCAACTCCACAATTTACGGAGATGGCGAATTAATAGTGAAAAACGGCGAATTCATACACAAAGAACTACAGGACATCATAGATAAACTACGTTAATTTATAAATAAATTAATTAAATACTACCTCTAGATTTAGCGGCATTATGATTTCATCACTAAGCATAAATACTTTAAAATACTTTGCATCATTTATTGGAATGCAATAATTATGAAAACGGTAAAAATATTAATGCATCATTATAATGTTATCCTACCTATGGTCAATACTTCATATTAATGCCTATGATCTATAGCTTTATGTCAATATGGTGTTTACTTCCTGTAAAATATAGAAAATATATAGAAATAAAACTTAAAACTTCTATTATATATGTAAATTAAACAATTATGAGTAATCCTAAGGAAGTCGGAGGAAGGGATTATATTGCCTTAGGTGTTTCGGTCTTGGTTTTAATTATTCTATTGCTCTTGCCTTTATACATTGCACCTATTGGAGTTTTATTTAATGCTGCCAATCCATATGATGGTATTTACGGATATTCGTTAAATGCGGTCGTTCCAAAGTATGAGGTATTGAATATAAAGGGTTTATATGCGCCGGTTATTGTAACTATTGATAAATACGGGGTTTACCATATATATGCCAGTAATTTACATGACCTCTTCTTGGCGTTCGGTTTTATTCAGGCAGAGAATAGGCTGTTTCAACTAGACTTAATGAGGAGAGCTGCAATGGGTAACTTATCTGCCATACTTGGTCCATCGTATAAGTCATATGATCTATTTCAGTTAAAGATTGGTAATTTAATAACCGCAGAAAGGGATTGGAATGAGACCCTTGAGCTTGCAGAGGAAGGAAACCCAATGGCTAATTTAACTGTCATGGCGCTTGAGGCATACTCGCAGGGAGTTAACGATTACATAGCTTATGCTGAGGAGCATCATGAATTGCCGTTTGAGTTTATACTACTGAATTATCGTCCGCAACCCTGGACACCTGTGGATTCATTTCTCATTCAACAATACATGATAGAGGGCTTGGAATTTAGTGATGATGCGTTGATTCTCTCCTTAATGTACTATAAGATGGGCAATTTAACAAATACGTTGATTCCACCATTCTCCTTAATACCTCAGGTATACTTCGCAGGCTATAATGGTGGCCCAAATGAGACAGTGATCGAGGAGACTGAGAATATATGGTTAATAAATTCTACGATTGCTCAAATGGCTTATCAATTATATAATGAATGGGACCCACCATTCATTAATCCTCATCCCCAAGGACATAGTAATGCGTGGGTCGTGTCAGGGAAGAAAACGGTAACGGGTTATCCCATATTAGTAGGAGGACCTGTGCTCGACTTTTCCTTACCTTTTATTTGGTTCGAGGCACAATTAGTGGCGTCAGGATTTAACGTATTTGGCGTGTTCTTACCCGGAGTTCCCGTACCGGTGATAGGCTTCAATCAACATGTTGCCTGGACGTTAACTGATGTTCAAGCAATATCGGGGGGTACGTTCTTCTTCGTTCAAGCAATTAATGGCGATTACTACTACTGGGATGGGCACTGGTACCCAATTAAGCATTATTACATTAATGGTGTCGAGTTAAACTGGACTAACTGGGGACCAATAATGGTAGAGAAGGACCACTTAGCACTGGTTATGTACTGGTTAGGTAATAATTATAGTAATGATATCGGCGTTCTCCTAACTATAGCACAGGCAACTAATTGGATGCAGATCTACGACGCGCTTCAGTACTGGTACGTACCGTATCAAAACTTCGTGTTTGCTGATGTCAATGGAAACATAGGGGTTGTATCAGCAGGCCTATACCCAATATTCGCAATGCGCAATGGTTCTCTACCGTATAGCCCAAATGCCATAATGCCCGGCAATGGGGAGGAATACATCGCGGGGTATATATCGTACAGCGATATACCTCACGTAATTAATCCACCAAGCGGTGTAATAGTTGCTTCGAACCAAAGGCCTGTGGGGCCCTCATACCCGTATTGGTTTGGGAATACTATGAGCTTCTCCCCAGGAACTAGGGCATGGGTCGTCTATGAATACTTAATAAATCATAATAATATAACAATACAGGACATGATGAAACTACAGTGGAATGAGACTGACCTAGCCGCGTGCTGGACACTACCCACAATACTAAAGGCATTGGAGACGGACTTATCAAATCCATACATACGGACCGCCTATGATTACTTAAAGGACTGGAATTGTGTCATGAGCCCAGACTCGAAGGCTGCAACGATATGGTTCTATATTTATTCAGAGACTTACTTCAATGTATTCTACAGGTTATTTAATGAAACCGGTTTTTGGCCTGAGTTTGAAAATATAAGACCGGGACCCGCAGGTGGTTCATGGCCTAATACATTTGGGCTTAGATCGTTTGATGAGGATTTAATATACATCTTAGATACGGGTAACGGCACACCCATATACAACGGTAGCGTGTACTCGTTAATAATCAACTCAACGATTAGCGCGATGAAGCTTCTCGAAACATACTACCCTAATGGTAACTATGTATGGGGTAACTTCTACGGATTTTACTGGCCCAGCATAACTGGGGCCCGTGCATTAAGCGTGGGATCACTACCTGGGTTAGGTGGGGATTACTTTACACTTAATGACGCGAGTGGTGGCGGTGGCGGGCCATTACCAACATCACCCGCTACAGGTGGTCAAAGCTGGACCTTTATTGCGAACCTGGCTAACCTCAGTAATTCATACGGTGTGTTTCCAGGGGGTCAAAGTGAGAACCCTGCCAGTCCATTTTATGATAATTACATCCCAATATGGATAAAGGGAGAGTACTTACCGCTGATCTTTACCACCAACGTCACCAGTCAAAACATGATTGCAGAAATAATTCTAAAACCCAGTGGGTGATGTGCTTGAGGGACCTCCTTAGATACTCAATAGTCTTCCTGATCACCCTAGCCCTATCATACGCCTTACTATATACTGGAATATGGGCATTAACTACCATTGCTGGTCTAGTAGCAACTGTTACGTTCAGTAGAGAATACTTGAAAGCCGCGATTTCATCATTCATTGGTGGGATAACTTCGTCAGGGTTATTTCTATACCTTAATTATGCCGTATTTGGGGGCCCAGTGTTAGAAGTGGCTTATTACGCTGGGGCGGTTGCCGGTATACCAGGATATACCTTTTTATTACTTACATTTCTCCTAACGGGCATCTATTGCGTGATAGGTTCAATAATAGGGGTATTCGTAAGGAAAATAATACACAAACATTAATATGACTTACCTAAACATGATTTAAAATAAAACATTATTTATTTTTACTTATTAAAACATTAAAAACTTATGCAGATTGAGTAAAGTCTTCATTAAGTTTAAGAAAGGTTAATATCATGAAAAACGGCGAATTCGTGCATAAGGAGCTACAGGACATCATAAGTAGGCTTAGTTAATTGGTTCATTATGTTGAATCATATTGCTAATGCTTATTTATTAAACTGGATATTTTTGTTTTAATGTGTGATATTGTTGTTGCTACACCTAAGGCTACTAAGGATCACGTTATGATTTTTGCTAAGAATAGTGATAGGGATCCTAATGAGGCACAAATTATTGAGTACATACCTAGGTTAAAGCATGAGGAGGGGTATGTGAGGACTACCTATATTGAGTTTCCGCAGGTTAGGGAGACATACGCAATCCTGATTTCAAGGCCTTGGTGGATTTGGGGTGCTGAGATGGGGGTTAATGAATTTGGTCTTGCGATTGGTAATACTGCCGTCTTTACTAGGGAGAGGGTGCCGATGAAGGGTTTGTTGGGTATGGACATTATTAGGCTGGCTCTTGAGAGGATGAGCAATGCTAAGGATGCGCTCAATTTTATTATCAGGGTTATTGAGGAATATGGGCAGGGTGGTAATGCTAGTTATGAACATAAAATGCTGTATAGTAATTCCTTCGTAACTGCTGATCCAGAGGAGACTTGGGTTCTCGAAACAGCTGGTAAGTATTGGGTTGCTAAGAGAGTTGATACCACCTATTCAATATCAAATGCGTTAACTATTGAGAATGACTGGGATTTGGCATCAGACGATGTAATTAGGCTCTCGAGAAGGAGGGGCTTCGGTTTTGCTAGGTATTTCTCGGATAAGCTATATACGTACTTCGCCCACGGTAGGGATAGGAGGGAATTCACATACAATGCCCTCAGGTCTAAAGAGGGTTACATAACTCCCGAATACATAATGAGCATACTAAGGAGCCACTTCACAGGGGTATATTATCCCTGGAGAGGTTCCATGAAAGATGTGTGTATGCATTATGGAGGTTTCCTAAGACCTACACAAACCGCGTCATCACAGGTATCCATACTTAGGCGTAATGGTTTAAGTATTCATTGGTTCACTGGGACATCATTACCATGCCTAAGCATGTTTAAACCCCTTTATGTATCTGATGAGTTCGGTGAACTACTTAGGCAAGTAATGGGTGAACAACCAACGAATAAGTATAACCCAGGCAATTACTGGTGGTTTGCGGAGTATGTTCATAGAAAACTGGTTCTAAGTTATGGGAGTGAAGTCATGGTTAAGTATGTTGAGGAGTTAAGAGGTATTGAGAATAACATCATGAGGGAGATTGAGGATGCTAGAGGCATAAGTGACCTGCTAGATATAAGTAGGCGTGCATTTATGGAGGAGAGGCAGTTATTGCAAAGACTATTTGACACAACTGTACCGAGAAAAGCACCTATAACATACATACGTCTTATAATGAATATAAATAAGCATGCGGAGTTAAGTATGTAAAATATATAAATTCAGTGTTTAAAAATAAGTTATAATAAAAACTTTGTTGTGAGTGGCCGTTACGTTGTTCTAGGTGGTGCTGGCGATATGGGTAGCGCCGTTGTTAGAGATTTATATTTAAGCAATGTTGATGAGGTAATAATAGCGGACATAAATTATGATGCGGCTAATAAATTGGTGCTAGAGTTGAAGGGTCAAGGTAAATCCTCCACTAATGTCTCTGCGGTTAAGGTTGACATTAATGATAGGGAGACTTTAGTAAAAATTATTCGAGATGCTGATATCGTAATAAATACGGTAGGTCCTTTTTACAAATACGAAAAACCAGTAATAGATGCTGTTTTAAGTGTGGGTAAGGATTATGTGGATATAAATGATGATTATGATTCAACGATTGAAATAATGAATATGGCTGATAAGGTTAGAGATAGCAATTCTAGGGTGTTGATAGGTATGGGTTGGACGCCAGGCATTACTAATGTGTGCGCCCGCGCGGGCTATGATTATCTAGATGAGACTAGAGAGGTTAATATAGCGTGGGTGGGTAGTGCGGCTGATGCGAGGGGCTTAGCCGTAATACTGCATGTGCTTCATGCAGTAACTGGTAATGTACCTATGTACATAAATGGTGAGTTAACCTATGTACCTGCTCTACAATCAGAGTTAGCAATAGAGTTTCCAGACCCTATTGGTAAGGTTAGGGTTTTCTATACAGGGCATCCGGAACCCATAACTATACCTAAGTATTTAAGAAATGTGAGGAGTGTGGTTGTACGTGGAGGATTAATACCTGACTGGCAAAATACTTTACTTAGGCAATTGGCGCTCATTGGGCTTACTGAGGAAAGGATTGTAGATGTTCAGGGGGTTAAGATAGCCGCAAGGGAGTTCTTAGCGCACTTCGTTCACCAGATATATGAGCAATTTAGGTCGGGAGGCGTTGAGGCATCGGGTTTTTGGGTCGAGGTTAAGGGTACCAAGGGTGGTAAGGAGACCATAATACGATATAGTGGCGCTGATAGAATGTTTAAACTAACAGGTTGGTCAGCAAGCATTGGTGCCCAGTTTCTCGTTAAAAATAGAGGCAATGTAAACCCTGGATTATACGCACCTGAAGGTGTTATTGACCCCGCATGGTTCCTCAATGAATTAAGAGGGAGGGGGATAAGGGTTAGAAGGGAGGTTACGGTGATTGAGGATTAATTATGAAGTCGAAACAATTAATATATGGCACCCAGGATTTTCTTAATGAGCTAAAGGATATTTTAAATTCTGATGTAAGGTTTCGAGAGCTCGGTGGCCGTATATACGGCCACCGAGCTCATAATCCTTAAGGACTTAGGCATTGGTGTTTGGCAGTACACGGTGGATGGCGAGATTAAGGAATTGAGATTAATACCAAAGAACCAACTAAAAACCCTTGAGGGCAATGCCGAAATTATATACTATATCGAGAATTATGATGTTATGATTAGGATATGCAATGGTGAAGATAGTTTCGTAGGGATGGTTATCGATGGTTCAATAGACGTTAAAGGAGACATGAGAAAGTTGAAGAGAATTCAGGCACCAAGTGAAAGGATGGAAACAATAATGAGAAACCTATGTAAGCAAGCGATCATATTAACCAGGGAACAATACATAAGGTTTCTTGCAGAGCATAATTACATATAGGGTGGTGTTAAATGGCGTGTGATGAGTTTGAGAGAGTGCTTCATGCATTCTCCGAAAGATACAATAGTAATGAGAAGCTACAAAAGATGCTTAGGAAATGGAGTGTTGATTTATTGGTATGGTGTAAGGATACGGGTAATGGCTTTCTCATTAATGTGAATAATGGTAGAGTCGTTTCGATAATGAGGACTGAGGATTCCACCACTGGTAGAGTTAAGGTGGTTGGTGAATCGGCGATACTGATAGAAATGTTTAAGGGATTGAAAAATCCATCTCATCTATACCTAGATGGCATAATTGAGGTTTATGGACCAGAACGCGATCAAATAATACTTGATGCAATAGTAGAGGAGTTGTGGGGTAGGTAATATGTCGTTGAAGAGGGCACTTAAGTTTAGTAGGCTGGTTGCGGTTACCATGGGCACGCCTTTAGCCTCCTCAGTATTCCCTAGTTTAATGCCTCTGGACTTAGCAGCTAGATCCTTAATAAATGAGGTTGTTGCTGTCCTAATGGCGACAGTGCTTGTCATAATAGCAGCACTTGCATACGGCGAATTAGTCAGCACCTACCCAACCGCAGCTGGTAATAGGGTATTCCTCAAAAAGCCTCTTGGTGATGTGATCGCACTTGCCTTATCATTAATGTGGATTTTCATATTACTAGGCGCGGCTGGTGTGGAGGGTTATGTTGTTGGTTACATACTTCATTACCTAATTAGTCTCTACGTTGGTGGTATTGCCCTAACTATATTATCACCGCTCGTCCTATCATTAATCGTAATGACATTAATACTTGCAATAAATATTCTAGGTGTTGAAATATCATGTAATTTCCAAATGGGTATTACCTACTTCATAGCTGCATCACTAATAGTGATATCTATAATTAGTATTTTCATTTTTAGAAACACAGTACCGCAAACAATCACGAATATAGGTAACTTCAACTTGATAGACGCGTTAAGTGCTGCGGCAATTGGCGTATACTTCTTTCTGGGCTTTGGAAGGGTGACGACATTGGGGGAAGAGGCCGTAGATTATAAGAGGGGATTACCTCTCAGTATACCTATTGGTGTTTCTATTTTAGGTATTGTTTTTATCTTCATTACAACAGCGATATTCATGCGTGTACCAATAACATCGTTAATATCGATGTTAATACCTCAGGTCTTACTTGGCAAATACCTATTAGGTAGTGAGGGGGCTATTTTCATGATCATAGTTAGCGTGTTAATGAGCTTTAGTACGTTTAACGCTGGTGTATTAGGCACCTCGAGACTCGTATATGCACTGGGCAGGGAAGGGACACTTCCAAGGTTTTTAAGCAAGATCCATAGAAGATACTTTACGCCATATACATCATTACTTTTCCTATACGCTATAGCGGTGCTTATGGTTTTCATAATAACGTACACCAGAAGCTTTTCAATACCATTATATGTTGCCGCAGGCTTTGACTCATTCATGTATGCTGCAATTGGGTATAGTGCTTTATGGCATGTGAGGCATAAGCTAGGTAGTACGTCATTCCATGTTAGGGGTGGATCCATAATATACCTGATAGCCACGGTAATATTCACATTACTAGGAATACTCCTGTTAATAACAACACCGCCCGTGGTAACAATAATTATAGTGCTAGGGGTAATATCACTAATAATCTATGCCAAGATTCGTTTAAAGCCCTAACCTTTCTCATTATTTGAATTGTTATCCATGGACATCATAGTGATATAGATAGCAACGCCTATTGTGTCAAGCATTGATGTGAAAGCATTAGGTAGGGATCCGAAACCTGCAACTATAAAGACCATGCCCAGACCAACGATCCACCACTCTTTGCTACTAGGCATGGTATCACCAGTGAGTGTAAACTAGGTTAGTTAAATAGATATGCTTTTAATTAGTGATTGGTTCGTTGTGCTTTTCGCTAGGGGCTTAAATTTTCTTTTGAGTATTAATTATTGGGTGATGAACCATGCTAACCGAACCCGTGAGGAACCACACCCAGCTGATAAAATAATGATACCACCCGCTTTTGAATCTCCAACCACCAAAAGATGGGTGGCATAAGGGCGAGAAGTTTCGATATACCTAATCACTCATTAATTATTTGCCTCAATTCAGGGTTCCTAATACCTGCGCTCTTATTAACGATCTTGTCGACGAACCACCGTGGCACAGCAACACTTAATGTCACAAAATGTTCAATTGCTATTATTTAAAAATAATTATTTTCTCTCCTATTTTGTGGTTGTTGATTTCTCGTTTTATAGGCGGGTTATGGAGTTTTTGGTTCGGTATCTTGGGCTTGGTGACAGGGTGCTTAGGATGGATGTTCTTAGGTATGATGAGGTGCTTAATGGTGTGAAGGCCCTAGTTAAGATCAGCGATTTAAGCGGCAACGTAGTTAAGTACTGCGTGGTCAGGTTCGACAACGCACTCGGCAAGGCAGAACCAAAATGCGTAGATAACGAAAACCAGGCCTGGAAAACCTACCGAGAAATGTACTGATTGGATTAGATACAATTATTTCTCATAAACACATATTACGTCTTCCCATTCATACTTACCTATCATGACATGAGTGAACTCCGTGCGATTTATGTTCAATTTCACGTTTTATCAGTAAGCGGTTCTACGTACGATGAACGTGAACACGATTAGGCTGAGGCTTCATTAGATGGTAAGGGATGGGTGAAGTAATTATGTAGGATTGGTTCGTGAATTAGTGCTTTGCCTGTTTTACTTAATTTAGTATTTGCTTTATTATTTCTTTTCGTTTTTTGTTGATTATTGCTGAGATTGGTATAACCTTTATATCCTCACTGACCTTTCCTTCGACCTCGCCTAATCTTTCATCACTGATCACGAGTACCTTATTTTCTGCTTTCACATGTTCAAGCCTATATAGGGCTTCTAATACGCTACCGCCGATCACTATCTCGAATGCGTAGATCAGCTTTCCTTCGTCGAGCCAGGCCACATCTATTCTGAAGCTGCCAACGTCGAACTCCATGATGGGTTCTAGTCCTAGTGCATTTCCTAGTTCAACGAGTATTTCTTGCAGCTCCTTATGGAGGCTAGATTCTTTACTTGGCTCCTCAATGCGTGGTAATTCGAATATGTTATTCAGTAGTCGTAGTGTATCGAGTATGTTGTTATCGTTTGCTTTACGTATTAGTTCAAGTGCGTTCTTGTCGAGCCTTATTTTATCTTCTGGTTCGACGTGGTAATATGCCAATTCTTCGGGATGTGCTTCAGTGCCGACGTATCTGCATGGGTCTATGAGTGTTTGTGGGTCAACCCATCTGAATGATAAAGTAACGAGGATTTTCTTGGTTTGTTTGTTTTCTAAGGATGCCCTGCTTTCTTGAATATCTGTTATTGTGATTATCACTATTTCTATGCGAAGTACTAATTCGTGTTGTGTGATTACGCTCTTTGGTATGATTAGGTATTTCTTTGTGCCGACGTTTATAGTTTTTCCGTATTTGTCGAGTCGGGTTAATGTGTTGTCTTTCTTTAAGAAGTAGTATGATGGGGTATCGTGAGCTATTTGTTGTGCTATTATTATTTTGTCTGAGAGTTCGTTTTCGAGTTCGTCTAGGGATTTTAGGAATTTTTCGGTGTTGATTATGGATATTTCGTCAATGTTATCGCGTCTGAGAATGCCGTGTTTTAATAACTCATCAACTAAATATTTTGAGGTAATATCAAATATCGTTGAATCACGTGCGCAAGAAGGACGTATAATTAACCTTACGTTATCTGAAAAAGCATCTATTTTGATTTTTCTATCATCCGTAGAAAACGTATAATTATGTCGTGTAGTTTCGGGTTTTCTGTTTATTGCTTTGGTGAATTTATCAATGACGTCCTCTGGGTTTCTTGGTGCTATTTTATTGTCTTTAATCATTGCCTTTAGGAATTCTATTACTATCTTCACGTCCTGGCCGTCGAGCCTATTCCCGGCATGGTTGAGTATTATTTTTAGTATTGTATCTTTAATGTCGGCGCTCATTTAGTGAGTTAATGTATACTATCTTATAATACTTTCTATTTCGCTTTGTCGAGGCGTATCTGTTTTGTGGTGTGCCTGGATTGTCTAGTAGGGTTTGGTTTTGTTTCCTTTGCTTTTATTTCTCTGTGCTTGTTGATGTTGATAGTGTGGTGTTTAGGTTTGGGGAGGGTATTGGGGGTAGGGTGCTTAATGAACTAGGCATTAACACCGACGAATTACTCAATGAATTCATGGGGTTGATAAACAGCCTCGATGGGAAATCGCTTATCCACCTAGTGGTCCCTAGGTCTGTAATTGGTCGCTTAACCGCGATGATGCATGCTCTGGTGGAGGGTTTGCACGACCTAGCCAGGGCACACGCACTCATGGGCTTGGTTGAGCCAAGCACCAAGTTGCAGGCTATTCCGGGAACTTTACAACACGTGCTGCGACAGGGATAACGATAACTATAGACTAGCCCTGGCGAAGTTATACCTATACCACGTCTAAACCAAGGAAACAATGCCGGTTTTGAGTTTCGTAATTCATGAACAGCGTTACTCCCTAACGTACCTAGCAATCCACCTCCTAGCCACTATAATCCCCACACCCGTCACAATCCAGAGTGCAACGCCCACGGCATTGATCGTTGATACAAACGCTTCTAGTAAGAACCTGAGGCCCACGATTATGAAGATTATGCCCAAACCAACCACCCACCACTCCTTACCACTAAGCATAGCACCACTAAGCGGAACATGGATAAAGTCAATAAAAATATTATGAAGCTGTATTTACGTGCATGAATTTTCGGTATGTTTAAGTTCATTATGATGAGGAAAATTATGTATCATACTGTTATTTCTAGGTTTATTTGTGTTCCGTGTGCTAACGTGTCATGCACCGGGCATCTCTCCTCGGCCTCCTTAATTATTTCGTAAATTACATCCTTTGGTGCACTTGATTTAATCTCAACATTGAGACTTATCTTCGTTAACCCAGCCCTACTCGTCTTTGATAGGCCCAGATATTTCGCTGGATTTAGAGTACCCACTACCGAGAATCTTATCGAATCAATCTTAACCTTCCTATTTCTAGCTATCATTCTGATTGTCACGTTCATGCATCCTACCAAGGCGAGTAATAAATACTCAATGGGTGATGGCCCCTCATTAGTGCCTCCCGACTCCTTTGGCTCATCAACTATCACCCTGAAATTCCTTATTGTTGCCTCAATTTTCGTGTCCGACAATGAAACGGCGGTTAGGCTAAACTCACTCTCCGGTATTTCCAGCAATGACACCCCTGGAAGAACCTTCTGCGGATTCTCTATGAGTTCCTTAAGCTTACCTAGGAATTGGGCTCCTACGTAGCCATCAATGACCCTATGATCAAGCGTGAGACTTAATGGTAGGTATTTCCTACCAAGTACATCCCTAATCTTCCCAACACCGAGTATTGCGACCTCAGGCGGATTTATTATTGGCGTAAAGAATGTG
>OFEJ01000488.1_pt1 | contig 12440 bp, 15 predicted proteins | sample 1521051 | NCBI WGS metagenome assembly OFEJ01 (sample SAMN06268701, study PRJEB24108) | sediment metagenome | isolation source: Joseph's Coat, Yellowstone National Park, Wyoming, USA | place: USA:Joseph's Coat, Yellowstone National Park, Wyoming, USA | reverse complement strand
CCATGCTGAGGCCCCCCGCGGGCGTCAGCGAGGACTGCAGGACGTTCGCCTACGCCGTCTACGACGCGGTCTACAACGGCACGTCGCCCCTGGTCAAGCTGCCGGAGCCCGTCATCTCCCTGGCCGTGTCGGGCGACGGGAGGACTGTGGCGGCCGCCACGATGGACGAGCTCTACATCATAAGGGGCGGCTCCATAGCCGCGGCCTTGCCCATCGCGGCCGTCCGCTCCATAGCGCTGAGCTGGGACGGCCTCTCCATGGCGTACTCCACCGACTCGGGCATAGGCGTCCAGAGGTTCAAGCTGGCCGACATAACGGCCGCCGGATGCCCCCTGCCCGTGCGGGCGCAGGTGGGCGGCTTCACGTACGCGCTCCCCGCCGCGGCGTACGTCCCCGCGGACGCGTCGGCCGTCACTCCGCTCCCCGCCCAGAACGGGACTCTGCTGTGCCTGCCCCTCTCCAACTCGACCCCGCTCCTGCCCCGCACGGTGCTGCAGTACCGCGTGCTGTACGCGGTGAGGCTCGGCCCGCCGGCGCAGGGGCCCGCGTGGGCGTCGGGGCTGGCCGCCTTCTACGCTCCGTCCCAGATGAAGGTGCCCGCCGACCAGCCGCTGGGCGAGGTGTACCTAATGTTGGCCGGATGGATCGTGAACGGGACGGCCAGGGCCATCCCGACCGCGTCCATAACGCTGAACATCGGCGGCCCCACCTCCGTGGCGCCCGCCTACTACCTCTTCTACCCGCGGGAGGTGGTGCAGGGAAATGTAAAATATGTAGTGACGTCGGTGACGCTGTTCGACGCGTCCGGCATGCCGGTGCCCTTCGCCAACGGGAGCTCCCTGCCCTCCGTGCCGGTCTACGCGAGGGTTCAGTACGAGGCGTACTCGCTCCTGGCGTGGTCCGTGCCGGGCAACTCCTCCGCGGCGTGGCTGAGGCAGGGGGCCGCCGCCGTCCTCACGGCGCCGCAGGTCGTGGATCTGGGCAACGGGACCAGGCTGGTCTTCCAGTCGTGGTCTAACGGGGCGGCGACGCCGTCGATAACGGTGGGCCCCGGCGCCTACGCGGCCCAGTACGCCGTGTACTACCTCGTGGCCTTCAAGGGAACCAACTACACCTATTCCGAGTGGGCGCTCCGCGGATCCAAGGTCAATCCGCCCAACGTCCGCAAGGAGTTCGACAACGGCACGGTGAGGATCTTCATAGTCGGCTGGACGGCGCCGGACGGGACGCAGGCCCAGTTCCCCTACACGATCAACGCCCCGGCCAACTTCACGGCCGTTGAGAAGGCGGAGTACTTCGCCACGGTGGTGGACTGGGATATGAGGACGTCCGGGTGGTACCCCAGCGGCTACGAGCTGACGCCCGCGCAGGAGAGGAGGTACCTCCTGTGGCGGTTCGTCCGCTGGGAGCCCGGCCCCGTGATAGACGCCCCGGGCACGTATACGGCAATATACCAGATAGACCCGGTCGCCCTCTCTCTGGTGCTCCTGGCCGCCGCGGGGGCCGCCGCCGCCGCCGTCATATACAAGCGCAGGTAGGCAACACCCCTCCCCTTTTCCTCTTGCCCTCTGTCCGGATCGATTTAAAGGCCTCCACACGGGGGCACAATGAAGCCCGAAACAACGAAGCCCGAAAAGAGAGGCAAGAAGCTCAAGGGCATAGAGGCGGCGCAAGCGGCGATATTGCTCGTGTTGGGAATAGTGATAGGGTTGGTGTTGTACTTCGTGGTGTTGGGCATGATATCGTCGACGCCCGCCCCCAACGTCCAGGTGGACGCCTACAACAGCTACATCGCTGGCAACACGGCCACGGTAGTGCTGAAGTTCGGAAAGTCGGGAACGGTGAAACAGGTACAGATACTTGGCAACAACGGCAACCCGATAACTGGATCGTGTCAATATTACAATGCCACCAGTAATAAATACACAAATCCCCCGGTGAACGTCAACGCGGGTCAGGAGTACATCTTCAGCTGTACGCTGAATCAAGGGACTTGGCAGACCAACATGATAGTGAAGGTGACTTTCGCGGACAACTCCGTCGCCAACGTGCGCTGGGTGACCGGATAACAATTCCTTTTTCCCCTCTCCGACCCCCTTTTCATGATCCTCGACGTCGTCCAGTTCATAGTGTACTACAGGACGGCCTCGGCCGAGGCGGCCCTCAAGTCCCTCAAATCCCCGGAGGCCAGGAGGACGGCCATCGCCTTGAGGCTCAGGAGGAGGCGGCGGAGCATCCTCTACGACATAGCGGAGAGGGCCCTCTACATGGAGAGGGTCGGCGTCGACCGGAGGAGCGCCGTGGAGCAGCTGGCCTCGGAGTTCAGGTTCAGGCTGGAGGACGAGTTATCGCGGGCCAAGAACATCTTCAACTTCGTGGTCTACGCGGCCTCCATGGTGGTCTTCACGGCAATCATACTCGGCGTGGTGTTGGGCATCCTCTCCCCCATAGGGGGGCAAGCGGCCGCCCTGGTCACGGCCCTGGTCGTGGCGCCGCTCTTCACCATCGAGGGCTTCATGCCCCCCATCCGCAAGTGGGACTACTTGATCTCCGCCGCCTTCATGGCGCCCGCCGTAGCGGCGTACTTCGCCCCGCAGGCCGCGCTCGCCACGGTTCCCGCCGCCGCCATATATGCCCTCTGGTACTACATACCCCGCTACAGGGAGGCGGAGGAGGAGTTCCGCATGGCGGCCCGCGGGGGGCTGGCCTACGCCGCAACGCCCATGGGCAAGCAGGCGGCGGAGATCATGAAGGCGGTGCGGTACTCGGGCTCCTTCGACCTCCAAGCCGCGGCCGAGTACATGATGCGTTTAGTGGAGCACCACTATCGCTCCCTCAGGCGGGAGGGGCTGATACGGGCGCTGGTCGCGGCGTCCCTGGTCCTCGTGGCCGCCCTGGCCGTCGTCTGGCTGTACCCCCAGCTGGCCTCCATAGCCGCGCAGTCGCAGGCGCAGGGATCCCCCCTCCCGCTCTACATAACCTCACCGAGGCCCATGATGTGGCTCCTCTCGCTCTTGACGGCCGTGGTCGCGGGCCGCATGACCGAGTCCTACGCAGCCGCGCCGCTCTACTCGCCCCTGGTGCTCTCCGTCCTCTTCGTCTGACGCAACGGAAACGAATCATAATATCGTTCGGGTTTACAGACCCACATGAGGACGGCACTGTTCGTGGGCGTCGCCGCGTTGAGCGTTGTCGCCATAGTGCTCAACGACCAGAGGCTCGCCGTCTTGCTGGCCGCCGCGGCTTACGGAATAGCCGCTTGGCGCAACAACAACTCCATGGCCGCCGTCGGGGCGGCGCACGCCGTGGCGGCCGCCGTCTCCCCCGCTGCGATCCTCGTTTTGCTTCAAGCGGCCCCCGCCGCGCTGGCAGTCCTCCCGCTGAAGGAGAGCCCGCTGGCAGTTCCCGTGGCCGCCGTCCTCCCGATCGCCGCATCAGCCTTCATGAGGCTCTTCGCTACGATGGATGGGGTGCCCGACCTCTCCGCCATGTTGCCGTACTTCGCGGTGGCGGTTGCCATGGCGATAATACTGTACGCGGCCAGGAGATGAACGCCATAGCGCTGGCCCTCCTGATATCCATTTTCTTCGTCTTCCTGGCGTTCTACTACTTCACCGCGGTCGTCCGCGCCGCCGCCCATGTGCCGCAGGAACAGTCGCTGCTGTGCGCGGCGGCCGGCGCCAGGAACATAACCGCGGTGAACAGAACCGTGGGCCTTTGCGTCTACAACGGCACCTACATAATCTACCTCTCTCCTCCCTGACCTCCTCCCCGCCCTGAAGGGCGAGGCTTTCCATCCGTAAACAATTCGTTTTTTTCTCCCCTCCCAGCTCCCCCATGCGGGGGATCTCGACCACGCCGATAGTCCTCGCCATAGTGGTGTTCGGAGTCGCCGCCGCCGTCCTGGCCTATCAGTGGTACTACGCACAGCAGAAGGCGGCCGAGGAGGCGGCGCTCCTCAACGCGAAGATAGCCGAGGCGCAGACCAACTGCCTCGGCGCCGTGGCGACCGACAACGGGACGGTGATAGTGGGCGGCCGGGCGTATAAGAACTACACCGGGCTCGGCTGCTACGCCGACGGGAACGTCATCATCGTGGTGCAATGGACGAGGTCGTAGTCTTCGTGCTGTCGGTCGTCGTGGCCGTCTCCCTAATCATGGTCGTAAGCCAGTACGTGATCCCGACCATAGTCCGCGCCGCGGAGCAGGAGGCGGAGTACGCCGCGCTCCGCGCCGTATCGCCCACCTTGATCCTCGGCGACGACAACAGGACCGTGCACGTCTGCATAAATTCAACGCTCCCCGCCTCGGTGCTGAGGTGGAGCGCGGGCGGGGGGTGGCTCCAGGCCGACCGCGACTGCTACATACACGGCGGAGCGTGTACATACGGCGGGATGGGGGGAAAGGGATCGGGGCATGGAAACGGAATCGGGACGGGCCATCTCCGCCGCGTCAACGGAATCTTCTGCGCGTGGTATTTGGGCGCATACAGGGTGGGCGACCATATTGCATTTATGTTGAGGGGGCAGTACGCGACGGTCGTGAAGAACTACACGGTGGCGGCGATCCGTCCCCTCAGCTGATTCTATATTTTTCTGAGCGGCGGCGTCCGCCATGTCCGTGCTCAAGACGCTCAAGGAAGTGCTCGCGCCGTCGCAGAGGCAACGGCAAGAGGGGGGCGAGAGGCATACCATAGCCAGAAGCCCGCTCTTCGTCTCCACGGGGCTGCCGACGGCCGGATACGTCGCCGAGGAGAAGGTGGAGCTCCTCGGCCTCGCCTCGACCATCTACGTCACGGAGATGAGGACGGTCTACATCTACGACGAGGTCGACCTGCCCGAGCGCCTCCCGGACGACAAGGCGATCGCCAGGACGCTCTCGGAGGCGGAGAAGGAGATGGCGAGGAGGGAGGTCGATCCCTACTCGACGTCCGAGGGCGAGCTGAGGAAGGTGGTGGAGATAATCGAGAGGAAGGTGCCGGGGAGGTGGAGGGACCACGCCCCGGCCCTCGCCAGGCTCATCTGGCGGTGGTACTACGCATACGGATCCATCACGCCGCTCTTCCTCTCGGAGAGCCTCGGGATAACCGACGTCCTCCTGCCGATCGCGAGGAACGTCGTGGAGGTGGACAGCAGCAAGCTGGGCGCGGGGATGCCCACCAACATAGAGGTGGGCAAGAGGGAGCGGGAGCACCTCCAGGACGTGATATCCAGGCGCGTCGTCCCCCTGTCGGCCGCCCGCCCATTCGCCAGCCGGTTCGACGACTTCTTCAACATACGCGTGACGGCCATAGTGCCGGACACCTCGCCCATACCCGCGTACGCCTTCCGCCTCATGAGGACTGTGTGGATAGCGCCCCTCTTCGTGGCCTCGGGCGGCGCGGAGCCCTGGCAGATGGCCTACCTATGCGCGAAGTGGCGCAGGGGGATGCACGTGCTCGCCGCCGGCCTCCCGGGCTCCGGCAAGACCTCCCTCATAAACGCCGTCCTGTCGTGCACTCAAACCACTCGTAGACTAGCAATAATACAGTCAGTGCCGGAGCTCCGCGTCCCCCAAGCCGCCTACCAGGCCGTGGAGAGGCAGAGCTTCGGCGCCGGGATAACGGACATATTGATGGCCGAGCTCGTGCAGAAGTTCGGCCTCAGGGCCAACTCGGACGTGGGCATCAACGAGCTCCTCACCGAGACGGACGTCAGGGCCTTCGTGACGGTGGCCTTCGCCGGATTCGGCGCCGCGGCCACCATACACGCCTCCAACGCCGAGGAGGTCATACTGCGCCTACTCCGCCTGGGGGTCACCCAAGCCGAGCTCGACGCGCTGATGCCCCGCCTCTACATACCCGTCATGGAGAAGGCGGCGACCCCGCAGGGCGTCCAGAGGCGGATCTCCAAGATATTCGCGCCGTCGCCCTCGGGGAAGCACGAGCCCATCGGCAAGGAGGAGGCCCTCGCGGATCCGGAGGTGAAGAGGTGGACGGACATCATGGAGCACGCCGCCAAGACCCCCACGCTCCACAACCCGGAGGCGTGGGTCGCGTTCCTGAGGCAGTTCGATTAAATAAAAACCCACCGAGGAGGTCTTGGACATGCCCAAATCACTGTTGCAGCCCAAGGGCCAAGTCGAGGAGGCCGCGGTCGAGCCGGCGGCGGTGCCCGCGGCTCCGGCGCAACAGCCGCCCCCGGCCAGGCAGCCGCCTCCCCAGCTGGAGCTGATCCTCGCCCTCTACAAGGAATGCGTGAACAGGGGCTACAGCAACTGCGAGGTTCTGAAGCAGATGGCGCGGGACAAAATAGTCGAGTACGCCAAGGCGGCGGTCGTCGCTGAGCTGGAGAGGTTGGGGATAGCCGACGAGGTCAGGGAGCTGGGCGACGAGATATGCATAAAGCTATGACCGACATAGAGAAGGAGCTGAAGAGGAAGAAGGAGCCGGCCAAGAAGCAGAAGTTCGCGGAGACCCGCAAGGCCTTCAAGGGGATAGTCCGCTCCCTGGCGAAGAAGTACAGACAGCCGGCCTACGTCGTGGAGAACACGATGCGGGAGAGGGGCGTCAGCTACACTATCCAGATGCTGGAGCGCGCTCCCCCTAGCCCGAGCCTCAAGGAGAGGATAAGGAGGGCGTTGGAGAGGCTATGGTCTCGAAGGTGATCGCGGCGCTGTCCCACAAGGGAGGCGTGGGGAAGTCGACCGTGCTGTCGTCCGTGGCCTACGCCCTGAGGAAGGAGACCCACTGGCGCGTCGTGTACGTGGACGCCACGGCCGACGCGCTGGGCTCCGACATGCTGGCGCCGGGATGCCGCGTCGAGTTCGGCACGTACACGTTCCTCTCGGGCGTCGACGCGATCCAGATGTGCACCGTCGAGGCCGACAACGCGGCGGTGGACACGCTCCCGCCCGGCCCCATCCCGCGCGGCGCCCAGCTGCGCGGCGACAGGCTCCGCGACCTCGTCTCACTGTTGGCCGCCGACTACAACATAATATTCCTAGACCTGCCGGGCACCGACGAGGCCCACAGCGACATCATACGCGCCGCGATAGACGTGGCGGACATATACTTCCTGGTGGCGGAGCCGGCCACGCTGAATCTGCTCTACAACCTGAAGCAGAGGCTTCCGCAGAGCAAGCCCGTCGTGGCGGTGCTCAACAAGCATCTGGACGACGCGCCGGGGAAGCACGAGATAAGCCAGATAGGGACGAGCAAGTTCGGCAAGTTCGCCTACGTCATACCGCTGGAGGGCCCCGTCCACAACGCCGTCATGAGGCGCGAGCTCCCGGCCAAGCTGCGCGGCGTCAAGTTCGTCGAAGCGGTCGACCGCATAGGCGCCGATATACAGCGCTTGATCTTGGACGTCAGGGTTCCCTCCAAATAGTTCTTTTTTCGCCTTCTGCCCCTCCCTCCCCGTGGAGAGGGAATTCTCAAAGAGAATAGAACGGTTCCGCAAGGAGTATGAGGGCGCGTTGGATCCCGAGGAGATAGAGAAGTGCGTCTATGAGGCCCTGCGGGATCATGCGGTCTATAAGGCGTACGTGTGCGCCTCCGAGATCTTGGTCAAGAAGCGCAAGGAAAAGCCCGCGGCCCAACGTCCTCAGCAAGTAGCTGTGGAGCTCCCTATTGCCGCTACCCCATCCGCCGCGCCCCCATCAGAAGTCACGGAAGGGGCCAGTAAAAAGAGGCGGTTTTCCATAGGAAGGCGCCCCAAGAAGGAGGAAAAAGCCGAAGAGGAGTCCGCTAAGGAGGAGAGGCCGCAGGCCGGCCGCCATATATCGCTCAAGGAGCTCCCGTGGCAGGCCTACGCCGGCCTCGCCTCGCTTGCCCTCTCGGCGGCGCATCCCCTCCTCGCGCTGGTCTCCCTGCCCGTCGCGGCCCTCCTCTCCAGGAGGCGCAACACCGTCCCGCTCTGGACGGAGGGCGACGCGGTCGTGTGGCCCGGCGTGGGGCGCTTCAGGTTCTACAAAATCGAGAGGGTCTTCAAGGACGTCGCCGGCATGGGCCCGTCGGAGTTCAGCAACCACCTCATCTCGACTTTACACGAGTTCAACGGGGTCTACTACGATCGGGGGCAGGCGTGGATCCTCCTGGAGGAGGGGGCGGACGTGGAGGCCGTCAGGACGGTCCTGCGCAGGTTCGGCGTGGTGGTGGAGCCGAGGCCGTCGCCGCCGCCCGTCCAGCTCCCGCGGGAGAGGGCGTCGAGGTACCTGCCGTGGGCCTTCCTGCCCCTCATGGCGGTTTTCGCCGGCCCCGCCGCGGGGGCCGCGGCCCTGCTGCCGGCCCTGCTCATCGCCGTGCTGACCGCCCGCGACCTCGGCCACAGGCCCGCCCCGCCGATGCGGGCCCTTTCGAGCAACGCATCCTACTACTCGGTGCCCGATAACGACGCCGTCCTCTCCGTGGCCCTCGCCGCGCAGCCCCTCGTGGAGTCCGCGCTTGTCGTGTGGAGGGCCGACCCCCACTACGCCGTCAAGTTAGAGCGGAGGGGCGGGTGGGCGGAGCGCTTGGCGTGGTGGACGCAGTCGCAGTGGCGCCTCCAGGCGCTTGAGGTGATCCAGATAGCCAGGCAGAGGCTCTTTAACTTGCACGAGAGGGGCTTCGTCCTCAACGGCCTCCTGAACGGGAGGGTCGCCACCTTCGCGGCGGGGAGGCCCGTGGGCTCCATAGAGGCCTTCACCCGCGACCTCGCCGCCTTCTCGCCGTGGGCGCTCCTCATGTCGCCTTCTCAATGCAGGGAGGGCTCGATCGTGATCGGCCAAGACGACGCCGGGAGGACGGTCTGCATAAACCCGGAGGAGCTGCAGACGCCCCACATGATGGTCCTGGGCAAGACGGGCGCGGGGAAGACCACCCTCGGCCTGTCCATGGCCGTGCAGCTGAGGCGCCGCGGCGTCGTGCCGGCGGTGGTCGACCCCCACGGCCACTGGGCCCAGCTGGCCAAGTGGTTCCCCGACGCGCAGATAATAGACGCCCGCCAGCTCGCCCCGCCCCTCGTGCTGAAGGACGACGACGACGTGGACGTCCTCCTGGACGCGCTCCGCGCCGCCGGGATCCAGATATTCGACGCCCACTTCACCGTCATGATGGAGGCGTTGGGCAGGGCGGCGAGGGACGGCGACACGTCCCTGGACAACGTCTTGAGGCACCTCCACGAGCTCCGCGCCGACCCCTCATACGCCTTCGCGGTCGATGCGGTGTACGGCCGCCTCGCGTCGATAGCCAGGATGCGGCGGGCGAAGGTGGATCTCGCGAAGCCCGTGGTGGTGCACACCGAGGGCGACACGACGCCGTCGAGCGTAATGAAGCTGGCGCTCTGGATAACCTACTTCGCCGTGGCGGCCAAGGCCGCGTGCCCCAAGCCCCCGTGCAGGATGCGGCTGTTCCTGGCCGTGGACGAGGGGCACGTACTTCTGAGGAACATGGAGGCGCTCTCCAAGGCCTGGCGTGAGACAAGGAAGTTCGGAGTCGAGGCGGCCGTGTTCACCCAGTCGGTGGCGGATATACCGAGGGACATCGTGGAGAACAGCGGCGTCAAGTTCGTCCTGGCCATAGAGCCCGAGGCCGTGCCGGAGACCGCCGCCCGCCTCCACATAGACGCCTCGCGGCTCCAGAGGGTCGCGTACGAGGGCCTGCCCGAGGAGAGGGTCGGCCTCGTGAGGGTCGAGGCCAAGTCGCCCGTCTTCGTCAGGATAGCTCCCCCGCCCCCGCCTCCGGCTGAGGCCGCCAACAAGCCCGCCCTAAAGGCCTGAAAAGTTGGCGCCCAAGCTTATATATAGGTGCGTCGGATAAAAACGTGGAGAGGGTGATCGCGGATGGATACAGGTACCTCATCATGATTGACAGTGAGCCGAAGGCCCTCGACCTCTACGTCCTCTGCAGGATATTGGGCGCGACCAAGTTCACCCCCGCCTTCGTCCAGGCGGAGGTGTGGATCGGGGGCCGCCTGGCCGCCTACTTCTACTACAAGCTGATGCACGAGGGGTACTACGTGGGCCCGTCGAGGAGGTACGTCGGCGGGAGGTGGATCGTGTTCGGCAAGCGCTACTACGTGAGGCGCGATGGGGCTTCCTACGTGCTGACCGACGGCAAGGAGACGTGCACCGCCCGCTGATCCCCTTACAGGGAGTATTTGTGAAAGCTCCCACAGGGGGCTAGCCCCCTGTCAAGCCTTTCTTATGTGCTCCCTGTAAGTCCATAATTCCTTTTCAGATGTTGATGGCGACTACATGTGGACATCGTGAACGTAGTCATGACTTGCTTGTTGCGGAGGAACCCGCCCGACGGCGTGCCGTTCGAAGAGCTGAGGAACGCGGTCAAGTACTACCACCTCAAGGAGGACGTCGTGACGATCGTCTTCAGGACGGGCAAGGTGAAGGTCTTCTCCAACCGCTACCCTCCGCCCGACTTGGGCTACTACGGCGACTGCCGCGTGGAGAACGTCGTCGCGAGGACGACAGTTCCGGCGCTGCCGGTCGAGGAGATGAAAGAACTGCTGGAGCGGCACGGCTTCGTGGTCAGCGACAGGGAGAAGGTCAACGCCAAGCTGGCGTACGTGCAGGGCCTGAGGGCGACCGTGAGGATATTCCCCAAGCCCGGCGTCGCGAGGTACAAGGCCATGATATTCGCGCCGTCGCCGGAGGCCGCCGCGGAGGTCGAGCGCCTCCTCACGTCCGCGCTCGGCTAGGCCCGCCCCCTTCGCCTCCGTTTCGATTACCCTTACAGGGAGCGTTTGTGAAAGCTCCCACAGGGGGCTAGCCCCCTGTCAAGGCTTTTCACAGAGCTCCCTGTAAGGGATCCGAAATCCGCCCTTGGACGGGGGATGGGCGGATCTATTTGCCCCCTCGCGCCTTAACGCCCATGATCCTCCAAACCGTCTTCGGCCTGCAGGTCACGTGGTACTCCGCACTGACGTACGCGATACTGGCCATCGTCGCAGGATATCAGGCGGTCAAGATACTGACGCGACAAGAGCCGTTGGAGGCGGCGCTTGCGGAGACAACTAAGGAGATCCTCGTGACGGCGGTCGTGGCCGCGATGGTTCTGTACTATTCGGCCAACTTCGTGAACTTGGGGAGCGTGAGCCCGCAGGGCGTGGTCGACGCCCTGCAGAGCGTGGCGCAGGAGGCGTACCTCCGCACGGTCAAGATAGCCCAGTGCGTGGCCAACATCCGCCTCTCGGGGCCGGCCTCGGCATACGCCGGATACGCCGAGGCCAAGTTCTCGATATATGACTCATTGTACGAGCAGGCCGTTTGGATGTACAACCAGCTGGCCGGCCTCGCGAGGTTCCTCGCCATGTACGGGGGCCTCGCCCTCGGCTTGGGCCTCACCGTCTACGCCGCGGCGGCGAGGCGGATAGGCGGGATCGTCATCGGCGTGGTGCTCGGCCTGTGGATCGGGCTCGCCGTCCTCGCCTCCGCCGCCTCGCATGCCATAGACTACTGCGCAGTGCAGGGCTTGGGGGTATGGGGCCAAACGTTCTACCCCTTCACCTCGGTCGGCAGCCACTGCGACGACGCGCTTCTGGCGACCTTGCAGGGCAACGTCACGACGACAACGACGACCTCCTCTCGAACGACGACGGCCCCTCAACACGGGATATGGCGGGGGATACCCCAAACGTCTTCCCAATCCACAACGACAACAGCGACTTCCTCCCAATCCTCAGTTTCGTGCAACGACTACACGGGATGGCAGATGGTCATCGCCTACGCCTGGCTGTTCCTGCTCATAGCGCCGAGCCTGGGCTTAGCAGTCGGATACCTCCTGAGCCAGTGACCGCTCCGAAACAATTCATTTTCTTCTTGCCCTAAGAGCCGGGCAATGAGCAGGATAAACGAGAAGACGGCCGGAAGGATCGCGCTGGCGCTATTGCTGACGCTGGCCGCGGCGTGGGCGCAGACCACCACCACTGCCTCCATAAACGTCACCTTGCCCAAGAACGCCAGCGTGTTCAACGTGGGCCAAGCGGAATCCTCTGCGGCGTCCTCCCTTGTTGCGCTTCAGGCGGGCATGCGGGTGGCGTTTACGGTATCCGTTGCGCTCATGATATTCGACGTGATCAGGGCGATGCTGCTGGAGCACAGTGGAATCCCCGGCGTCTTCAGGGGCAAGCTGTTCTGGCTGCCGTTCTCGTTCTTCGCGTTCGTCCTGGGCCTGTGGCTCGTCGCCCAGATGAGCGCGCCGGTGGCGGTCGTGTATCAGCTGCTCGTCGGAAAGAGCTGTCCGTTGTACTGGTGCCCCTAAACCGCACGAATTTTTTCGTTCATCTTTCCTAATTAGGCCGGAACCTACATGCCGTTGAGAACCGCGATAGCGGTCTTCGCATCGGCCCTGCTCTTCGCCGTGGCCGTCTCGCTCTTGCCGGCGCCGCCCGGCGTCATCCCGCTGCTGTACACCGCGGCCGCCGCCATGCTGGCGGGGGAGCTGATCTACTCCATCGCGAGGAGGCGCG
>OFEJ01000482.1_pt1 | contig 12488 bp, 15 predicted proteins | sample 1521051 | NCBI WGS metagenome assembly OFEJ01 (sample SAMN06268701, study PRJEB24108) | sediment metagenome | isolation source: Joseph's Coat, Yellowstone National Park, Wyoming, USA | place: USA:Joseph's Coat, Yellowstone National Park, Wyoming, USA | reverse complement strand
CAATTACTTTCACTTTTACAGAAGAATTGCAAACTTTCGTTAAGAGAACTTTCTCAACTTGTAGAAATGAGAGAAACAACAATTTTCACTAGAATAAAGAGGTTAGAAAAAGCAGGAGTAATAAAAGAATATAGAGCAATTTTAGATCCTAAAACTATTGGTAAAAATGTTTTGGCTTTCATTTTAATAAAATATGATCCTTCTTCTGGTTTTACGCAAAGAGAAGTTGCTGAGAAAGTTGCAAACTTGCCAGAAATTCAAGAAGTCCATATAATAGCTGGGGACTGGGATATGATAGCAAAAGTTAGAGAAAAAGATGTTGAGAGTTTAGGAAAAGTTGTTTTGGATAAGATAAGAGAAATTAAAGGAGTAAAAGAAACCGTATCTTTAATAGTCTTTGAAAGTGTAAAAGAAACTACTTTTCTTAACTTAGGGTAAGGATTTATATTTTTTATAAAAATCTTTGGATAAAGTTTATTTTTACTGTGAAACGGGTTTTATAGAAAGCAATATAGCCAAAATATGTATTTTTAAGTTTTACTTATATTATTGTGATAATAATGATAAATACAATGGTATTAGAAATTTTTAGAATAATATTACCTTTTATATTAAGTTCTACTTATTTTTATCTAACTGAATTACTTTTAATATTAATAATTTTGCCAATAATACTTTTAATTGCAACTTTAAGTCGTAGCATACCGAATAAGACCAAAATACCTATATTACTCTTTAATATAATTTATTCATTATTACTACTACTAATTATTCCAAAATTATTACTAATATATGTAATAATTGTAATAATAAGTATTATAATGATAGTTCTTTATAGATATTATGAATATATTAATAAAAATAAAAGATTCTTTAAAGTAGCATCGATTATATCTCTTATATCTGGATTCATTCTTTTCTTTTTTATATTACCAACACATTCTAGATTTTATATAGATCGTTTCTTTTTTCTAATATTATTAATAGCATTTATATTATCATATATGCTATTATTTAATCAGAAAAATATGATAAAAATATTATCCGAGTTATCGGAACATGCTTTAGATATGATAACTTTGTGGTCTTATATATTATTATTAAGCTTTTCCAAGATTATAGAGTCTATAGCAAATATATTTGCACTTTATTCTGCCCTATATCCATTAGTTACTTTCATTATTATTGTAGCAATAATTTTCTTTTTAATGTTTATAATGTCACTCTACGTATACGCAGTAAACATAGATAGAAACTTAGAAAATAGGATAAAATGGATTATATTGGCAGCATTTTCAATTTCACTTCTTGCTATTTATCTTTTTGGAAAAAGATCAATTTGGTATATAATAATAGGAATTTTAATTTTTATTATTCTTATGTATATGTATTTATATATTCATTCATGTATCTCAAATAACATTAATAAAAGAAATTGGAATGATATTTTAGGTATTATTTTGGGAGTATATATAATTTCGTTTACTATTCTCTACCCTCTTGTAGAAGTTTTATATTTAGCAATTATATATATGTTTTTAACTGTTATCTCTCTATTTATTTATTGTCTTCTTAAAATTAATAAAGAAAAAGATTATAATAAACAATAGTTTAATGTAAGAGAGTATTAAATATAGAATTCACCTTAATGTATATAGGTAGGAACGGAGTTTAATGTTAATAATAATTATGCTAATAATTATAATACATAATTTATGGTTTGCGAATAGCTATTTAAAGTTATTTTTAATTAGAATATTGCTATTATCGTCTAAAAAATAAATAATTTTAAAAAATTAAATTGATATATTTTGTACAGGTACTCCAAAAATCTTTACTTGAATATCTATTATTAGTTGTTTTAAGTCCTTATATCGTCTATCATATTTAATTTCGTTATAAAAATTCTCATCAATTTTTTTCAATGATTCTTCAAAATTTTTTATAAAATTCTCCTTATGTAATAATTCCCAAAAATAATTATCAATATTTTCTATTCTATAAGATTTTTTAAGTTCTTCTATTATCCTGCTTTCTAATTCTTTAAAGCGTTCTAATAGTTCACCACAGAATCCAACAACTTCAAATAGATATGAAAATCTTATTTCATATTTTTTTATTTGTTGATCAAGAATATTGTTTATTTTTTGTTCAATGGTTTTGGGTATATTATCTTTTATCAATTTTTCTAGACTATTGTCTTCCTCATTCATAATCTTACGATCTTTATTCTTAGAATAATAACTTATTATTTTTAATAAAGTAAGAAGTGAAATCCTATAAGGCATTGTTATAATTATTAATGGTCTCGATCTATCATTTAAAGCTTTTTTATAATCTTCATGCCACTTATTTAATACTTCATATTCTTTCTGTTTTCCCTCATTTTTTAGCTCATTTAAATCTTCTTTAACTTTAACATCAATATAATCTGAATATCCCTTATATATAGTGTTATATAAACTATTTATATCAGAACATTTTTGTTCATTCTCATTACAAAAAACTATAAAACTACTAATTCCAGGTATTGTAATACGATATATTTCTATTTTATCTCCAATTATCTTTTTAAATTCTTTTTCCATAAATTCAGAAAAGTATATTTCACTTCTTTCTTTTTTCTTTTTCGATTTAAAAACCAATCTAAAAATTTTCGAAGTCCCTTCTCCAGATTCTATAATAAAAATTACCTTTTCTGATTGTTCAATTACTTCTTTCTCTAATTCTCTTAATGACGAAATTCCTTTTTCTTCTAGTTTTTTAAAGAATTCTTTTAAATGCGGATTATATCTGTCAAGTATCTTTTCCATTATTATCATTTCTTTAATTTCTTCTTCCATTTTTCTTATTTTAATTTCTAATTCCTTACTTTTATTTATTTCTCTGATCTTTCTGATTTCTTCTTTTATCTTTATAATTTTCAAAAATTCTATTATGATATTTAAAAGTAATATTATTATAGCTGCTATGTGTGCCAATACAACATTAGAGAATATTAAAATTAGAAGAATAGAAAAAATAATTAAAAAAATACTAATAATGTATAAAATATAAAATTTAGATTTTAAATTTTCTGTTATTTTATCTTCTAAATATTTTTTCATATTATTTATTCTTTCATCTTTCCTTACTTTCATTCCTATTTTTACTATTAAGTATATCTTTATTTTTTGCTTTTATAATAATTAAATTCATTTTCCTATACAAATCAAAAACATTATTATGATCAAAATTAGTTAATACCGAATCCATAGAACTACAAAAAATATACTTCATCATCAGTAGAAATTTTAATAAAGTTTTATAAATTTAGTGTTAAACTTTAAAACTGTAAGAGGAATATTTTAATATATATTTGCTAAAGTTATATAAAGATAATACCAAAAAATTTTATTTATAATAAGTAGAGATGATTTTATTATTAAGTATATAATACATTTATCAATGGACCTATTAATAATTTTAGTAACAATACTAGGTATATCCTTCTTAATTTCATCTGGAATCGCATTAATACCTCTTAAAGTAGTACAATTAGTAGCATCTAATCAACAAAGTACCCTGACGAATATAACTACTACAGAAATCGAATTACTTTCACAAAGTATACATAAGAACATTCATTTTCTACATTATACTGAACTTATAATCTCTATACCATCAGTAATTTTCTTTTTATTAGATTTAATTTGTTATTTAAAGGCCGAACTTTCCAGATATAGATCGAATTATTAATATAGCATAATGACATCAAACTTTAGTTTTAACTATTCAACAAATTATACAATAATAAGTACAGTAAATGATATTGCATCATTATCATACTATCCTTTGATATTTTTAACGTTAATAATTATACCAGCAATAATTTTAATTATAATTTTAAGCATTAATATATCAAATAAGACTAAAATACTTATATTATTCTTTAATATGGTTTATTCATTGTTATTGCCAATTATTTTGATATCGATTATAGATTATTTTGAATTAAAATTTTATATTTACGAAATAATCCTAAATAATAGTAATATAACCTATCTTTTTTCAATATTCAGTTCATCTTTAGTAGAAGCGTACTATGCAATTAGTGCGATTAGTCTATTATATGTAACAACGAATATGATAGTAATATATTATAATAGGTTTAAAGAATTTAAAGAAATATATAACTGTATATCGTTCAAATCATTAATTAACTATATTATATCTGGAATTAGATCTCTTACTATATCCAAAAGAAATAATGAAAATAAAAAATAGTAATACTACATATATATTATCAATTAACCTTTAGATTGATTATATCAAAATTTATATCAAAATAAACCTTACCTATAAGCTATTCAGAAACCATGACAGATGACTTACTTTACTCATTTAATTTTTACATTTGTTTTTTCATAAATATTAATGATCATATAGTGTCATTTCTAATATTACATCAAGTTAGATATTAACATCTAAAAGATTAGAACCTTTATATAAGCATTTAACGATTAAATAGATTGCAATCAGAAAAATTCATAAAATTAATTTATAAATTAGGGTTATGGGAGATTCCGTTCCTTCATTAAAAGAAATCAATGAGGGAATAAGAGTTTTCATTATATTTAGTCTTTTTGCAATTTCATTTTGGACATATGTCTATTATAATATAAGTACTATAGTAGAAATATTAGTAAAAAATATTTGGACAATGTTATTACTTTTAATAATTGTCTTGATTGTACCTTCGATATTTGTTTATTTTATTGCTAATAGTTTAAATAAAAATGTCTCGTTCTTAAGATCTTTATTTGCTAGTTTATTTTCAAATATAGTATTAAGTTTAATAACTTTTGCTCTTTTTCCATACATGAATCAAATTTTAGTAATACTTATTCTCCCTATTATTCTTCTCATATTATTTACAATTATTTATGCATATATATTTCATGTTAATTGGATAGATGCATTTAAAATAGCTTCTACATATGCATTCATATCAATAGTAATAATTTCAATTTCAATTGTTTATGTTGTAATTTTTAATCTAGGTTAACCATACCAAAACTTATCTCAAAAATTATACCTAACTATTCTATACCCATAACCTCTCAAGAACCATGACGGATAATTTCTGTTATCCGACATAAAACTGCACTCCAAATATAATAAAGAAAATACATTAATTTCCATCTTTATTGAAGGGTCTATCAATAGTACAATTTTCTGCGAAAATATACAAGAAAATATTAAATATGAATTATCCAAAACCTTTACCTATCGAATATCATAATTACTGTCAAAAAAGTATTAAACACCGTATATAATAAAAAAGAACAAACAATTGAAGTTCAAGCAAATATAAATCTAAACTCTACACCATATAATCCAAAAATAATACCATCAGTTGAATATTAAAGATTTTTCTTTTAATTCTTACCTTTTTTTATATTGCTTTTTATTCTGAAATAATACCCATATTTTATTATTTAAATCTTAATGTTTTAACCTGGATTAAAGCTCTGGAAAATATTGGTTAAATTGAACAATGGGGATATAAATGGTTGCAATTGAGAGCCACCAAGTAAAGAGAAGATACCAATACCAAACAAGGACAATATCAGCTTAAAGATAAATGCTATTATAGCAGATACAATTACTATACCGAATGCTGCCCACCAACCCACATTAAACATAGACTTATATACACTCAAAATAGCTATAGAAGCTATAATTAATCCTGAAATAAATAATATGAAGCTTTTATATGTAGTCGAAATAAATACAAAAATTATTATTATTATGGCAGCTAATATTCCAGCAAGTGGAACGGCAACCATAGCTTTAAAAAATGATGCATCACTACCAAAAAATTTAGCAGCCAAATAAATAGGTATTGTACTAATGATCCATCCCAATATAAGAAATATTATTACCATAGCACCAATTCCAGATAATAATGTTCCTAAATCGCTCATTTTATAATAATTTATTATCGAAACATAAAAGTATTCTTTAACAATATTTAGATTTAACATTCAAAACAAATTAATTACAAAAAATTATTTATAAATATTTCTTCCTTAGTTATCATTTAAGTGAGAAAATAAATTTCAAACATTTTTATTTATAGAAGACCCTAACTTAAAAATGGAAAAAATATATAACGAAGATTTAAAATTAATATCTCAAGAATATAGTGTAAAGAATTTGTTTAATAATGAATTTGAGAGATTTATAATTGAAGAAAGAATTGATCCAATAACTAATTTTAAGGTACGAATAAATAAATCTATAAAAAGCAAACCAAGAAGTTATAGAGAAATTCATACAAAAAAATCAAAATGTCCTTTTTGTGATCCTGAAAAAGAAACTCCTGATTTTGAATTTTCAAAGAAAATATATATTGGAGACTCAGTTCTTTTTTCAAATAAATACCCGTATGGAAAATATCATGCAGTATTAGTTCCGAACTATAAAAAACATGTAAAGAACTTTTCTCAAATAAATTATTTAGATCTTTATAATTCATTTATGCTAATAAAAGAATTTTATGAAAGAATACCTGAAGAAGATTATAAATATATATTTATTAATCTAAATAAAGGATTTTCCGCAGGTGCATCACAAGAACATTTACATTTCCAAATATTGATTGAAAAAGAACCAACAAATTATTTTAGAATTTATCTAGATAAATCTAACAAATATTTTAATAAATATAAAAAATTCTTTATAGAAGATTATTTTAATTTTGAAAAACAATTAAATGAAAGAATAATATTAGATGGGTTAATTAAATTATGGTCATCTTTTGCCCCATTTAGAAATAATGAATTAATTGGATATGTTGATACATTTGGAATATTTTTCTTATCTCAGAATAAATTTGAAGAATTTATAAAAACATTATATAATATTTTAATAACATATGAAAAATTATATGAAAACTTTAATTTAGTTATATTTGATACAACATTATTAAGAGAATCTAGATCATATCCAATTATAAAAATATTACAAAGACCTCTATTTGATATAGGTTATATGGAAATTTGTCATTTAGAATATGTAATTTCTTCAATACCTGAAGAAACTGCAAAAGAATTTAAAGAAAATTTAGAAAAGGTTTAAAAAATTTTAATAATTTATTTTCCATACACCATAAAAATAAATCTATAATTTTCTGGATAAGAAAGATCACCTGTTTTCTTTTCCTCCAAAGCTACAAATCTAAAAACTGGTTGCTCATTAAATTTAATTTTCTTCGAAGTAGTATGTCCAAAGATGATACTATTTCTAATTTCTTTATATATCTCCCAACCGTTTGATATATTTCTTCTAAAGTATATCAATAATTTTGGATAAGTTCTTGAAGGATCCAAATATGAATTTACAATTATATTATATACATCAAGGGCTCGAGTTTCTATATTACTTATTAGCTTTTTCATTTCCTCTATGTTTTCCCTCACATTTCTTATATTAGTATTAAGAAAAATATAGTAAATGTTATTTATATAATTATATTCACTGGAATATATATATTCACGACATCCATTACAAATCTTTAGACCTTCAACAACTACTATTTTCGATGGGTCAATAACAAAACTTTCCCCTTCATATCTATAATCTCTTATATGTATTACTATCCAAACATGTTTTCCTCTATTACCTAAAATAAGTGAATATTTAAACATTCCATTAAGTATTCCATCTAGGTTTTTGAATAAGATTTCTTTATTACTCATAGAGAACAATTATTATGGAAATATTTAAAAATTTTTATATAATATTTAAAATTCATAGTTACATAAAAATATTTTTTTAATATGGCAATATTACTTCATAGAACATACAGAATTTTAATATTATTTGGCAATAATTTAATAGATTATAATAAAATTAAAAATAATATAAAGTTTTTGGAAGAATGGACAAAAGATCTTAAAAAAGAATTAAATAATCAATATAAAATAATTTTTGATAGAATGGAATCTTTAAGAGAACTTAAAGGAAAAATAGAAAAATTAAATGGAACAGTAAAAGTAGGAAATTTGACAATTCCATTATTTTCTGATAGAGTAAATAGAGATATAAGGATTATATTTTCTATATTCAACAATACACATACAATTGTTGTTTGGGGAATAGATCATCATGAAAAAGCTTATGGAAAGATAATAAGACATGCTGAAAGTTTTATAAAAAATCATCAAAAATTAATATTAGAACTTTTAGGAATAAAAATGATCTATAGATAAAAAATTATGGATATAGCCAGGCACCTCTCAATCTTGGGAATGGTTGTGTATCCCTAATATGATCTAATTTACATATCCATCTTAAGAATCTCTCAATACCCAATCCCATTCCAGAATGTGGAACAGATCCATATTTTCTTAAATCTTCATACCATTCATATGCACTTATTTCCTCATTTCCAACCTTAACCTTTAATTTATCCAATCCCCATTCTTCAATCTTTTTATGTAATATATCATACCTCCACTCTCTTTCAGATCCTCCAATTATTTCCCCATATCCTTCTGGAGCTAATAAATCAAAGTTCTTTACAGTTCCATCCCCAGCTTCATACATATAGAATGCCTTTACTTCTCTTGGATAATATGTAACAAATACCGGCACATCAAATTGTTCTGTTAATAATCTTTCTTCATCGGATCCAAGATCATCTCCATATTTTATATTAACACCTAGATCTTGTAATTTCTTTATTGCATCTTTATATGTAATAACTTTCCATGGTTTTTCAACAATTTGTTTTAATTCATTTATATCCCTTCCAGTAATACTTTTTAGTTCCTCAAATTCTGATTTTCTTTCCCCAATTGTTTTTTCAATCGAATATTTTAATGATTCTTCCATAACTTTTATAATATCTTCCAAATGATACCATGCAGCCTCAATTTCAAAATGCCAATATTCGTGTAAATGTCTTTTAGTTCTAGATAATTCTGCCCTAAATGATGGTGTTAATGAATAAACCTTTTCTAATGAAAATATTAATGCTTCTAAATATAATTGTGCAGATTGTGATAAATATGCCTTATCTTCAAAATATTTTACTTCAAATAATTCCGTAGTACTTTCTGCAGCATTTCCAACCAATATTGCTGGTGTTACTTCATACCATCCATCCTTTATAAACCATTCTCTAAGATTTACAATTAAACTATGTTTTATTTTTAATACATCTGTAAACCACCTAGTCCTTATCCATAAATGCCTATACTTTTGTATTGTATCTACATCTTCATCCCCCTTTAATGGAAATGGTTTTCCATAATCGTATACTTTTATTTCCTTTACTTCTATTTCATATCCACCAGGTGCTCTTTCATCCTTTCTTAATATTCCTATTACTTCTAAAGAACCTTCAATTTGAAATTTTGTTGCATCTTCCCATGTTTTTTGATCAACATTTTCTTTTTTTACAACAGCTTGTATTATTCCTGTAGAATCTCTTATTACAAAGAAAATCTTGTCCTTCATATCCCTCATTCTATAAACCCACCCTTTTATACTAACCTCCTTACCCAAAAAATCTTCTTTCAAAATATCTTTTATAAACAAAGTTTTCATCATAAATTCACTCATTCCGGCCTTTCATCAATATTAGATATTTAAAAATATTTATAAATGTTAAATTAATGAAAGCTGTAAAAGTAATTATATATGGAAAAGTTCAGGGTGTTGGGTTTAGGAATTTTATATTCTTACATGCTAAGAAACTAAATGTTAAAGGATATGTAAAGAATAATCCAGATGGAACTGTAGAAGCTGTTTTTGAGGGAGATGAAGATAATATAAATAAGATGATTGAATTATGTAAAAAAGGACCTGAAAGGGCTAGAGTTGATAAAATTGATATAAAAGATATAGAAATTAATAATTATCAAGATTTTAAAATAATAAGATAAACCTTATATAATACAGAGATTTTTATATAATTATGAAGAAAAATAAAGAAGAAGAAGTTAAATCAGAAGGAGGAGGGTTATCTAAGGAAACTATTAAAGGTTTAAAGGAAGGTATAAAATCAAAAAAGCTAGAAGAACATGTATATGAAGAAGTTGTTAAAATTTTAGAAAAAATTTATACATTAAAAAAGAAAGATGAAAAATATATGAATGAATTTAATAAAGCATATAAAAATATGTTTGAATCTGAGAACAATTTATTTAATTATTTAAACGAATCTGCCAAAAATATTGGTAAACTCGATCATGATGCTTATATAAAATTAAATATGGGGCTAAATCAATATATAAGGACATATAATAAAAATTTAAAAGTTGTCCTATCTATATTTAAGAAAATAGTTAAAATAAGAATAATGATAAAGAAAAATGTAGAAAAAACATTAAGATTAATGAAAGAATTAGAGAAAATAAGGGGACCGTAGTCTAGTGGCTATGATGCCGCCCTGACTAGGCGGAGGTCCGGGGTTCGAATCCCCGCGGTCCCATCTTTATAATTTTTACCATTAAAATGTAATTATATGGATAATCAGTATACATACTTTGATAGCATAATTCAAAATTTCTTCTATAAGAAATGGTGATCTCCATATTAGATTCTGAATTATTATCGTTAATATTATATGGATATTCTAAAAATATTCCAATAATAGAAGCTGCAGTAGAAAAAGAAAACCTGTTAAATATAATTATAAAATTGTATAAATATCCCAATTCTAAACTTAATATAAATAATAGTAAAGATATTGATGTTCTTCTAAAAAAAAGAATAATATATAAAATAATATATACTTCTGGTGGAAATATATATATTTTGTCGAAAATTGGTGAAGATGTTGCTAGAAAACTTGAAAAAGAAATAGATATATACAGAAAATATTATTATGATATAGATCATAGAAATTTAAATTTAGATAAAATTTTGAAAATGTTATGTAACGAATTAATTGTAAATAATAATTTAAATAGGTATCATTTCCACCCAATATTTCAAATAATATATGAAAATTATGATAAACCAGCCTTAACCCCAAAACTTATTGGAAGACATGGAATTGTATTATTAGTTCTATATAATGAGGAAAATAAGTGTAATAAATGCAAGAATTGGGCATTATCACTAAAAAATATTAGACATTGTCTACATAACTTATCCATAGACTGTTATAATAAATTTAGAGGGAAGATTGATGCTAAATATTTATCAAAATATAACCTTGTAACTCTAAGAGGTAATGCAGAGAATTCTAGATATAAATTAACTGAATATGGATATAATGTTTCAGAATATATAATAAAAAATCTAATACCAGTATATAAATATTTGAATAGAATATAAAACCCCAATAATATCTAAACAACAATTTCAACTGAAAATTTTAATTGTGAATAAAGTATGTTATGATATATTTTTATTTTTACTATATAATAACTACTACTATGAAGAAAGAGTTATTACATTATTATTTACAAAGAAAGGCGCTAGAAGTTGCTATAGAGTCTTCTAAGAGTAAAACATCAATTTTATCAAAATTAGAGAAAGAATATAGCCCTGTTAGAGGAATTTTGTATATATTAGGAAAAAGAAACGGAGTAATATCACTACCCTCCGTTTATGAAAGCAAAATATATATATTACATGATATTGGATTGTTAAGATGCTATAATAATGAATATTGTATAGTTACATCTGAAGGAAAAGACTTATATGAAAGATTTCATAAGGAAAAGAATACTATTGATGACTTTTTAAGAGATTCTTATAGAACTAATATTAAAAGTATTGATATGTATAAAATTACAAAGATAGGCTTAGATAGTTTATTAGAATTTGTTAGTAAATATGGTTTTCATAAACCAACAGGAAATACAGATCCCTTTATAGAAATATTATTTGTCAACAAACCAAAAAGTTTTACTTTAGCAATTTTAGGCACATGGTATACATTGCTATTATTGATGTTATATAAAGAAATTTTATCATGTGAAATAAACGAAAAATGTATAAACCACTATCCAAGTAGAAAATTTATTATAGAAAAATTGAAAAAAATGGGAATATATTTACCGAAGTTCCCATTTAGAACATTGTGCAAACTTGGATTAATTGAAAAGTTACCATACAGCAATAAAAAACACAAATTAACACAACCTGGAAGGAGGGTTGCTAAACATATAGCATTACACGCATATAGAGCATCTAACATTTAGATTATTTATTTTTAGATAAAAACCTATTAATGCTATAATAAAATATTTTTTATGAAAAAGTATTTGTTAGATGAAAAATATTTAGAAAATTATTTGAATAAGCTAGGTGTATCATTTCAAATTATTAAATATGAAAAACCTGTTATGTCTTCAAAAAATGCTGAAGAACATACTGATGGAATTGTTGCAAAGAGTATTATACTAATTTGTGATAATAAACCTTTATTATGTTTTTTATTGGGAAAAGATATGATTGATTTAAATAAAATAAAGAAATAT
>OFEJ01000481.1_pt1 | contig 12491 bp, 16 predicted proteins | sample 1521051 | NCBI WGS metagenome assembly OFEJ01 (sample SAMN06268701, study PRJEB24108) | sediment metagenome | isolation source: Joseph's Coat, Yellowstone National Park, Wyoming, USA | place: USA:Joseph's Coat, Yellowstone National Park, Wyoming, USA | reverse complement strand
ATACTATTCGACGCTGAGGGACTAGTCAATATTACCCTTGATAATGATGGGTTAATGGTCTTCGGCTTCATGGAGCCAATTAAGGACAAGCCCTTCGTAATCCTAAGCGGCAGTGGCTTGTTAGCCAGGATTAGGCCAAGAAGGCTCATAATCACTGGTAAACTAATTGTTGATGCCATCCTCAATATTGATGAGGGCTTCTACGATGTTGAAGTCCTCACGCCAAGTGACCCCGAGGCTAGGCAGATTGTGAGGGTGGCAAAGCGTGCCCTAGGCATGGCAAAAGCCTTATAAGCAGTCACACTACTATAGTACTGAGGGGTGGGTCAGTCTAGCGGGCATTCATCACCATCAGGCTGACCTCGATTCATCCCACCCCTCGCCAATACCTATACACCCTCAACCAAGCCACTAAGAGGCTCAGGAATTGGTAAGCCCCAAGTATCGAAGGCACTCCTAATGCTCAATACCCTACAATCCCTAACCCCATACTTAACCTCAAGCTCCCTAAGCCTAGCCTTACTCAAGTGAAGCACATGGCGACAGTAATCTGGATGGAGCTTAGGCAGGTGGCTCCAAACCCACCTGGCCGTGATTGGGAATGCCTCAATGAGGCTGTTGAACATTAGCCAGGCCACTAGTCTAATCTCGTGGAAGGCCCCCAAGCCAGTCCTGAGGGGCATGAAGTTCAGGAAGAATTCACGACCATTCATCAACACCCAAATCCTACTAGCAGTGGCATTGGGGAGAATGTACCGAGCATCCTCAGGTGGTGCAATACCCCTAACCGCATTATAACCATCACTAAGCCTGTCCAAAAATGGGGACAGGGAGTTGGCAATCGATGGTGGAATAATGAACCTAGGTGGGTTCCTGGCGTAGTCCACGTACCTTTGGCTCTCCTGCCAGTAACTGGCGATTCTATGCCTAACAAGCTCATGGGTAAGAGCCCTACTACCCTCAATAAGCCATGATGCCCCAATGAACTCAAACACATTATGATGCCCATCCTTGAGCAATTGGGTTAGCCTCTTCTCAATGATGCTTGGGTTACCCCTAACCCTCTTCAAGGCATCCCCAATACTATAACTCCTGTATAATACATCACTCATTGCCGCTATGAACTCCTCACTACCCCATGTGAATAGGAGGGTTACGCTTGGTTTGGTTAGGAGTGGCATGGGTTTGGGTTAGGGCTTGGGTTGATTAGGCTTCGTCAGGATTGAAGGGCGCCCTTGGGAACTTGACAATGAATGGTATATCGCCCTCAAAGTCAATAACTGCCATGTGTCCGAGCTCCTTGCTTAGTAAAGCCTCCACGTGGATGTAGGCTTCAATCCTGTCCTCGGAGAATACTGTATTGAAGGCACTGCTTGCTAGAGCGGTAATGTGGGTTAGTAGCTCCCTTGGTGCCTTTTGGATTAGGTATGCCAAGTGCGTGTACTTATTCCAACCCTCCTCAACTTGAATGTAATCGGGTTGTAACTTGCCCAGGAACCTAGCAATCTCAAGCTTGGATGATGGTAAATCATAGATGCCCTTCCCGCTTAGTAGGATTACCCTCCCAAGCCCACATGGGTTAAGGCTCTTGACTACTGCATACTGGCTTGAGGCCTCACTAAGGATTCTCGTAACATAGGTATTAATGTGGAGGCACTTAACCTTCTCACGCAAGGCCCTATCCCTAGGGTTAGCCTGAACAGCCCTAACAGCCTCATTAATCTCTTGAACCCCACAATTCGGCTTAACCCCACTCATAATGGCATAGGTAATACAATCACCAATCTCCTTGAAGAACCCCTTCGAAGCCTTGGTTATATTCTCAAATGGCACAGTATCAAGCCCATTAGTACATGCGCCAGTGTAGATGGCAACCGCATTCCTATCAACAATCTCAACATCAACCACTGCATGAGGGGTACCACTAGGCTTCAACAAGAACACTGCATAATCCACCCCTGGCTTCATTGAGCCTGGGTTTAGAGTTTTAAGGCAAGCCCTACTCAGGGGCATGACTAGCCATTCACACAAGCCCTAATTAGAATAGGCCTTGTAAGGCTCAAGATGGCTCAAGGTGCAGTCCAAAACAGGGAACTCATCAAGTGGGTTCAAGATGTCTTGAAGGCACATGGCAACCTCAATATTAACACCCTCGAATGGCTCTTCAACAACGACCCAGAACTACCAAGCGAACTACAACCACTCCGCAATAGTCCAAACCTAAGAAGCCTACTTGAGGATGCTGTTAGGAAACTCACGGGTAAGACTACAATAAGCGTTACTATTGAACCCATCGTACTAAGCCTTGAATCCAAGTGCGGGCCAACCTACATAGGATTCGAGTGGGCAGTCATGAAGACCCTAGAGTACCTTCAAGCCAAGGGCAGTGCAAGGATTCCTGAACTAGCCACTGCCCTCAAGGATGATTACCTTTGGATTGTAAGGTACCTCTACTGGCTTTACAGTGAGGCCAGTATCCCAAGGCTAGTCAGGTGTGTGGTTGAGGAGCTTGCTGGGGCTGGCTTGGTGAGGCTTGAGGGTAATAATGTAGTGTTGGCTTAGCTTGCCTTCAATATTATTCTATAGTATAATACACTGTGGGCAGTGAGCTAATTAGGGGGCTAGGAGTTGAATGACTGACTCAGTATGAGAAGGTGGCAACAAGCACTAGTATTTGGAATAGTCATCACAATAGCCGTAGTAGCAGGCATCCTCAACAGCACACTATACGGCTACGGCTGGTGGGCACAAATCAGCGTGAACGCACCAAGCAATGTTGAAGTCAAGGTCTATGATAACTACGGCCACACCGCCTACATTACAGGTAGTGGCAGTACCGCACTAGGCCCAATATACAGCTGGAGTACAACAATCTACGCCCAAATCGTGAACGGGCCCAGTGGGTGTACAGTAAGCCCAAGTAGCCAGTGGGTTACCGAATGGTACCCGTATGCATCCTTCACAGTATCCTGCCCATCATCAACAACTACCACGACAACAAGCACCCCACCGCCAACAACCACAACCACTGCCCCACCAACAATCACAATAACCAAAACCTCAACAACCACAGTGACAAGCACAACAACAGCCACTACTACTAGTACAACCACAGTCACCAGTACAACAACCCTACCACCAGTCACAAGTACAACCACCACAACAACCACAGTAACCCAAACCTACACTGTCACAAGCCCAGTAACCTACACCACAACCACAACCATAACCTCAACGACAACCGTGACAGCCCCACCAGGCACAACCACGACAACAATAGTCACGACAACGACAGTAGTGAGCTCAACAACAGTCACAACCACGGTTACAAGCCCAATAATAGTCAAGCATATCCACAACAAGTGGTTGAACATCCTACTAACCATCATCACGAACCTATCCAACGGGTTCCACTGGCTGGCAAGCTTCTTCGCCTTCAAACCAATAACACATACACCAGGCGATGTTTATGTGCCGATTGTGGATTGGGGCTGGAACTACAATTTCGGAACCAGAGTCATTGTCCTACCCAACGCACACGGTACAGCCTACAATGGCACAACAACAATCACTGCAACCGTCAACGGCACCGTGACAACGGTAACACTAACTGGTAATAACACAGTGTACTGGGCAGTGGTGATACTGGGCCACCCAGTCGAATGGACACTGCACGATTCATACAACTACCACGTGAATGGTAACGGGAACGCCACTGGGGTATTCTACATTAGCGGTGTAACAGACACCCTAAGCATAACCGCACCTCAATCATGCACGGTTTACCCGAGTAGTACAGTCACCGTGATTGCTGGCACTGGCACCAATTCAACATTCATTATTGAATGCCCGCCGTCAGCGGTAACAAACAGTACATCAACAGCAACGGGCACTGCAACGAGTACAACACCAACGACGACTACAACCGTGAACCAGGGTTGGGAATTGCTCATAAGCGTGAATGACCCGTGGACTAGCGTTGAGTACAGTATTAGTGATGATTTTGGGAATGGGATTATTGGGAGTGGGCCGTTGAGGTACTACCCATTCCACACGTACCCATACAGTGTAAGCCAGGTAACACTAACAGCAGGCATAATCAGTGAGCCTAGTGGTTGGGAGTGCAGTATCGCACCATCGACAACAGTCGTGAACCAGCCAAACAACCCACTAACGCCAGCCACTGTAACATTCACAGTGTCCTGCATCACCCCAACACCCACAACCACCCCAACGAGCACACCAACACCAACGACGACACCCACAAGCACGCCTACATCTACGCCACCACCATCACCCACCAGTACCCCAACGAGTACCACATCAAGCCCACCACCCACTAGCACTACACCCACTTCAACTACCTCAAGCCCACCACCGCCAACTACCGTCACAACAACTGGTACTGCTAATGCACCACCCCCACCACCAACATTCACGGGCTTCTACCAAGTATGCGCACAGGGGAACGTGCCACTAGGGCAAGCGGTGGCATTCGAGTGCATTGTGGCTTGGAAGGGGCACACTGTCACGCAACTAGTCGCAAGCATGGCAACACAACTCCCCAACTTCATTGAATACACGACACTGTACTATGATATAAGCAATTCCCCAGCGGGTGCACTAGGCTCATGGGGCATATCGGGCAATTGCCCACCAGGCTTTGAATTGCAATTCGGCTCCAGCGGCGGTAACTTCGTAGCCCAGTTAAGCGGTACAACTGGTACATACTCGTGGTACGTTACAATAAGCGCATGGTGCGTAAATAGGCATATTAGTGGCCCTCAATTTGCCTTCTTCAGCACCTGGTCACCACCCGAACTACCACTAACCTGGCTGTTGAGGGGTGGTACTGATGTCGAGAGCGTGATTGCACCACTATACCTGAGGGCTTGGGATGCTTACGTTAGTGCGTGGCTCGCTGAAAACGGCTTCATGCTAGACCTGCTAATACTCCTAGCCTTAATAATGCCGATACTCGTGAGGCCAGCATCGAGGAGGATTAAGCTAACCTAACCCAATCCTCAAAAACAATCCTTTTTCAAAAACATGTTTTTAATTGAACCAATGCCTAGGGCTTCAGGGGTGCCCAAATGCCCTTAGGCCCACAGTAGTAGTTCCAATTAGCCCCAATGGGCTCAGTGATATTGAGCCTGTAAACCCAGTAACCGTAAGTCCAACCTGCTGGCCAGTAGCATGATGCTGGCTTACCCCAAGCCGCCTCAGTGGCAACCCAAGCCCAGTATTGTGCCCCTAGGAACGTCATGTTTAGAATGTAGCTGTCTGGTGTGCCTGGTTTAACCCTGATTACTTGTATTACGCATAATCCTGGTGGGTTTAGGGCTAGTTGAATGGCTACGCCCGTCGTGAACTTGTTTGTTAGTATCATCACGTAGGTGCCATTGTTCAGGTACTTGAAGGCGAATGGGTACTGGCCAAGCCCCCACGGTGGAACTGCACCAATAGTGTTAGTGCCTAGTATTGCTAGGGTGTAGTTTGGTATTGGGTAGTTCACGGCATTGCTCAATATGTATGCTGAGGAGCTTTCGAAAGTGTCCAGGAAGCCGCTTACTGGGTCAATCATGCCGAGGTACGGCTCAGTTGAGGTAGCGTACTCGGCAACGCCTGTTGGGAATGAGCCAAGGTAGTTGGTTTGGTTCATGTACTCCTGGGCCAGGCTGTTCGGCACGAACCATGCACCAAGCCATACTGCGCTCATGTTTGGGAACACCCAGAGTGTGCCTTCACAGAAGCCTAACGGTAATGTTAGGTTCATTATTCCAAAGGCTGATAATGAGTATGTTGCCTTAGCCCACTCTAAAACGCTTAACGGGTCAGTGATGTTGAGTGGCGGGAGTTGGCTAGCGTTCTCAATGACTGTTGTTGTTACTGTTGTCGTGTATGGGTATGGGACTAGGCTAGTGCTTGTAACAGTCGTCGTGTTCCTCACCGTGGTTGTGGTTGTTGTGGGTACTACGATTATCTTTGTGATAGTATTATTCACGACTGATGTGGTCGTGGTTGTCTCAACGTAGGTTGTGGTCATTGTGACAGTCACGACCTTACCGCCCACCGTTGTGGTTGAAACGTAGGTGGTGGTCTTGGTTATGTTAATGGGTACTGTTATCGTGGTACTGTTCACCACCGTGGTTGTCACAGTCTTGAGGTGGGCCACTCCAGGTATTGGAATGTAGAAGCCTATAATGTAGCCTAGGGCAAGCCCGATTATGATGCCAAGTATGATGTATGAGGCCAGTTCACGGTCAAGGTACATGGGCATCACCCCTCAGGTATCACTTTCCCCATACCTCTTTATCTCATACACATCCCAAACTCTTATGGTTATTGTGAACGTCTTATCATCAACACGCTTTATATCCTCAACACTATAAACTAGTTTATGTTTCCTCGGTACGGCCCCAAGCATCGCCGCTAACTCAGGTAGGTAGAGTTCAAACTTTTCCGATTCCCTTATCCTCTTGCGTGTATTCACTCCCATACGCTTTCACCCAGAGAAGATTATCCTCAAGATTAATATACCTCTTCCTTAGGGTAGGCCATCCAAGGCATGATAGGGGTCAATGAGCCTTTAATACTTATAGTTAAAATAAGGGATTGGGGGGGTTTGGGTTTAGTGCTTGGGTGCCATTAGTGTGAGTAAGCCATCACGGTACTTGGTGGCACTCGTATTATTAGCCAGGAAGTCCTTGAGGAAGAAGACAGCCGCCTCGGCCTTAGGTGGCGTGGCATAGAATGTGCTCGCATCACACTCCTCTCTACCCGTTGTAATCGTGAAGACAGCGTGCTCCCAGTCACCATCAGTAATCATCCTCCTAACCCTAGCAGGAGCCTTAGCCTTATCAATAAGTGTAATCATTGTTAATGGCTCCCTAATAATAATAACCTCAATCGGCATTAGGTCTTGAAGAGTCCAAATGCATGGTAGGCTATCGCTCAAGATGACTAGTACATTATCCCTTGACCCTATGCTGTCTAAGGCATCCTCAGCCTTGGCGACAATACTCCTAGCACTATACCTAGCCCTATCCATACTCATGAGGTGTAGGAATGTCTTGAACTCCCCAACTACAGTAGCCTCAACATTACACCTGCCATCCTCAGTGTTGAATACTAGGGAGTCGAAGCCCTTGAAGTCATAGGCTAGTATCTTCTTTGCATACTCAATCTTGAAGAAGCCTATTGGCAATATTGGATTGTCAATTACTATCACATCCTCAATGGGCATTAGATTTTGGAAGCCCCTAAGGCAGTTAATGTCATCCATTGTGGTGACTGGTAGTTTTCCTTCACGTTGTTTGGTTTGGATTAGGTTTAGGGCCTCCCTGAGGAGCATGGGTTATTAACCAGATTATGGTTAATTAGCTCACGCTTGCCCAGTACCTTGGAGCCTTGAGGGGAACGGGGCTAGCTGATTATTGCCATTAGTATGGCCTTGTAGAGTTCATTGACATTGCCCGTTGATGCAATGCTCCACAGTGGGCTACGCCTTGTGATTATGAACCTCCCATGCCCGTCACGCTCAATGTAGCCTGTGTTGTAGAGGGATTCGAGGATTATGTAGGTTAGGCGCCTTAGCTTAAGCCACTTGCCAAGTAGGAAGGTACCCACCTTAGGCTGGCTAATGGCACTTGCCACGATTGGGTCTAACCTCACTTGTTCACCATTGAGGTACCTTCTTATACTGGCTAGTGGTATGAGGGCACGGTTCCCCCTGTTCCCGTGGACGCCATTTATGATACCTAGGCTGACGAGCCATATCGATGCTTTGAATATGCTTACCCTTCCATCGCCAAGTTCCCTCAGGTCGAATATTCCAACCCCAGCCACATGAGGCAGGTTGTGCTAGGTTGATTAGGCTAATTATCTGGTAATGCATCCAACACGCATGACCCAGGGTACAGTCCAAAACCAAACTATACGCTTGAGGAAGGCTTTTAGGGACACGGAGTATGGTGGCTTCACTAGGACGTGGGTGTTCACAGTGGATGGGCATGTTGTTAGGCCTGTTGTGAGTGAGAGGAGTAATTCGGGTAGGCATGGGTGGGATGAGTGGGTGCTTGGCTTAGGGCGTTATGTTATAATAACAATCAACCGCCCTAATACACGGAATGGGCCAAAGCCCTTTGAGGTTAGGCTTCAATGCGTTGAGGTAGGTAATGGTGGGGTTAAAGAGCTTATCTCAAGGGTAATGTATGTTATGAGGATTGGGAAGGAGGACTTGGTAGAGTGGGCTAAGGCTATCTGCCCTTAAACTCCCTTTTTCCCAACCCCCCATTCTAATTACCACTATTAGGCTAGCCAACTCATGAGGGAACCCACTCAATTAGTAACCATACACAGGCCGCTGAGGGGTTCAACGAGGACTATAATAATGAGGCCTAATGGTAAGGTTGTAGTGCCAGTTAGCCAGGAGCATGGGTTGGCTACCTGGCTCCTTGAGCCTGGGCGCTATATTGTGGTGACAATCCACAGGGCAAAGTGGTTGAGGTTTTACGAGGTCACTGTCCAGTGCCTTGAGCTTAATAATGGTGGGAGGATTGTACTATCGGAGGTTGCCTTCCGTACAATGAGGCTTAGCAGGAGTACTATTCACGAGTGGGTTATTGATTGTGGTGGGCAATGATTGCCCTCAAGTTTGCCATTGCCCTGGTACTGTTACTTTGGACTAGGCCCCTCAATGCCTTGCCTTACGCCTCTTATGCCTTATGCGCCTAGCCTTGAAGGGTTTTGTGAGGATTACAGTATTATTCTCAACCCTAATTGCCCCAGCATCCTCAAGAGCCTTGACCACAGCAAGGCCATACGTTCTTATGAGTGCATTAACATCCATACTACACTTTGAGAGCCTCCTCGCAACCTTAATGACACGCTTCATTGCCTCCCTAGGACTAAAGCCAGCAAGCCTACTCAAACTCATGGATGCCACCTTAACCCAACTACCCCTATTGCATTGAAGGGTGGGCACCTTCTCACTACACTTTTCAACAATAGTACTACACTTAATCGGCCTACGCCCCCTTGCAATCCAAGTCTTATAAATATAGTCAATCTGATACCTCGTAATCGACTCATTGAAGTCATGAGCAGGCCTGAAGACATCCACAATCTCATCAATACTCTTACCACAATAGAGGAGCCAAGTGGCAATAGCCATCCTACCATAATGGCACAATTCCCCAGTCTCCCTCAAGTACCTTATCAACTCGTTAATATACCAAGGCACCCTACACTCCCCACTACGGCTCTTAACACTAACACTCCTAGCCTCACCAGCCAGCAACCCCCAACCAACCCCAGCCCAATCACCAACAACACTTGAGGGAATGACAGCCCTATCCATAATACCATCATCCCAATCACTCGGCTTAAGGCTAGCATCCAACACTTGAACAACACCACCATTCCTCTCATTATAGAACCCTGGTACCCTCAATAGGCGCTTTGGCTCAAGAACCTGGCTATCAAAGTACTTCTCCATTGGCTTGTAAGCCTCCTTGAAGCCCCTTGCAATAGCCTTGTATGCTGTAACTGGGTCTAGGCTAACACCATTGAGGCTAAGGCTCGTTATCGGCTCCTCAAACCACAGTACAATGTAGTATGACTTATGCCCACTATAGATTATGAGCGGCTCCTTGACAATACTACTCAACCCATCAATAATGCGCCTAACCTCACGAGCGGCTTCAGGTAGTTCATCCACGCTCTTACCCTCGAACTCGAAGGCAATCTTCTCAAGAGCATGAACAGTACCACTACTACTCTTAACCCAATTACCCTCACTAACCGTAGTATAGGATACACTGAATTGAAGAGCCATCTTACGTTCAAGGAGTCTCTCGAATAGCCCCTCTGGCATTGGATTGTAGCCCAACCCAGTGTTAGGTGGCACGTCAATAATGCCCCTGCCAAGAACCCTAGCCACAAACCTGAAGTGGTGCTCAGTATCCCTCCATACCATCACATCCCTAGCGAGTACCATTCCTTGGCCTACCTCAATGTTTGGGAACCTCCCACTAGCCAGGTTTAGAGCCACCCTTATGGGCTCCACACTGTATTATACTATAGTATAATAATTAGGGGCTGGGCATGTTGAGCAACCCAACATCAATCATACGGCTCACAAGCCACTCAACACCAAGCCTACCAATCATGCCAGCCCTCTCCTGGCTTAGGGGATGCTCAAGGAGCGTCTTGACAAGGGTACTGGTATCCCTAATTCCAAGTAGCTGGCTTAGTTGAATGGCATCAAGGATTAACAACTGAATATAGTATGGGTGAACCTTGAAGGTACCACCCACCTCATACGCCAATAGCCTCCTTTTCCCATAATCATCAAGGGCCTTGTAGGCTTTCTCAAGAATTGGCTTGAAGGCTTGGTGGGTGATTGGTATCTCAATAACACCATCCTTAACCTTGATGCGGATGAATGGGACTGCATCATTAGTGTAGCCCCTGTACTCGCCATTGAAGGCTCTCTTCACGATACTCCTAATGGCCTCCTCATTCTCCCTTATAATCCACTCCATGGGTACCATTCCCATCATGGTATTAATTAGGCCTAATCTGGGGCTGGCTGGCTAGCGCAGTGTGGAGTGGCCCGATGTTGTCGAAACTGCGGCACGGGGGATTGCCATTGTGGTAAAGGAGGCAAAGGGTAGTTGTGTTAGCGTGAGCCCATCTGGGATTCTTGAGGTGTTGGGTAGGCCCTTCCATCCAATGCTGGCTAGCCAGTTCAAGTATGTGCTTGATATTCTTGAGGGTATGGGGATTGTTAGCCATAGGAGGGTTAAGAGGATGGGGAGGAAGGCTAAGGTGTTCTATGTAATATGCCGTGAGGTGAACCCCATGACTGATGGGCGCTTCAATCCAACTGTGGCAAATCTGCTTTGGGGCTTGGTTAAGGCCCTGCCCATTGAGGATGCTGTGAAGGCGCTTACACTACTAATCCTAACCCACGATGGGCAGTCCCCCGTGCCCAAAACCCCCAATCCTAATTACATTACCATCCCAATCTAACCGTGCCTCACAAGCTACTTGTAGGGTATTTAGAATGTGAGGATTCCTGCCGTGGGAAGTGTGATACTTACACTTGCCTTCATGATTGTGTTAGGGATTGTGTTATTAAGATTGCTGGGAGTCTTGGTGTTAGCCTTGAGGAGGCTGAAAGGCTTATTAACACTTATAATGCATGTGTCCTCAAGTGTATGAAGCATGGCCGTAGGGGGTATGGGCAATGCAGTCGAATATGCCTTGGAGTGTGAGGCGTATTGTGGCTAGGCTAATTGTAATTGCAATTAAGGGTGCCCCAGGCGACTGCATTCACATTACGCCAAGCCTCTTGGGCGATATGCTTGGTGATGGGGCTGTTAGGGAGGCTTTAAGGCTATTGAGGGCGATGTCCCTTCATGGTATCTTGGATAGGGGTTATGGGGCTTATACCCTATGCTCAACGGATAATCCTCAGCTTTGGGCTATTGCCAAAGGGCTCCCAATTGATGAAGCTGTAGCGTGGCTCCTATGGCTCATTGAGGATGCCTCAGATGGAAAGCCAATATCCACTGGCCCTAACTATGAACTGTGAGGCCAAGCCTCCTAGCGTATGTGTTATTAGCCCTGATTGCCCTCTCCCTATTCACGACTTGGATAACATATATCCCATTCCCGTGGACGCCACCAGTCCTATGCTCAACCAGGCTTAACCCAAGTTCCCTTAGCCATGCCTCATTATTCAGGTAGTAGCCAATTGCCGTTGAAGCGCTCCTCTGCTTAACCCCAGTCAGTAGGCTCACTGCATTGGCAAGTGTACTCGACCTAATCTTGAAGGTTGTAGCGTGGTTTATATTGTAGGCTAGTATTCCCCATACTGCTGGGCTTGTGAGGATGTAGGCTATTGTGCCTTCAAGGTTGCCCATAGGCCTTATTGGGCTCATGGGTTAATTAGGGTATTGGTAATTGTCTAATGGTTTTTGGATTCTCCTACCCGAGTTTTATAATTGAGAATCTTGGGTGGGAGAATCCATGCGGTGATTGTATAATTGTCGAGGGTATTCTAAGCCTGTTACTATGGGGCTTTGGTAGTACTGCCAGTCCTCATGGTTGATTGTCTTCTCCCACTCTCCCACCTGAACCCCCCACCCCCTAGAGTGGGAATTATGATTAGCCAGTATGAGGGGTTGGGCTGGTTGGATGGCGCCACTCATGTTGCACTCTCTCTCAGGGGTACCCACCCCCTGGTGGGAGAGTGGGAGAAGACGTTTGACCGTGGTTTTTGAGGGGATGCTTATGATAGTATTGTCTTTTGCCTACTGCCCTTCACCGAGGAAGAGCCACTTTAGGAAATTGTCAATCCTAATACTATACCCCCTATACTTCAACCCACCCTTACTATAAGTCCCAATCTCAACACCAAGAAGCCTCCTAGGCCTACCTGGGACGATTGTTGTACCAGGCTTGAAGACAATCCTAGTCTG